>ERZ772855.2063-NODE-2063-length-17806-cov-12.333052_pt1 | contig 17806 bp, 5 predicted proteins | sample MGYA00511900_ERZ772855 | MGnify/ENA primary metagenome ERZ772855 (study PRJEB29015, sample SAMEA2737701) | human gut metagenome | biome: human gut; feature: human-associated habitat; material: faeces | place: China | collected 2012 ...
CATTTTCATCAAAGTGATAAGTCACACCATTGATGGTACGTGTTTGGTTGGTTACAAGCTCACCAGAGTTTTCGTCATAATAACGAGTTCCCTTGTAGTCTGTAACGAAATCACCCTTCACTTGTTTACCTTCATAATCAAAGTAGAGGTGTTGACCATTGACGACTTGATCGAAGAGGAGAGCCTTACCATCGTTACCGAAGTAGTACCAGTTGCCTTTCCAATTAACGAATTGATTGGTTACAGCAGCTCCAGTCTCAGCATCGAAGTAGTAGTAACTATAGAGTTTAGGTTTGATGATAGTACTGCTAGATGTATGAGGATATCTAGATGATTCTTTTTGCTCAGGACTAAGCACTTCATCTTTTGCGAGAAAACCAGTAACTGAGCTAACTGACCAGGTATTATCAAGGTAATAGAGTTTGCCATCTATTTCTTGAAGACCTAAAAGTTTGTTACCATTTTCATCAGTATAGTACCATTGAGGGCCTACTTGATGGAAGCCTTTTTCTCTAACTGCAGCCCCAGTAACTTTATCATAGAAAGGTCCAGAACCGTAAGGTCCAAAAGTTCCTCGACGGGCTTGTCCATCTTCATAGAACGAATAGGTTACACCATTAATGGTTTGAGAATCAGAAAGTGGTTTTCCATCTTTATCATAATAGAAGAGACCATTATCAACATGAACAAATTGGTTCCGTGGGACTTCCTTCTGTTCACCGGTATCCTTATCATAGTAGTGGCCGTTTTTAACCACGTTTTTGAATTGTGTTCCGAGGTGGTCGTCAAAGTAGACAGGGACACCATCAATGGTATGAGCACCTTTTAGAATATTACCTTGTTTATCTGCATAGAACCACTTACCTCGAGTTGTAAAGTAACGACCCTTAACAAGTTCACCAGTATCCTTGTCGTAATACTTAACTGGGGTACCGAAGACAACAAAGTTATCATAGAGAACATTAATGCCATCTTCATCTACAAAGTCATCTTTAGCTTGTATTCCAAATACCTTGTCGAAATGCACCTGAACGCCATTGATGACGTGGTCCCCTTTAAGGATTTTTCCATTTGAACCGACATAATACCAATGGTTATTAATATTATGGTAACGATTTTTTTCGAGTGTGATTCTCGCACCAGAGTCTTTATCATAGTAGTAACCGTCGTCTCCAAAATCACCTTTAATTTGTCGGCCATAATAAGAATCAAAGTAGACAGGAACATTATTTATGGTTTGTGAACCTTTTAGTGGTTTGCCCTCAGCATCCACATAGTACCAATATTTATCTACATTGACATAACGGTTGGTCACGAGTGCACCAGTTGAAGTATCGTAGTATTTACCATTACCTCCAAAGTCACCTTTCACTTGAGCACCGGTCTTATTATCGAAATAGTACTCTTTACCATCAATAAGAGTAGCACCTTTCACGGGGGTACCTTTTGCGCCAATAAAGTAGTTTTTGTCTTTAACTGTTACGAATCGGTTAGTTACTAGCTTACCAGTGTGTTCATCATAATAGCGGTTTTCCTTATCGAAATCACCTTTTATTTGAATACCATTTTCATCGAAATAGACCTGAGCCCCATTGATGATATGGCTACCCTTTATGATTTGTCCGCTATTATTGAGATAATACCATTTTCCTTTGATTTCAACAAAACGATTGGTTCCTAAATTAACGAAAACACCATCCTGATCGTAAAAGTGTCCATTAGGAGCAAAGCGGTCAATGATTTGAGTACCGGATTTATCATCAAAGTATACTGATCTACGATTAATTCGATACTCACCGTACACGGGGTTCCCATTATCATCTAGATAGTAACGTTCATATTGTTTCGTATCGTTGCTGTAGGCTACGATAAATTGACTTTTGAGAAGGGCACCAGAATCTTTGTCATAGAAATTTAGTTTTTTAGCATTATTAGGATCCTTTGCAAAAACGCCTTTAGCTTGCACGCCATTTTCTTTATCGAAATAGACTTGAACCCCATCAATAGTTTGTGGTCCAGTCAGGTCATTACCATTGGCATCTCGGTAATGCCATTTACCGTTTTGGTCACTGTAATATTGACCACCTGTAATGTTTACGTTCTCATTAATAACAGGAGTTGTCGTAGTTGTTTCACTAGTTACACTGTCTCTTGTTGAAGCTGCGTGTGCTTCAACGGTTGTTGTTTCAGTAGGTGCTTGACTTTTATTAGTGGTTGCAGAAGTTGTTCCTCTAGTATTTTCCGAACTTGCTAACTCTGGAGCACTTGTTGAACTTTCAGCAGAAGATATTGCTTCAATACCCTTTGTTTCAACTAAGTCTGCTGTTGTTTCAACATTGGCTGTAACACTTGTTGTTGTGTCAATCTTGTGTGTTTCACCAGTAGTTACTTCATCCGCAAAAGCAGCTCCTGCAATAAGCGCAAAACTTGCAAGAGCTGATGCACATGAAAATGCAATAAGATACTTTTTAGATATTTGATGTTTGACCTTATTATTTGTTTCCATAACAAATACCTCCCCTTTTTAATTTATATTATAATGCAATAAGAAAGCCTTTTCAATATTAAAAATAAAAAGGCTTTCTTTTAATGTGAAGAGATTGATAAAAGAGAATAACATCTATTTTTCTGGCTATTAGGTGAGATTTTTCCAGTTCTTAGTAATTCAAACAATTATCAAAAAACAAAAAAATCCAGGACCTGCGCCCTGGATTTAGGAGATTATGAAAAAGAAAAGTTTTAGGATGCTTATAGTATATAAAGCAAAGCCTAAAATTTTCTTAAAGTGGAAGAAATTTTTTTCTTTCCCCATTAATTCACTTTCTCAGTTGCTACACCATTTTCATCAATGACATAAGTTTTGCCATCTTTTTCTAGTGTTGCTTTGGTTGTGATTGGAGAACCGTACAAATCTTTCCCTAATGAGGTTGATTTTTCAAAGTGATAGAGCTTACCGTCAATTTCCTTCCAAGTTGGTTGGTAGGAAGATATTATCTGAGGCTCAAGATAGCAGAGATAGCCTTTATCAGTGCGGTAGAATCCTGTTCGAACGATTCCATTTTCGTCTGAAATGTAACCGGATTTAGTTTCATTACGTAATAATTCTGCGTAAGAACCGAAAAGATAGGTCTTTCCATCTATGGTTTCTGTTTTATTGATATAGCGATATTGGTTGCTTGGATCTAGGTAATAAGTCTTACCGTCAATTTCTCTCCACCCGGTTAATAGTTTTCCTTCTGAATCGGCAAGATATATTTCACCAAATAATTTAGCTGAACCATCAACTAGGAGTTGCCCATCTCGAGTGAAGTAATAATAATTTCCGTCAATTAGAAGCAACTCTTCTTTAGCTTGAAGACCATTTTCCTTAAAGTAAACACGGTGATTATCTAGTGTATACCAGCCAAAAACTTGAGCTCCATCATTGCCAAAGTAGAGCTTAGAATAGTAATTGTACGGATAGAATGCATTACGGAGGAGTTCACCATTGTTTTCAGCGAAATAGTAGTACTTCCCATCTATAAGGATACGCTTACCTTTTATTTGCTTACCACTGCCATCAAAGTAGAGTTGGACACCGTTAATGGTTTGCCAGCCAGTAGCTAATTGGCCCTTATCTTTGAGATAAGTCCAATCGCCATCCTTGTCCTGAACAAAGGTGTTGCGTAGAGATGATGTGACATGTCCTTCTTCATCAATGTTATAGGTAACACCACCAAGCTCAATGGTACGGTTAGTCCATAAAGCTCCGCTATCTTTATCGAAGTAGTAGGTATCCCCATCGATGTCAACCAAAGTTCCTTTGGCTTGCTTGCCATCTTTATCAAAGTAGAGTTGGACACCATCAATGGTTTGACGACCTGTTAGGAGTTTCCCATCTTTGTCGTAGTAGTACCAGTTCCAAAAGTCGTCGCGAATAAACTGATTTTTAGGTGTAACTTCAGTTGAGATTCCCTTGTCATCAAAGGAATAGACTTTGTCATCAACTTTCAAAGTTGTATTAGAGACAATAATTGTAGGACGCATACCAGCAGTAGGTTCGACGTAATCTCCATCTGTCAATCGGTAACGTTGCCCATTGATTTCCTCCCATGAAGGCTTAGTGACACTTTTTACTTCTGGTTGAAAGTAGTGGAGTTGACCATCAATACCTCGTTGGAATCCTTTTAAGACAATTCCGTTTTCATCAGTGCCATAGATCCCATTAAAAATACCTTCATTGTGATAGACAACAGGTGCAAAGTAGGCTTTAAGGCTATTTTTTTGGACTACACTATTAATGACAAAATAATCTTTATTTTCAAAAGTGATAATTCCGTTTAGGACAACCCCATTTTCAGAAAAAATGTATTCCTTACCATCAATTAATTGTCTACCGGTTTGAATGACGCCATCAGCATCAGTATGGTAAGTTGTTTTACTAGAGAAAAACATAGAAGGTCTTTCAACTATGCCATACGTGTTCTTAACCAATTGACCGTCATAATCAAACAAATATTCCTTCCCATCAATGGTTACGACATCATTTTGAGCTCTCAGGCCGTCCGATTGGAAGTAGTAGCGTTTGTTATCGATTGTATGCCAACCTGTAACGGGAGCACCGTCCTCTCCTAGATATTCAAAGAGGTGCGTATACATTGGATTGGTCCTATAACCATTAAAGATGATATGTTCATACCATTGATTAGTCATTAAGGCACCATTATGATAGGCAAAATAGTAGTGCTTGCCGTCGATTTCTTGTTTTTGTCCTTTGACTTGTTTACCTTCTTTATCAAAATAAAGGATGACACCATCAACATTTTGCCAACCAGTCAATTTTTCACCATTAGCAGTGTAGTAATACCAATCTTTTTGGTTGTCAGATTGGAAATGACCACCGGTCACGACCTGAGTAGGTAGTTGTGTTTTTTCGGTTAGGATACCATCAGCATCTGCTAGATAAGTTTTACCATCTACTTCAATACTTGTATCAGTTACCTTACGCCCATTATCTTTATCGTAGTAGTAATCCTTGCCATCAATGGTGACTTTTTCACCTTTTGCTTGGATGCCATTGTCATGGAAGTAGAGGTTAAAGCTATCGATGGTTTGTGGGCCAGTTAGTTTGTGGCCCTCGCTGTCTAGGTAATACCAGTTGCCTTGCTCATCAGAAGTGAACTTGCCACCTTGTGAAGGTGTTTCGTGTGCAGTAGTTGCGTTGTCGCTTGTCTCAGATGAGACTTCAGTACTTCTATCAGTAGTAACTCCTTCAACCTTCTTATCAGTTTCACTGGCAGGCTGTGTAGTAGTCGTTTCTGTAGGCTGACTAGTCGCATTAGTAGATGCAGTGTCAGAAGGTACTGCTTCACTAGAAGCTTTCTCAACAGTAGTGCTTGCTGGAGCCACTTCGGTTCTTGTAATGAGGCTGTCACTTGTCTCAAGATTGCTGTCAGAGACGACATTTTCAGGACTGTTAACAGCAGTCGTTTCTGGTTTGACTTCATCGGCTCCGACCTGTCCTAGTCCAATTAGTGAAGCCCCGATAGCCAAACTTGAGGCGGCGATTGTAATCCAATGTTTCTTAACTTTATGAAGTTTGAAACGAACTTTGTTTTCCATAAGTTTCCCCCTTATTATGGTGACTTGGCATACTCACATCGGAAATAATTAACGAGATTATACCAAAAATTAATTTATGATTATATCTTACCCTTATTTTCTAACAAACTCAATAGAAAACGCATACATAATTATAGTTTCAATAAATAGTGCAATAGAGACGTTTGAGAGAAGTAGATGTTTACACAAAAAAATCCAGGACCTGAGCCTTGGATTTAGGAGATTATGAAAAAGAAAAGTTTTACCCTTTAATTCACTTTCTCAGTGGCCACACCATTTTCATCAATGACATAAGTTTTGCCATCTTTTTCAAGGGTTGCATTGGTTGTGATTGGAGAACCGTTAAGGTCTTTACCTAATGAAGTTGATTTTTCGAAGTGATAGAGCTTACCGTCAATTTCCTTCCAAGTTGGTTGGTAGTAAGAGATTACTCTTGGCTCAAGATAGCAGAGGTAGCCTTTATCAGTACGGTAGAATCCTGTTCGAACGATTCCATTTTCATCCGAAGCGTGTCCGTAGTTAGTGTCATTTCGTAACAATTCTCCGTAAGAACCGAAAAGATAAGTCTTTCCGTCTATGGTTTCTGTTGTGTTAGAGTAGCGATATTGTTTGCTTGGATTTAGGTAATAGGTCTTACCGTCAATCTCTCTCCAACCGGTTAATAATTTTCCTTCTGAATCTGCAAGATATAAACTATTATATGATTTAGCGGAACCATTAACAAGAAGTTGGCCATCTTGATTGAAATAATAATAATTGCCGTCAATTAAAAGGACATTATCTTTAGCTTGTAGACCGTCTTCTTTAAAGTAAACACGGTGACCGTTTATTGTGTACCAGCCGAAAACTTGTGCTCCATCATTGCCAAAGTAGTGAATATATGAATTAAAGGAATGGAATGCATTACGGAGGAGTTCGCCACTGTTCTTATCGAAATAGTAGTATTTTCCATCTATAAGGATACGCTCACCTTTGATTTGTTTCCCAGTGCCATCAAAGTAGAGTTGAATACCATCAATAGTCTGCCATCCAGTAGCTACTTGTCCTTTATCCTTGAGGTAGGTCCAGTCACCATCCTTATCTTGAACAAAGGTATTTCGAAGTGACGATGTCACACGGCCTTGGTCATCAATTTCGTAGGTCATTCCATTGAGAGTTAGTCTACGATTGGTCCACATAGCCCCACTATCCTTGTCAAAGTAGTAAGTGTCACCATCAATGTCAATCAAAGTACCTTTAGCTTGTTTACCGTTAGCATCAAAGTAGAGTTGAACACCATCAATGGTTTGACGGCCTGTTAGGAGTTTGCCATCTTTGTCGTAGTAGTACCAGTTCCAGAAATCATCGCGAACAAATTGGTTTTTGGCCGTAAACTCAGTTGCAACTCCCTCATTATCAATTGTATAGGTCTTGTCATCGACTTTCAAAGTATCGTTAGTGAGGATAATAGTGGTGTACATACCAGCGTGGTGTTCAGGAAGATACCATTTTGTTAGACGATAGCGCTTGCCATCGATTTCTTTCCATGTAGGTTTATCAACACTTTTTACCTCAGGTTGGAAGTAGTGCAGTTGACCATCTAAACTTCGTTGGACACCCTCTAGGAGGACACCATTTTCATCAGTTCCATAGATTCCAGTGAAATTAATTCCACCCAAAATTTCGTTTTTAGAAAAGAAGGCTCCAAAGTAGTTTTTTTCTATTTTACTATCTTTGACTAGATAAAGTTTGCTGTCATAACCTATGACACCATCGACAACATGACCATCTGAAGCAAAGACATACTCTGTTCCATCGATAATTTGTTTACCAGTTAGGACTTCTCCATCTGAATTAGTTCGGTAGGTATATTTAAATCTCACTCTAGCCCCTGGCTTATCAACAACGCCATAAGCATCTTTGACTAATTGTCCTTTTTCAAAGAGATAGTTCTTACCATTGATTGAATAGATGCCATTAGCAGCATAGATACCGGTTTCAGTGAAGTACAAGCGTTTTCCATCAATATCTTGCCAACCAGTCACAGCAGCGCCATCATTTCCGAGATAGTATGAACGGTAGTCCTTTGATGCAGGACTAATTCCACCAACATTGACTGAGGCCCATTGATTTTTAACCATACGTCCGTTGGTTTTATCAAAGTAATAGGTTTTACCATCAATCTGAACGATTTCATCTTTTGCTTGACGACCGTTTTTATCGAAGTAAAGTTGGTAACCATCAATGGTTTGAAGTCCTTTAACAGCGTGGCCCTTTTCATCACCATAATAAAAATTGACATTTTCAGGGAAGGTGAAATCTACCTTATCCCAAATAAAGGATTTTCGAGCTAACCGTCCTCCCTCACCAAAGACATAGGTTGTGTCTCCTACATTAACTGCTACATTCTTAAGCAGTTCACCATTTTCATCAAAATAGTGAATGAAACCAGCTGCTGTTTTAACGAGACCTGTGGCACGTTTGCCATCTCGGTTGAAGTAACTAGTATGGTAAATGTAGTTTGTTTTATACCGTGAGATAATCTGTTTTTCAGACCAATTGCGGTAAGAATTTTTGAGAAGGGCACCGGTGTTTTGATCTAAGTAATAGGTTTTTCCATCAACTGTGATTTCTTGACCTTTGAGTTGTTTTCCATCTTTGTCAAAATAGAGTTCAATACCGTCCACATATTGGAAACCAGTCAATTTTTCACCTTGTGAAGTGATATAAGACCATTCCCCCTTATCATTAGCTTCAAAATGTCCACCAGTAATGTTTGTAGGCAGTTTAGTTCTCTCTGTCACAACTCCATTCTCATCTATTTGATAATGTTTTCCATCTTTATCGAGGTAACAATTGACTAAGAGCATACCAGTATGGTCATCTAAATAATAGTTCTTTCCATTTACCTCAACAAATTGGCCTTTGACCTGTTTTCCATCTTCTTGGAAATAGTATTCGCGATCTTCTACATTATTCCATCCAGTGAGATTTTTTCCGTCCTTGGTGTAGTACCAATTGCCTTGATCGTCGGATGTGAATTTTCCTTGAGTGATAGAGATTTCTTGTCCTGATAATGGATGCTCACTAACCTCAGTAATCTCTGACTTATTTTCATTTGTATTTTGCTTGTCGGTGACAGGTTCCGCGCTCCTATCAGCAATAGTTGTCTCACCAGATTGAGCGGTTTCAACCTTTCTATCAGTCTCGTTAGCAGGCTGTGTAGCAGTTGCTTCTGCAGGCTGACTAGCCACATTAGTAGATGTAGTGTCAGTAGAGACTGCTTCACTAGAAGTATTCCCGACAACAGTACTCGTTGGAGCCACTTCGGTTCTTGTAATGAGGTTAGCACTTGTCTCAAGATTGCTGTCAGAGACGACATTTTCAGGACTGTTAACAGCAGTCGTTTCTGGTTTGACTTCATCGGCTCCGACCTGTCCTAGTCCAATTAGTGAAGCCCCGATAGCCAAACTTGAGGCAGCGATTGTGATCCAATGTTTCTTAACTTTATGAAGTTTGAAACGAACTTTGTTTTCCATAATTTTCCCCCTTGTATGGTGGCTTGGTAAATTCATGCTGCGACATTAAAAACATCATGAATACCAAAAATTAATTTACGATTATATTTTAATCCTATTTTCTAATAACTTCAATAGAAAACGGATACAAAAACGCCATGATTTTATAAAAAGATTCTTATATTCGTGATAGTTATAGCCTATAAAAGAGTTTTCCTAATTTATTTATTTTTTCGTCTATAGATATGCTTGAAATGGTAATTGTCCCCATACAGTTTGGGAAATAGAGTCTTTTTTTCAAAAATCATCCTGTGTAAAATAAAGGGCATAAAAACATGAGAGGTGATTGCAATGACAAATCGTTACGACTTAAATAAAAATTTGGCACAGATGCTTAAGGGGGGCGTCATCATGGACGTTCAAAATCCTGAGCAGGCACGTATTGCTGAAGCGGCGGGAGCAGCTGCGGTCATGGCCTTGGAACGCATTCCGGCTGATATCCGTGCAGTAGGTGGTGTGTCACGTATGAGTGATCCTAAGATGATTAAGGAAATTCAGGACGCCGTTAGTATTCCGGTGATGGCTAAGGTGCGTATTGGTCATTTCGTTGAAGCACAGATTTTGCAGGCGATTGAGATTGATTATATCGACGAGAGTGAGGTTTTGACACCGGCTGATGATATTATTCATGTGGACAAAACCAAATTTGATGTGCCTTTTGTCTGTGGGGCCAAGGATCTTGGTGAGGCTCTTCGTCGTATCTCTGAAGGGGCATCAATGATTCGTACCAAGGGTGAACCTGGTACTGGTGATATTGTTCAGGCTGTTCACCACTTGCGACTCATGAATCAAGAGATTCGCCGCATTCAAAATCTTAGAGACGATGAACTTTACATTACTGCTAAAGACTTGCAGGTGCCAATTGATTTGGTTCGTTATGTCCATGAACATGGCAAGTTGCCTGTTGTCAATTTTGCGGCAGGTGGTGTAGCGACGCCAGCGGATGCTGCCCTAATGATGCAGTTGGGGGCTGAAGGTGTCTTTGTTGGTTCAGGGATTTTCAAATCAGGAGATCCGAAAAAACGCGCGGAAGCTATCGTCAAAGCAGTAACTAACTACAATCGTCCCGATATTTTGGCGCAAGTGTCAGAAGATTTGGGAGAAGCCATGGTTGGTATCAACAAGGATGAAATTGACATCTTAATGGCAGAGCGAGGAAAATAGATGACAAAAATTGGAATACTGGCTTTGCAAGGTGCTTTTGCAGAACATGAGCAGGTCTTGAAAGCACTTGGGGTTGAAACGGTTCAAATCAGAAATCGACAGGATTGGGAAGCCCACGCTGATTTGGACGGGCTCATTCTACCAGGAGGAGAGTCGACAGTCATGGGAAAACTCTTGCATGATTTAGACTTGTTTGAGCCGATTAAGACGAAAATTGATGCTGGACTACCTGTATTTGGAACCTGTGCAGGTCTGATTTTGTTGGCCAAAACTATAGTGGGAGACCAAACAAAACATTTGGAAAGTATGGACATCATTGTAGCCAGAAATGCCTATGGTCGTCAATTGGGCAGTTTTGTCACAGATGCTGAATTTAAAGGAATAGGCGAGATCCCCATGGTCTTTATTCGTGGGCCGATTATTGAAGCTGTTGGACCAGAAGTGGAGATTTTAGCTCAAGTCAATGGGGCAATTGTAGCAGCTAGAGAAAAGCAGATGTTAGTGACCTCTTTTCATCCAGAATTAACGGGTGACGAAAGGGTTCATGCTTATTTCCTAGATATGATCCATCAGGCAAAAGAAGAAAAGCAATAGCTCAAAACCTATGACATTATTTATTTCTTGACCGCACAAAAAAATCCAGAACTTATGCCCTGGATTTAGGAGATTATGAAAAAGAAAAGTTTTAGGATGGTTATAGTATATAAAGCAAAGCCTAAAGTTTTCTTAAAACGGATGAAATTTTATTTGTGGTATGAAAAAGGAAGTCGATTTTGAACGACTTCCTTTTTAGCGATTCCTAAATGAGAGTAATCATGCGATATCAATAGTTGTTATTTGAATTATATTCCTAAACTTCACCAGGTCCCATTAAATGTCCATTACCGTCAGCATCGAATTTGAAGGCACCAGTGTTTGTTCTAACAATGGTATTTTCAGCGCGTGCTCCATTCTTAGCATCGTAATAGTGGACAGTGCCGTCATCGTCAAATTTGAATTCACCTCTAAGTTGTTTACCGTTTTGGTCGAAGTAAACATGGATGCCGTTTAAGGTTTGAGGTCCTGTCAGTTTATCCCCTTTAGCATCAACATAGTAGTAGAAATCTTCACGATCTAAATCTTTACTTTCTCTTGGGTACTGTCCATCCTGATCTACGAGATCATTTCCAGGAATGGTAATAGTGAAGTGGAAGATGCGATCACCATCGAGATTTCGGTAATTCCAGTTGTAGACATGAACAAAGCTATCAGTGACGAGAGCACCAGAGTCTTTATCATAATAGTGTCCATCAGGGGCGAAGCGTCCCTTGACTTGTGCCCCATTAGGAAGGAAGTACAAGTGACTATTTCCAAAGGTTTGAGGTCCTGTTAATGGCTTACCATCAGCATCGAGATAATACCAGGCAGTAGTATAGACATTTTGATTGTTGATGTCATCACGACCAATATAAGTCAAGATTTCTTTAAAAGCATTGGTTACGAGAGCCCCAGAATCTTTGTCATAGTATTTACCATTTGGTGCAAAATGTCCCTTGACTTGTGTACCAGTGAAATCATCAAAGTAGACTTTAACACCATCGATAGTTTGTTCTCCCTTGAGTTTATCACCTTTATCATTGACGTAAACCCAGTTGCCATCTTCAGTTTCAAGATAGCGTTTTGTTACAAGTGCACCAGAGTTTTTATCGTAATAGCGACCATCCTCTGCAAAACGTCCTTTGACTTGTTTGCCATCCTTGTCAAAGTAGACTGGAATGTTGTCAACGAAGTTGAGACCGATGAGGTTTTTACCGTTTGCATCCTTGTAGTACCAGTTGCCCTGGTTATCACTATAATAGTAACCACCAAAAACACGCGGTGCCTTGTCTAGGGAGACAGTAGGTGTAGGAGTAACGGGAGTATCTATTTCTTCGCCAGGTTTCATCAAATGTCCATTACCATTTGCATCGAATTTGAAGGCACCAGTGTTGGTTCTGACAATGGTATTTTCAGCGCGTGCACCGTTTTTCGCATCGTAGTAATGAACAGTACCATCTTCGTCAAATTCAAACTCACCTCTAAGTTGTCTACCATTTTGGTCGAAATAGACATGGATGCCGTTTAGGGTTTGAGGTCCTGTCAGTTTATCCCCCTTATCATCTAGGTAATAGTAGAAATCTTCGCGATTCAAATCATTGCTAGAAAGTGGGTAATGACTCATATCCAAAAATTGGTTTTCACCGTTAGGTCCAACGACTGAATTATTAGGAATGGTGATGACAAAGTGATTCACACGATTTCCGTCTTGATTTTGGAAATTCCAGTTGTAGACATGGACAAAGCTGTTAGTTACAAGCGCACCAGAGTCCTTATCATAGTAATGTCCGTCAGGTGCGAAACGTCCCTTAACTTGTGCTCCGTTAGGGAAGAAGTACATGTTTGTTCCACCAAGATTTTGAGGACCTTTAAGAGGTCTTCCATCGGCATCGAGGTAGTACCAATCAGTAGTATAGATGTTTTGATTGTTGATATCATCACGACCAATATAAGTTAAGAGTTCTTTAAAGGCCTTGGTTACAAGAGCACCAGAATCTTTGTCATAGTATCGACCATCCTCTGCAAAACCACCTTTGATTTGAATACCGTCTTGGCTAAAGTAAACAGGTACATTATCCACATAGTTCAGACCAACAAGATTTTGGCCATTTGCATCCTTGTAATACCAGTTACCGTTATCATCACTATAATAATGTCCACCAGAAATATGGGGTGCATTTTCAAGTGTTACAGCAGGTGTGACTGGCTTTTCATTTTCATCGATTGGGGCAGGTTGTACACTGTTTTTTGTAGGTGTTTTTGTTTCTTCGACAGGAATAGGTTCAGTGACTTTTTCTACCGAAGTTTTTGTAGTAGAGGCTTCTGAAGTTGCTGTTTTGATAGGTATAGCTTTATTGGCCTCATTATCTTGATTGCTAATTTCTTGTTCAGAAGTGATTTCTACTGGTGATTCGCTTGCTAATTCAGATGATGCGACTTCACTGCTAGGAGCTTCACTAAGAACCGTACTTGTACTAGTAGGTAGCTCAGTATTAGTTGAGATAGGATTTGTAGTAGGTGCTTTGACCTCTACATTAGTTACTACAGTTTCTTGTGCAGGTGCAAGAATCTCAGTTGGTTGACCTGTAGCTTCAGGTATTTTTACTTCATCCGCAAATGTAGGGCGTGCGACTAAAGTAAAAGTAGCTAGAGCAGTTGCGCAGGAAAGTGCTACGACGTGTTTCTTGGACATTTGCCAATGATAATTCATTTCAGTATTCATAATAGACTCCCTTCAAAAATGAACACCGATGTTTAGGTGTGTAACATAAAGGAGCTAGGCCGTCAGAAAAATGATAAAAGTGAGAAGATCTGTTAAAACGACTGAGCCCCATATCTAAATCTCTCAGGGTATGGCCATAAGACGATTTTATAGGCGAGCACGTCAAATGTGTGCAAGGAGAATATGCTTATGCTGTATAATTTATATCTAGAAACAGGTGATCTTACTTATTTATCCTAATACTTTTATTTCTCTCCTTTCGTTTTATTATTGAATCCAGCCTATGCACATGTCTTCAAATACAAAAAACTAGAGCTGTTAGTTTGAAGCATTCTCTCTAAAGCTCTAGTTTTATATTATAGACAGATGTGTGTATGAAAAGAGCCTTAGATTATCATGCCAAAGTGCCTAAGGACCAGTTTTCATGCATAAAAAATTATTTTGACGTTAGAAGTCTAAAGCCAAGTTCCTAATCCTAATCCCCTGTAGTACACTTTCAACGTTTTTAGTAAAACGCTTACATGTTCACCTATCTTTATTATAATACTTTTTTTATGACAAACAAGTTTTTTTACAAGATAATCGTAATTGTTTAAGAATTGTTCATATTTGGGTTCTATTTGTATGATTGTGATTGATGATCTGAAAAAGGAAGTTGACAGTTGGTCGACTTCCTTTTGTGTTTTTTAAAGAACATTTAGACAAACATACTTACTATAATAAGATAAATCTCACAGTTGAGTAGGACGTCCGTTTTCATCAAACTGATAGGTTGCACCATTAATAGTACGTGTTTGATTAGTAACTAGCTCGCCAGAATTTTCATCATAATAGCGAGTTCCTTTATAATCTGAGATAAATTGTCCTTTGACTTGTTTACCATTATTTCTGAAGTAGAGATGTTGTCCGTTTATAACCTGATCGAAAATAAGCGCTTTTCCGTCAGGACCAAAGTAGTACCAATCTCCCCCCCAGTTAAAGAATTGGTTAGTTAAAGCAGCACCTGTCTCAGCATCAAAGAAGTATGTAGGTTCAGCTTTTGAAGTGCTATTATAGTAATTTTCATTGTAAGGGTTAACTAATAAGCCACGGACTTGATCATAATAATGCCCATATCTTGATTCTGGTCCATCAGAGAAATAATAGATCTTACCATTAATCTCTCGTAGTCCTTTGACTTTTCGACCGTTTTCATCAAGGTAAAACCAATTATTGCCTGATTTTATGAGACCGGTTTTGTGGATAGCAGCACCTGTTTCTTCATCATAATATGGAAGAGTGTTGTAGGGTCCTAATCCACCTCGAATAACTTCACCCCAAGAATAAACACAATAGTCTTTTCCATCTATTGTCATTCTACCGAAATCCCCATTACTATCAAAGTAGTATAATTTGTTTCCGGCCTTGAAAAATGTATTTTTAGGGATTTCTTGCCGAGCACCAGTGTCTTTATCATAGTAATAGCCGTCCAAAACAAGGTCCTTAGCTTGACCACCGAAGTAGTAAGGGTGGAAATAGACATTTACACCATCGATGGTCTGAGACCCTTTTAGTAAGATTCCCTGATCATTAGCATAATACCACTTGCCTTTATGGGTAAAGTAACGACCTTTGACTAGGGCGCCAGAATCTTTATCGAAGAATTTTTCAGCCGGAGTATAGCTAGCATGATCCTTTTCAGTAATTAATCGTCCATCTTTAGTAATGAAGTTACCTTTAACTTGAACACCAGTAATAGTGTCGAAATGGACTTGTACACCATCAATAGTTTGCTCTCCTTTTAGGATTTTACCTTCAGAACCAATATAATACCAAGCATCGTTGATTTGCACATAGTGATTCTTTCCTAAATCAGTCTTGGCACCGGAGTCTTTGTCGTAGAAGTAACCGTCTTCGTCAAATCCACCTTTAAGTTGTTTACCATTTTGAGGGTTGAAGTAAACGGCTACATTATTAATGATTTGAGCTCCTTTGAGGCGTTTACCTTTACTATTTACATAGTACCAATCTGATCCGACTCGTACATAGCTATTGGTTACAAGAGCTCCAGTGATACCATCATAGTATTTGCCATTCACAGCGAAGTCCCCTTTTATCTGAGCTCCCTTTTGTTTGTCAAAGAAGTACTCGGTATTTTTGATAACGGCTAACCCTTTAACTGGCTTACCCTCATCGTCGATATAGTACGTTTTATCTTTGACTGTAATGAATTGATTATAAATTAATCCTCCAGTATCTTTATCGTGGAACCTGTCATTAGAGTCAAATGTTCCTTTTGCTTGTACACCATTGTTATCAAAATAGACATCAACACCATCAATTGTATGGTATCCTGTTAAGATTTTTCCGTCATTACCAACATAGTACCAATTTTCTTTGATTTGGACGTAACGGTTTTTACCAAGGTCAACGAGATTACCATCTTGATCATAGTACCGTCCTTCAGCAAAATTATCGAATATTTGCCAACCACCGTAATTGTTAGAGTAATTTTCTAATTCGTGGAAGTACACTTGCTTTCCATCAATGGTTTGAGGTCCGGTTAATGGTTGTCCTTGATTATCCAGATAATATCTCTCGTTTTGACCAGTAGTACCATTATAGGCAATAACGTATTGATTTTTGACTAAGGCACCGGAATCCTTATCATAATAGCGGAAATTCTTACCTGAATAATCAGATATGAATCTGCCTTTGACTTGGACACCAGTGTTCTCGAAGTAAACATCCATACCATTAATCGTTTGTCTGCCTGTTAAAATTGTGCCGTCATCTCCAGCATAGTAACAATATCCATTTAAGTGGAAGAAGCGGTTTGTTCCGAAATCAACTTGTTTACCTTTATCATCATAATAACGACCATTTTCGGCAAATTTATTAAAAACTTGTTCAGGTTCAAAATAATACAATGCCCCATTGATTTCTTTGACACCAGTATACTTATAGCCGTTTTCATCAATGTAATAGGTTTTATCACCATACATATTCACAATACGATTGGTGACGAGCCAACCATTATTTTTGTCGTAAAAACGGTTATCAGCTGCAAAGTGCCCTTTAACTTGTTTGCCATCAGTGTCAAAATATACATTCACGCCATCAATGGTTTGAGGTCCTTTTAAAATCTTGCCATCTTTACCAATGTAATACCAGTGTGTGTGAAGTTGGTAATAGCGATTGATACCTAAATCAGTTCGTTTACCTTCTTTATCATAATAATAGCCATCAGGACCAAATTCGTCTTTGATTTGTGCAGGTGCAAAGTAGTACCAAGTACCTCCAATGTTTTTTTGACCTGTAACTCTATTACCATTTTCGTCTACAAAGAAGTCGTACATTGAATGAACAAAGCGATTAGTCACCAAGGCACCAGAATCCTTGTCATAATAATGCTCATCACTAGCAAAGTCACCCTTTACTTGGATACCATCATAATTACCAAAATAGACTTTAACACCGTCGATAGTTTGAGGTCCTTTTAAAATCTTGCCATCATTTCCGATGTAGTACCACTTATTATGTAATTGAAAATAATGATTAGTACCGAGGTCAGTCCGTCGACCATTTTCGTCATAATAACGACCTTCAGGGTCGAATGACTCTTTTAACTGGGCGCCAGAATCGTTAAAGTAAGTCCACTCTCCATTAATTTTTTGATGACCGATAAGCCTATACCCTTCTTTGTTTACATAGTAGGTGTTATAGCCATCATTGACATAACTGGACGTAACTAGAGCACCAGAATCTTTATCGTAAAAGTGTTGATCTAAGCCAAATCTTCCTTTTACTTGTCTACCTTTATAGTCAAAATAAACCTTAACACCATCGATAGTATGACCACCAATGTAGTCATCGCCATTTTCATTTCTATAATGCCAAAAACCATCATCGTCAGTGTAATACTCACCACCTGTAACATTTTCCACTCGAGAAGACCATGGTGGAGGTGGGTAAATACCTCTGTCGGTAACATCTATAGTACGGTCTTCATGAGATACAGTTTCTGAAGTTTTTTCTGTTACACTTGTTGCGACAGATGATTTAGATTCTGAATTTTGTGTTTCAGAGGCTGAAACAAATGTGCTTGTGACTTCAGAGCTTGGTTTTTCAGAGACTGTTTCTGTTGAAGCCACTTCAGAGCTAGCTACTGGTGCTTCTGATACTGCGGCAGCTTCGCTCGAAGCGG
>ERZ772855.2072-NODE-2072-length-17733-cov-4.349417_pt1 | contig 17733 bp, 17 predicted proteins | sample MGYA00511900_ERZ772855 | MGnify/ENA primary metagenome ERZ772855 (study PRJEB29015, sample SAMEA2737701) | human gut metagenome | biome: human gut; feature: human-associated habitat; material: faeces | place: China | collected 2012 ...
TCTGTCTTCACCCTTCCCGCTGCTCCCGCGCAGCGGAAAGGATGAACAATGAAAACACCAAAGACTCCTGTCGCTTTCGATTACGACCTCTGGACTACGGAGGACGGCAAGTGCATGGTGCGCGTGAAAAAAACCGGTGAAGTCTCTGAGGTCAACCGCGACGTTATGAGAGTCCTCCGCGCAGAGGAAAAGCGGATTAGACACTCGTATGGCTTCGGCAACACCTCCAAGGATGAGGACGGCGCAGAGAAAATTTCTGATACCGTGCTGTCCCTTGATGCTATGCCAGAGGACGATGTGAAGTCCGCTGCATGGCTGGCAGATTCCTCAGACTTCATTAAAGATGCAGAATTGAAAATGCTCGAAACGGAGCTGATGCAGACCCTTACGCCGCTCCAACTGGATGTCTATAAGGCTTGCATCATGAATGGGCAAACCCCGACCGCTTATGCGAAGGAACACAACATGAAACGGCAGAGTGTGAGCGACGTAATCACGCTCATCAGAAAGAAGGCGAAAAAAATATTTTTATTTTTTTGAATCCGGTACCTGCGTTTTGGCAAAAAGATGTCCGTTGTAAAGTGAAAGGGTCAATCAGACCACTTCACTGCTCCTTGAAAACTGAATAGTTCAGTGCTGCGGATCTTTCCGCTTCTGCGAAGCAACACAGCTTCCGACGCCAAGACCTCCCGGAAGGGAGTGAGCGACCACCGGAGAGCTATAACAGCCGTGTGGTGCGGCTGCTTGCGACGATGCAGATGCCGGGTACACCGGCGTTCTGATCAATCATCGCAGAGAATACTTAGGAGGTAAAGTTAAAACCGTCAGCCAAGCCGATTGGCTGCGTCATGAGAATTTCTATCCAGTCATCATTGAGCAAACGATCTGGCAGCAAGTCCAGACACGATTAAAGCAGCAGGCACGTCCCGCAGCCGGAAACCGCGCAAAGCACCGCTATGCCGAGCTGCTGACCTGCCGGGACTGCGGAGACGGCTTCATCCCAATAATCCGTTACTGGAACGGCAGCAGGCGCGTAAAGTACGTCTGCCGTGGGTATCACAGAAACGGAAAAAGCCATTGCAGCTCGCACCGAATCCATGAGGAGGTTTTGGATCAAGCTGTCTGGAATTACGCAGAAGAACTGCGGAAGCGATACGCAGCCGAACTGAAAAAGGTCACACAATTACAGAAACAGTGGGCGCTGAGGAAACCGGTCCTTGACGCCCACTGTTTGGCTTTGCAGAAGGAAATTCAAAAACGTGAACAGGAAATCGACGAATTGGTGATGGAAAAGCTAAAAAACGGTGAATGTTCCACCAGCCAACCAGACAGCATTTGAACCCAAGGTGCTGTCACCTACCATCGGTGTGTAAGATTTTGAATTTCTCGAAAAAGTTCACTATATGAGAAAAACTCCAGTCTATCTGATAGATAGGCTGGAATTTTGTTCGTGGTACGCCCGAGGGTACTTGAACCCCTATCCTCGCGGAATGGAACCTAAGGGTGACGTCACCTTGGTGAAAGGGGCATTCTGCAATAAAAAGCAATCCGCAAAAGAACGCGGTCACGCGCCGCAGAACTCCAGAAAGCGCTTCGTCTCCGCGCACGCAGGATTTGTCAGAAGCCGCTCGCACGCGCCGCTTTCGATAAGCGTGCCTTCGCAGAAAAACAGCGTCTCATCGCTCATCCGGCGCGCCTGCCTGAGATTATGCGTGACCAGAATCAGTGCGCAGCCGGTTTCGCGGACATAGGCCTTGATCAGGCGCTCTGCCAGAAGCGTCGACTCCAGATCCATCGCTGCCGTCGGCTCGTCCAGAACGACAAGCGAAAATCTTCGCATCATCAGCCGTGCCAGCGCCATACGCGCCGTTTCGCCGCCGGACAGACGGTCTGCGCGGCAGGTCTCCAGATGGCGGATTTTAAGCGCGTCCATCAGCTGCCCTGCCCGGTCACGATCCTGACCTGCCATGCGCAGGTTTGCCGCGACGCTCATGCGGAAGGCGTAGCTTTTCTGCGGCATATAGCCTGTGCTCGCGGCGTCTGACGGCGCAGCGCGCTCGTCCGATTGCTCGGCGCCCGCGAGTATTTTTGCCAGCGTAGACTTTCCGCTTCCGTTCGCGCCGATGACGCTGTAAATTTTCCCTGGCTCCAGACAATAGCCCGGAAAGCGCAGCACTGTTCTGCCTGCGTAGGTTTTAGAGAATTGTTCCAGCTTCATCGCACCAGCCTCCTTTGAAGGACGGAGATCAGAATGTTCATCAGAAGCGAGAGCCCCATGAGAATCATCCCCAGCGCAATACCCAGAGAAAAATTTCCCTGATTGGTGTACTGCATGATCGCTGTCGTCATTACGTTCGTTTTCCACGCAATCGCGCCGCCCACCATGGACACCGCGCCGACCTCCGCGATGGAGCGCGCGAAGGCGAGAAGATACGTGGAAATGAGCGGGTAGACGCATTCGTTTGCCAGCAGCAGAAGCGTCTTTCCAGCACCGAAGCCAAGCCCCCTTGCCGTTTCCCGCACGGAGGCTGCCAGCGCCTCTGTATAGGTTTCCATATTTGTGACGACCAGCGGAACAATCAGAACGATCTGCGCCATGACCATGATTTCCACGGTAAACAGAAGCTTATATTGCCGGAATGGCCCGACGCCGGAAAACAGCAGATAAAACAGCAGCCCGCACACCACCGGCGGCATTCCCATCAGCGTCCGGTTCAAAACCAGAAGCGCAGAGCGCCCCGGAAAACGGCACGTGCCCAGCCAGATCCCGACCGGCGCACCGAGCAGAAGCGCAAGCATGGAGCTTTGCAGGCTCATTTTCGCGGTCACGCTTAAAATATTCAGAAGCTCCGGATCTGCGGACAAAATGAGCGCCAGCGCCTTGTGCAGTGCCGTTTGCATACGTTTCACCCCTCGATCGTCTGCGAGGCGCGTTTCCCTTTGCCAAAAATGCGTCAGCTTTTTTGACAGGCTCAACCTTCCCGCGGGGTATGCCCCACGGGAAGGTTGCCGCGCCGAAGCGTCAGTTCATAATGCCGCCGTTTGCCTGGAAGGTCAGGAAGGTGGCTTTATCTGTCAGAATGTAAGCGTTCATCTGCTCTGCCATCACAAGACACGCGCCCATGCCGGCGTTTGCGGAGGTGTACCAGCCGGTATAGTCTGCAAAGGACGCTGCTTCAGCCGTGATGCCGAGCTCCTCCGGCCACAGAGACAGCTCCTTCGTATGTGTGCCGGAGCCGTCGCCGCGGGAGATAAACGGATATTCGCCCGTCGCGATCGCCGCGAAGGCGTCGAGCACCGACGCGCTGTCCTTCACGCCTGCGGGATCTTCCGCCGGGCCGCAGAGGACAAAGTAGTTATAAAGGAAAGAAATCCGCTCGGCGTCGAAGCCCTCGACGGTGCGGGCAAAGCCCTCGGCGACAAATTCCTCTTCCTTTGCCTTGGCGTGAACCAGGATCAGGTCGGCGTTGCCGAACTTGGCTGCGCTGATGGCCTTTCCGGTTCCGGCAGACTGCACCTCTACCGCGTAGCCATAGGCGGCTTCAAAGGCGGGCAGCAGGTATCCGAGAAGACCGGAGTCGTTGACGGAGGTGGTGGTGGACAGGCGGATGGTTTTTGTTTCCTCGGTGGCGGGCTGGATTTCGCCTGCATATACCGGCGCGTCCTCGCGGACATAGAACAGGTACTCGCCGTACTCGGCAAAGCCGAACTCGCCCGCCATTTTCAGCGCTTCCTCGCTCAAAAGCCACTGGATCAGCGCGTCCGCGCCCTGCGTATTTACCGCGACGTCCGAAACGGGAGCTCCGTCTGCGTCGGTAAACGGTGCGCCCGGGGCGACGGCGATCACCGTATAGGTGTTGAGCATCTTGTCGTCGGCTTCCTTCAGAATGACGGTGTTGACCGCCGGCGCGGCCGGCTCCTGCGTTTCAGTAGTCGGCGCAGGCGCTGCGGCGCAGGCGCTCAGGCTCAGCAGCACGAACAGCGCCAGCAATAGGGCTATCAGCTTTTTCATGTTTTTTCCTCCCAGTTTGTGATAAAAAAGACAAGCTCATCCCGAAGCTCCAGGGCGCAGTGATGCACTGCACCGCAAAAGTCCCGGAAAAGGGCTCGTCCACCTCTTTTCAGAAACACAGCCTTACCACGCCCGCGAAGAGCCTGGGAAGAAGTTTTGTCACTTGTATTTTAACACAGACTATGGACGGTTTCAATAGTTTTCTGCTTCCAATTTCTAAATTTTATGATATAATAAACAAAAGCTGTCGCCACAGACCTGCACCGTGCGGCCTGTGCAAAAGAAAGCAGCAAAACATTTACAGGAGGAAGCGCAATGAACCATCAGTCTGTTCCGTCCGTCGACGCATGGCTCCGGGAAGCGAAGCAGTGTGAAAACGCCGGGAAAATCGGTATGTATCTGACGCACAACGGCGTCGTCCGTAAAAGCGCAAAGGCAAAGGTTCGTCTGGGCGAGGCGGAGGCACCGGATGTGACGGGGCTTTTGTTCAGCTATGACGCGCAGAAGGTGGAAGCGGCGATTCAGGAAGCCTACGAAATGGAAGGCATCTACTATGTGAAGGTCTGGCTGGCAGACGGGGAGCTTCAGGTCGGAGACGACATCATGTACGTCCTGATCGGCGCGGATATTCGCCCGCACGCCGTTGACGCGCTGCAGCAGCTTGTCGGCTGCATCAAAACGCAGTGCGTCACCGAGACCGAGCTGTACTGAAGCCGCACCGCTCCGGAAAATCATACCGAACCGCAAAACAGAAGCTGCCGTGCAATCCTGCGCGGCGGCTTTTTGCGCGATTAAAGGGCAATTGTTTCAAAGTCCTGATGCAGCAGGTCAAAATACAGAAGCTCCCCGGTTTTTACAGTGCGGCCGATCAGAAGCCTTACGCACAGCGCCGCCTGCACCGCAGCGCACAGCGCCGGAGCAAAGCTCAGAACGCTCTTGCCGGAAAGCGCCGCGTTTTCCGGATAGATCCGATCGATCAGATCGTCGCCCGGAAGGGAAACTCCCGCCTGCGCCACCCAGCCGCTGACCGCGCCGTATATGTAAGGAACGTTCTGTGCGCTGCACACGCGCGCCAGGATTCTGCGGGAGGGAATATTGTCAAGCCCGTCGACGACCGCGTCGCAGCCCATGACCAGAGCGCTCACGTTGTGTTCGCCAATCAACGTTTCAAACGCCTCGACCGCCGCGTCGGGATCGATGCTTCGGACCCTCTGCGCGGCGGCAGCCGCCTTTGCAGAGCCGAGAAGCGCCGGAGTTGCAAGCAGCTGCCGGTTCAGATTGGAAGGCTCAAAGACATCTGCGTCCACAACGCGGAACGCGCCCACGCCGGCGCGGACAAGAAGCTCCGCGGCATACCCGCCCAGACCGCCGCAGCCCGCGATCAGGACGCGCTTGCCGCGGAGCATGGCACATTCTTCCGGCGAGAGCGCCGGGATGTTGCGCGAAAACCGTTCGTCCATGGCTCAGCCGCCTCCCACCGGGGGAAAGAGCGCCACGATGTCGCCGTCCTTTACGGCCGCATCCGGCGTTTTGTGAAAGCCGTTGACGAGCAGAATGGAAACCTCCTGCGCGGGGATTTCCAAGCGGCGAAGAAGCTCTCCGGCCGTTTCGATCCCTTCCGCGGGCAGATACGTTATTTTCTCCCGGCCCTGCCGCAGCGTGGCAAATACACGGACCTCGATCATTGTCGCGCCTCCTTCTTTCTGCGGGAAATACCGAAGCAGGAGGCGTTCGTCCGGAGCGCCTCCTGATTTCAGCTTATCTGATTACGATTATTTCGTCAAGAACATTTATTTTCCGACGCACTCGTCGAGCCCCAGCTTTTTAAGCGTCTCGTCCGTGGGGAAGGCGTCTACCCAGCCGCGCGCGGCGTAATACTCCGGCAGCGTCAGCGGAAGCTTCGAGGTCATGCCGGTGGACGGGCCGTTAGAAACCGGCTCTTCCAGAAGCCGCTTGGGAAGACGGTCGTCCTCGGGCTTCATACCGGCGGCTTTGTTGAACATTCTTTCAATGTTATAGATCCGGTCGCCGATCTCGAGCACCTGCTCGACCGTCCAGCTCGTGCCGGTAGCGGCGTTCAGAAGATCCGTATACTCCTTTGCGCCCATGGCGAAGGAGGTAAACAGGCAGTGACCCATCGAGTCGATAACAGCGGTCAGATCCTGGAAGGTCTTTGCCCAGACAGCCTTTTCGTTTGTGACGGTACGGTCGAGCTGCTGCGGAAGACCCAGAACCTCCGGCGAGATCATGTAGCCGCGCACATGGCAGCCGCCGCGGTTGGAGGTCGCGTAGGTGATGCCGATGCCCTGAATGGCGCGGGCGTCGTAGGCGGGCATTTCCTGCTTTTTGACGCTCATGGAGATCTCCGGATGGCCGTAGTGCGCACAGAGTCTTGCCGAGCCGGAGCTCATGAGCCAGTCAAGCTCGGTTTCGGGGTCTCCCATGCGTTTGGTCCACTCGACGAGCGCCTTTGTCGAGCCCCACTCCAGCGGCACACCGGCGCAGTCCTCTTCCTTGATATAGCCCTTCTGATAAAGCTCCATCGCGGCGGCAATGGTGCAGGGCACGGAAATAGCGTCCAGACCGTATTCGTTGCAGAGCATATTGCACTCGTCGATGGTGTTGAGGTCGCTGTTGCCGCAGTTTCCGCCATAGGCCCACAGCGTCTCATATTCCGGACCGCCCACGACCTTGCCGTTGACGTTGATGACGCGGCCGCAGGCGATCGGGCAGCGGTGGCACGCGCCGGGGCGAACCAGATATTTTTCCGCCAGCGCTTCGCCGGAAATATCCTCGCCCTTTTCAAAGTAGGAGCCCTGCCAGTTGTAGGTGGGGAAAGCGCCGATGTTGTTGACGATATTGACGAGCACGGCCGTACCCAGCTGGCGAAGCCCCGAGCCGGTGACGGGATTGGCCTTGAGGATATCCATCGCGTTTTTGGTCGCGAGCTTCAGCGCGTCCACGTCCGCGATGTTGTCAAGATTCTTCCGCGTCGCCTTGACGACGATCGCCTTGAGCTTCTTGCTGCCCATCACCGCGCCGACGCCGCTTCGTCCGGCTGCGCGGTCCTTGTCGTTCATAATCGCCGCGAGAAGGACCTGCTTCTCGCCGGCAGGACCGATGTTCAGGACGGACGCTTCGCTTCCGTGCTTCTGCCGCAGCGCGTCGTCCACGGCCTCGCTCTTCATGCCGACATATTCTTTCGCGCTGTGAAGGCGGATGCAGTCGTCTTCGATGGTGATGTAGGTCCACTCCGGCGCTTCACCTTCGACGACGATGGCGTCCCAGCCGGCGTATTTGAGCTTCGAGCCCCAGATGCCGCCGGAGTTGGAGCAGGCGATCATCCCGGTCAGGGGCGATTTTGTGACGACCATGTACCGGCCGGTGGAGGGCGCCTGTGCGCCGGTCATCGGGCCTGTAATGTAAATCAGCTTGTTTTCCGCCGACAGGGGCTCTGCGGCGGCGACGCCCTCGTCGTAGAGCATCTTCGTGCCGAGACCGCGACCGCCGATGAACTTGTGCGCAAGCGCAAGGTCGATCGACTCCACGCGGATCTCGCCGGTGGTCAGGTTGATTCGGGCAAGCTTTTCATAATATGCACCAGCCATATGCAATACCTCCAATGTTACAGCGTTTGATTCCGGAATGTTCAGACGGTTTTACAATTCCATTATAAAGAAGATCGCGCTTTGCGCAAGAGCTCCGGGAAAGTTCCGCGCGAAACAGTATGAACTTGCCCTATTTCATACGTCATTTTGCGCGAGTGAGAGCAACACTGTGCGAAATGATATGAAATTGTGCGAAACGGGCGAAAAGCCGCGCCGCGCCTTCTTGTGGTTGCGCACAAAAACTGGTATAATGAAAGCAGAAAAACTGTAACTTCCCAACGATAGGAGGCTCTGCCATGGCGGGAAACAAAGCGCTGTCCACGCAGGAGGTCGCCGAGCTTCTGCACGTCAGCAAATCCACCATCTATGATCTGATCCGAAAAGGGGAAATCAATTCCTATAAAATCGGGCGCAAGGTGCGCTTTACGCAGGAAGATGTGGACGCCTATATCGCGCGCTCCCGCCACGAGCATTCGACCCGGCAGGTGCAGCGGCTTGAGATTGCGTCGAGCCTTCTGACGCCGGAACTGGACCGCAGCCCCGCGCTGATTCTTGCCGGGCAGGACGTGGTGCTGGACATTCTGTGCAACTATTTGCAGCAGGAGGGCGTCAGCGCCGCGCGCGCGTACCTTTCAAGCTTCGAGGGGCTTTTGTCGCTGTATCAGGACCGGGTGCAGGCAGCTGCCTGCCATTTATTCGACGGACAGGACTACAACGTGTCGTTTGTCCGCAGCCTGATGCCGGGCGTTCCGGCGGTGTTGGTGAACCTTTCCTACCGACCGCAAGGATTTTATGTCCGCAGGGGAAACCCGAAGGACATTCACGGCTGGGAGGATCTCAGGCGGCGCGGCATCACCATTCTCAACCGTCGCCCCGGCTCGAGCGCGCGGATCCTTCTGGATATGCAGCTGAAGCGGCTGGGGCTCTCGGGGAGCAGGATCAAGGGCTACGACCGGATATACTCCTCGCACCTGACCGCAGCCGCCGCAATCGCCGCCGGAGAGGCAGATCTTGCCATCGGCACGGAGCGCGTCAGCCGGCAGCTGGAGGAGCTGGAGTTCATACCGCTTCAGCAGGAGCGCTATGATCTGGTGCTGAAAAAGGAATTTCTGCATACGGATGCGGCGCGGAGCCTTCTGGAGCTGCTCCACGATGTGTCGCTGCGGACGGAGCTGACCCGGTTTTCCGGCAACGACTACCGGGATCTCGGAAAAATTATGGCGGAGGTCTGATATGCTGCATGTAAAAACGCCCAAAGAGGTTCTGGCGCTGATTCACGACGCCTTCTGCCCTGTCGCCGCTTTGGAAGAGGTTTCGCTTTCCGATGCCGTCGGGCGGGTGCTTGCCCGGGACATCACCGCGCAGGCGTACGTTCCGGATTTCGACCGCTCCACCGTAGACGGCTTCGCCATCCGCGCGGAGGACTGCTTTGGCTGCTCCGACGCCATCCCCGCCATCTTGCAGGTGCAGGCGGAGGTCGCCATGGGAGAAGACGCGGCGTTTGCACTTTCTCCCTGCACGTGCGCGGCGGTTCCGACCGGAGGCGCAATTCCACAGGGCGCGGACTGCGTCGTGATGCTGGAATACACCGAGGACTACGGAGACGGCAGTATTGGGATTCTGAAACCCGCCGCGCCGGGGGAAAACCTGATTTTCCGGGGCGACGACGTGTATCCCGGAAAGCCGGTTCTGAAAAAGGGGCGGGTGCTTGCCGCGCAGGACATCGGCGCGCTGGCGGCTGTCGGCTGCGTCCGGGTTCCGGTTGTCCGGAAGCTTGTGGCAGGCGTCATTTCTACGGGAGACGAGCTTGTTTCCCCGGAGCAGACGCCGAAGCCCGGGCAGGTGCGCGATGTGAACAGCCCCATGCTTGAAGCGATGCTCACGGCGTTCGGCGTCCGTGTGCGAAGCTATGGCATAGTGCCGGATGAGGAACGGGCGCTTGACGACGCGGTCGGCCGCGCGCTTTCCGAGTGCGACGCGGTGATTTTGTCCGGCGGAAGCAGCGTCGGCGTCAAGGACGCGGCGTGCCGGATTATTTCGGCGCGGGGCGAGCTGCTGCTGCACGGCATTGCCATGAAGCCCGGCAAGCCGACCATTCTCGGAAAAGCGCAGGGAAAGCCGCTCGTGGGGCTTCCCGGTCACCCGGTCGCGGCATATTTTGTCGCGAAGCTGTTTGTCCTGCCGCTGCTGAGCCACCTGATGGGGCGTGAGCAGAGCGTTTACCCGGTGACGGCAAGACTGACGGAAAGTCTGGACGCCAATCACGGAAGAGCGCAGTATCAGTGCTGCTTCCTTGAAACGCGCGATGGAACGCTTTACGCGCATCCCATCCGGGGAAAGTCGGGACTCATCACCACGTTAGCGGGTACAGAGGGCTATTTCTGCATCGACAGGGACTGCGAGGGTCTTGCCAAGGGCGCCGCTGTCCGGGTCGTCGTGTGTACGGGAGGCTGAGCATGGGATTTGAATATCTGACAAACATTCCGCTGGAAAAAGCCAGAGCGGACTATCTGAAGCTTCTGACGGAAAACGGCTTTCATGCCGGAACAGAGCGCATTGCCGTCAGCGAAGCCTGCGGCAGGGTGACGGCAAAAGCCGTTTACGCCCATATCTGCGCACCGCACTACGCCGCCAGCGCCATGGACGGCATTGCCATCTGCGCAAAAGACAGCTTCGGCGCGACGCAGACCACACCCGTTACGCTGCGCCCCGCACAGTATCTGGTCGTAGACACCGGAGACCCCGTTCCGGAGGGGATGGACGCGGTGATCATGGTCGAGGAGCTGGTAAAAAACGACGACGGCTCCGTTACCATCCACACAGCGGCAGCTCCCTGGCAGCATATCCGCCAGATCGGCGAGGACATCTGCGCGGGAGAAATGATCCTGCCCTGCCACACGGTCGTTACCCCGGCTGCCATCGGCGCGATGCTCGCGGGCGGCGTGTTGGAGCTGGAGGCGCTTCGCAGACCGCTGGTCGGCATTATCCCGACCGGAGACGAGATCATTCCGCCCTGTGCCGACCCGAAGCCGGGCGATATTCTGGAGTTTAACGGCTCGATTTTTTCCGCCATGGTGCAGCAATGGGGCGCGGAGGCGAAGGTCTATCCCATTGTTCCGGATCAATTTGAAAAAATCAAAGCCATGACCGCGAAAGCGGCATCGGAATGCGACCTCGTGATTCTCAACGCGGGCTTGTCCGCCGGACGCGAGGATCATTCCGCCCGGGTCATCCGGGAGCTGGGGCAGGTGCTGTATCACGGCATCGCCATGAAGCCCGGAAAGCCCGCCATTCTCGGCAGGATGGGCAGTACGCCGGTGCTCGGCGTTCCGGGTTATCCGGTTTCCGGCATTCTTGTCGTCGAGCAGCTTTTAAAGCCGCTGATCGACTGTTGGCTCTGCGCCGGACAAAGCCGGGAGGTCTGCGTACAGGCGACGCTGACGCGGCCGGTGGTGTCGGGGCTCAAATATGAGGAATTTGTCCGGCTTCGCATGGGGTATGTGGAAGACCGCCTGATTGCGAGCCCCTTGAGCCGCGGCAGCGGCGTGGTGTCGTCTTTTATGAAGGCAGACGGCATTCTGGATATTCCGCAGGGACTCGAGGGCTATGAGGCGGGAAGCAGGATCCCGGTGCGGCTTCTGTGTCCGGAGGAAAAGCTCCGCAATACGCTCGTCGCCATGGGAAGCCACGATCCGCTGCTCGATGAGCTGGCAGAGCTTCTGCACGCGCAGGACAATCAGCTCTATCTCAGCAGCAGCCACGTCGGCTCCATGGGCGGCATTATGGCGCTGCGCCGGGGAGAAGCGCACCTTGCCGGGTGTCACCTTCTCGATACGGCGACAGGAGAATATAACCGGAGCTTCCTCAAAAAGTATTTCCCGAACGGCGGCGTCCGGCGCGTGCGCTGCGTGGGCCGCCGGCAGGGACTGATGGTCACGCGGGGAAATCCTCTGGAGCTTTCGGAGTTCCGGGACATCGCGAAGCCCGGCGTGCGCTATGTGAACCGGCAGAAGGGCTCGGGAACGCGCATTCTCACGGATTATCTCTGCGCGCAGGCAAGGCTCGATACCGCCGCAATCTACGGCTATGCGCGCGAGGAGCTGACGCACACCTCCGTGGCGGCGCAGATCGCAAACGGAAGCGCCGACGCGGGCATGGGAATTTATGCGGCGGCGCGGCTTTATGATCTGGAGTTTCTTCCTGTGTGTGTCGAGCAATACGATCTTCTGATTGCCGAAAGCGCGTGGCAGACGCCGATGGTCCAGAAGCTTCTTGCAGCGCTGAAAAGCGATGCCTTCCGGGAAAAGCTTCTTGAAATGGGCGGATATACCGCAGACGCGCCCGGCGAGCTTCTCGATTGAGCGCGGGCTATGATGACAGTGGATGTTGCCGTGATCGGCGGTGGGCTTCTCGGCTGCTTTGCTGCCAGAAATCTGATGTGCTGGAAGCTTTCGGCGGCGCTTTTTGAAAAGGCGGAGGATGTTTGCACCGGCATCAGTCGGGCGAACAGCGCCATCGTCTACCCCGGCTACGACAATGTGCCCGGCACGAAAAAAGCGGAGCTGACCGTTTCCGGGAACGCGGACTTTGACGCGCTGTGCCGGGAGCTGGAGGTTCCGTTCCGGCGCTGCGGCTCAGTGATGACCGCGTATGATGAAAAATCGCTCGAACGGCTCGAACGCAAGCTCCGGCATGGGCGTGAGAACGGCGTGCCGGGACTGCGGCTTCTCAGCGGGGCGCAGGCGCTTTCGCTCGAACCGATGCTTGCCCCCGGAATTCTCGGCGCGCTGTATGCGCCGACGACCGGAACCGTCAATCCCTGGCAGCTCGGAATCGCCGCGTTTGAGCAGGCAAAGAACAACGGCCTTCACGCTTGCCTCCAGACGGCCGTCACCGGGATCGAGCGTGTGCGCGGCGGCTATCTTCTGCGCACGAATCGCGAGGACGTTTTCTGCGGCGCGGTGATCAACTGCGGCGGCGCGCAGGCCGATCTGGTGGAGCAGCTTGCGTTCGCGCCGGATGTCCGGCTGCGGCTTGACAGCGCGCAGTATCTGGTATTTGACAAAGAAGCGCCAAAGCCCTCGCATATCGTCTTTCAGCAGGCATCCGCCTGCGGCAAGGGCATTACTGCCGTTCCCTGCACGGAAGGGAATCTTCTGATCAGCGGCCCGCGCCTTGCGCTGACAACGCCCTTCGCGACGACGCCGGAGGGGCTCAGGGAGCTGGCGCGCGCTTCAAAGGCGCTTCTCCCGGCGCTTGATCTGGGGCTTGTGATCCGCTCGTTCGGCGCGCTGCGTCCCAATGCGTTCCGGGAAACCGGAGAGAGCATCCACGACTTCTGCATCACAAATCCCGCACCCGGCTTTTTCAGTCTGATTGGCGTCAAAACGCCGGGGCTTACCTGCGCGGACGGGCTCGGGCGGCTTCTGGCGCACCGGATTGCCGAATTTTTGAGTGCCGGAAAAAATCCCGCGTTTCTCGCCAGCCGGAAAGCGATTGAAAAGGACGACACGTCCGAGGTCGTCTGCCTCTGCGAAACCGTCACCCGCGCGCAGGTGCTCGAAGCCATCCGCCGGGGCGCGGTCATGGTCGACGGTGTAAAGCGCCGGGTCGGCAGCGGCATGGGGCGGTGTCAGGGAAGCCGGTGTGCGTTTGCCATCGGAAAAATTCTGGAGGAATGCGGCTATGCAGCACGTTGAGCTTCTGATTGTCGGCGGCGGCGCGGCGGGCATCTGCGCGGCAAAAGCGGCATACGAGGCAGGCTGCCGCAGCCTGTGCCTTGTCGAGCGAAAAGGCTATCTTGCAGGCGTTCTTCCGCAGTGCGTCCACCATGGCTTCGGCGCGGGAGAAACGGGCGGCTTTTACGCGCGGCAGCTTCTTGCGGAGCTTCCGGAGGAAATCCCCGTTCTTCTGCGCACAAGCGTTCTGTCCGTAAGCGCGGGAAAAATTGCCCGCCTCTCCGGCGGCAGACAGCTGTCTTTTTCGCGGCTGATTCTCGCGACAGGCTGTATGGAGATCCCAATGGGCGCGCTTCCGATTGCCGGCACACGCCCACGTGGCGTCTATACGGCAGGGCAGATGCAGGAAATGATGAATCTTTATGGCTTCCGCCCGCAAGGTCCGGCGGTCATTCTCGGAAGCGGGGACATCGGGCTGATTATGGCGTGGCAGCTTGCCGAAGCGGGGCTTTCCGTCACGCTCGTGGAGCAGAAAGACCGCTGCGGCGGGCTTGTAAGAAATCAGAAAATCCTGCGGCAGTATCCGATCCGCCTTCTTTGCGGGCAGACAATCGTTTCCGTGACAGGAGAACCGCAAATAGACGGCTGCGTGCTTTCAGGCGGCGAGCGGCTTTCCTGTAAGCTCCTTCTGATTGCGGCGGGGCTGCGGCCGGATCGCACGCTGACGGAGCAGCTTGAAAATCCGCCGTGGCTGACATACTGCGGCAACTGCAACAAAATCCATCCCATGATTGAGGGAGTGTGCGCCGAGGCGGCTCTTGCCGGGCGCAGCGCCGCGCAACAGACTGGAGGCATGTGATGACCGACCCATACGGACGAAGCATTACCTATCTGCGCGTTTCCGTCACCGAGCTGTGCAACCTGCGCTGCCGGTACTGTATGCCTGCGGAGGGCGTATGCAAAAAAAGCCATCAGGATATGCTCACCGAGGACGAGATGCTCCGCGCCATCGAGGCGGCTGCTTCCATCGGCATTACGAAGCTCCGGATTACCGGCGGAGAGCCGCTTGTCAAAAAGAATATTCTTTCCATCTGCCGCCGGGCAGCCGCCGTTCCCGGTATCCGCGAGGTCTGCCTGACGACGAACGGCATCGGGCTTACAACCCTTGCCGCGCCGCTGCGGGACGCGGGCGTCAGCCGCCTGAATCTGAGCCTTGATACTTTGGACGCCGGGAAGTATACTGATATTACAAGAACCGGGCGAATCGAAGCCTTCTGGAAAGGCTTTTCTGCCGCGCTCGACGCGGGATTTCAGAAGCTCAAGCTCAATACGGTTCTCATTGGCGGCTTCAACGACATGGAAATCCGGCCGCTTGCGGAGCTGACGAAGCGCTATCCTGTCGATGTGCGCTTCATTGAGCTGATGCCCATGTATGACGGCGGCGGTTTTGACGCGGCTGCGTTCGTTCCCTACACCCGGGTGCTGGAGGAACTGCTGGAGCTTTCCCCGGTTTCGTCTGACGGCGGCGTGGCAAAGCTCTACCGGCTGCCCGGCGCGCTCGGAAACGTGGGTTTGATCAGCCCGGTCAACGCGCACTTCTGCGCCTCGTGCAGCCGCATCCGCCTGACCGCGGACGGGAAGATCAAGCCGTGCCTGCATTCGCCGGAGGAGTACGCGCTGAAGGGCTGCTCGTTTTCTCAGATGCAGGAGCTTTTCCGCTTGGCTATCAGCCGAAAGCCTGCGAGCCATAGCACGCTGGACGCGCAGCATCGCTCCCGGGCGGGTCGGAATATGAATCAGATCGGAGGATGAGTGCTTATGCCGGACTTTACGCATTTTAACGAACAGGGCCGCGCGAAGATGGTCTGTGTCGGGGAAAAGCCCGTGACTCGCCGCACAGCCGTCGCGGCAGGCCGGGTGCTGGTCAACGAGGAAACCTTCCGCCTGATCCGCAGCGGCGGGATGAAGAAAGGGGACGTGCTGACCGTTGCGCAGATCGCGGGCGTGATGGGCGCAAAGCGCACGCCGGACATCATTCCCATGTGCCATCCGATCACTATGGACGGCATCGACCTGGAGCTGCGGCTGGACGACGAACGAAAAAGCGTCGAAATTACCGCGACAGTCTTCTGCGGCGGAAGGACGGGCGTCGAGATGGAGGCGCTGAGCGCGGTGAGCGTCGCTGCTCTCACGGTCTACGATATGTGCAAGGCGGTACAGAAGGATATGACAATCACGGACATCCGTCTGCTTCAAAAAACAGGCGGCGTCCATGGGGATTATCAGAGGGAGGAAACCACATGAGGTACACGGCAGCCGTTATTACCGTCAGCGACAAGGGCTATCGCGGCGAGCGGGAGGATACCAGCGGGCCCAATCTTGTGAAGCTTCTGACGGAGCGGGACTATGATATAATCTATACCGCCATCGTTCCGGACGAGACCGCAGTCATCCGCGCCGAGCTCTGCAAATGCGCAGACGAGCTGCATGCCGCACTGATTCTCACAACCGGCGGCACGGGCTTTTCGCCCCGGGATATTACCCCCGAGGCGACGCAGGCGGTGCTCGAGCGGCTCACGCCCGGCATTCCCGAGGCAATGCGCGCCGCGTCCATGCGCATTACGCCGCGCGGCTGCCTTTCCCGCGGAACAGCCGGAATCCGCAAGCGCAGCCTCATTATCAATCTTCCTGGAAGCCGGAAATCCTCTGAGGAAAACCTCCTCGCGGTCATTGACCCCGTCGCCCATGGGCTTGAGATGCTCTACAGCGGGGGAAGCGCCGATTGCGCGAACGATACGGACAGAATCAACAAATAATCAGTAATTGCAGAAAACGTGGGCATTGAGGAAACCATCCCTCGATGCCCGCTTTTTTGGCTTTGCAGGCGGAAATTCAAAAAAGAACATGAAATTGACGAATTGGTGATGGCGAAGCTGAATGATACTGAATATCCATCCAGCGAAGCAGGAAGCATTGAAACCCCAAGGCGCTGCTCCCTATCTGGACTGGTCGCGCTGGCGCTTGCGCAGCCATGCGTCCAGCAGTTTCAGGATGGTTTCCTCCATCTTCTGCGGCGTATAGGAGCGCGGGAAGTATTTGCGCAGCTTGTCCGCCGAGAGGACGACGTTATAGCCCTCCGGTTTTTTCTGCTCCATCATGATGTCCAGCATGGTGTCGTCGTTGAGCTTGCCGTCGCGGGAGAGCTTTTTCATGCGCTGCGCCTGAGAAAGCGAGGGCGTTGCCTGTTCGCTGTCGATGGCGGTGAGGAGCATTTGCTGCTCCTCCGGCTTGAGGTAGGAGATTTCCACGGCGGGGGTCATGCCGATCTTCTTCTCGTCCACCATCTGCTGAAGCTCCGGGGAGAGTTCGGTCAGGCGGATGTAGCGTTGCACCTGTCTACCGCTTTCACCGGCTTCCTGTCCAACAATATCTGCACTTTCTAAATTCCCGACAACTTGTCGGGAATTATTTTTGCCGTCTATTTCGGCAGTTTTTGCCGGTCTGCCAGCCTTGCGGCGGATAGCCTCCAGCTTCATTTTATACGCCTGCGCCCGTTCGGAGGGCAGGATATTCTCCCGCTGGATGTTGCTGTCCACCATGAGGATGGTGGCGGTGTCGTCGTCCATCTGCCGCACGATGCAGGGCATGGCGGAAAGCCCCGCCAGCTCGCTGCCGTGCCTGCGCCGATGTCCGGCGATGATCTCGTAGCCGCCGTCCTCACGGGGACGGACGATGGCGGGAACGAGAACGCCGTACTGCCGGATGCTCTCCGCCGTTTCCTGCATGGCCTCGTCGTCCCGCACCTTGAAGGGGTGGTTGGGGAAGTCGTGCAGCTCCGACAGCGGGAGCAGCGTGATTTTATCCTCTTGCGCAGCCGCAGCGGTCTTTGCCCCGCGCTTTGCTGTGCTTTTCGGTTCTTCCATGTTCGTGTTCCTCCTGTTGAAAGCGGCAGGAACGAAAAAAGGGAGAATGACCGCTGTTACCGCCATTCTCCCTTGAAAACAACTATGCGATTGTGATTTCAGCCCCTTGGCCGTCTGAAAGAGAGCTATCTGATCGAGAGCCATCTCGCCGCAAACCCGCATGAATACTGGATTTTTGCTGTTTGCGTTTCACCTTCCCAAACGACGTATGTTCAACGAATGGATGGTGAGAGATACGAGCAAAAAGATCAAGGCGGTCAAGCGGGCAAAGGGCATGAGCGGCAAACCCACGACGACCCAGCCCGTGTACGGCTACCTCATGGGCGAGGACGAGCGCTTCATCGTGGACGAGGAAGCCGCTCCCGTAGTCAAACAAATCTATGACCTCTGCCTTGCCGGGAACGGCCCCTCCAAGATCGCCCGTGTGCTGACGGAGCAGGGCGTCCCCACGCCGGGTACGCTGGAATACCGCAGGACGGGCAGCACCCGCCGCTACCACCCCGGCTATGAGT
>ERZ772855.2087-NODE-2087-length-17601-cov-20.191269_pt1 | contig 17601 bp, 17 predicted proteins | sample MGYA00511900_ERZ772855 | MGnify/ENA primary metagenome ERZ772855 (study PRJEB29015, sample SAMEA2737701) | human gut metagenome | biome: human gut; feature: human-associated habitat; material: faeces | place: China | collected 2012 ...
GGTTAGAGATAAAAGAGAGAGTTATCACAATAAAGAAGCGTGAAATATGGGAAGCATCAACAACTAGACCGTACACCAAAGAGGAGTTTTGTGAGTTCATTCGTGGTTTAACAGTTTCAAAAAGATATGAGATTGATAAAGAGAAAGGTTATGGGATATCTGGAAGTATATTTGTAACTCAGGAGATTGATGATGAAACTTTGAAGATAGAGATACCATCACTATTTATTCCGTTTCTTTTCTATAAACATGATATTCACATAATAGATAAAGCTAAGAAAAAGGAACCTCTAACAGTTAAAGAGTTAGACTATTGGGATAATGAGTTGAAACATAAAAAACAGGAGATACTACTATTAGAAGATGCAGAGTTAAAAGGCATAAATGGAAAGTATGCTAAAAGATTGTATATGTTATTGAAACAGTTTGAAAGCACAGGTTATTTTGTAATGGAAATACAGCAATTTAGAGATGTTTTAGAGGTTCCTAAAGCTTATACAATTGGAGATGTTAATAAGTTTATTACTAAAAAAGCTAAAGCTGAATTAGAAAAGAAAAAGATATATAGGTTTCCTGAAGAAACGAAAGGAAAGGGACGTAGAAAGATTGAAAAGATAGAGATTTATTTCGCTATCTACGAAGACGTACCTAAAAAGAAAAAATTTGAATTAACTTTAGAAGAGGAAATGGAAGCAAGGGAGATTCTTCAAAAACAAGGTGTTGGTTATGAAATACTAAATGAGCAAAAGAAAAAATCCCCAAGCATTTATATAAAAACTTTAAAGTCAGTATTAAAGAAATAAAGATTAAGCCATTTCTAAATTGTTATTTTGAAAGTTGATTAATCTCTCTTGAAGATGTTATTTATACAGGCTTTATGATATAATAAAGCATAGATTATAATTAAATTAAGTAACTTTATACCACTAGTAGAGTATAAAATTGCTTTATATAAATGGAGGAAGAAAAATGTCGAGTATAGCACAAAGAGCTGAATTACAATCACAGATTTGGAAAATAGCCAATGATGTCCGTGGTTCTATAGATGGATGGGATTTTAAGCAATACGTTTTAGGAACGTTATTTTATAGATTTATTAGTGAGAACTTTTCTAACTACATTGAGGCTGGAGATGATAGCTTTAAATATGCAGATTTAAGTGATGATGTTATCACAGAGGATATTAAAGAGGATGCAATAAAAACAAAGGGATATTTTATTTATCCAAGCCAATTGTTCATTAACATTGCTAAGAATGCAAACACTAACGAAAGCTTAAATACAGATTTAGCAGCAATTTTTTCAGCTATTGAAAGTTCTGCAAACGGTTATCCTTCTGAATCTGATATAAAAGGATTATTTGCTGATTTTGATACTACAAGCAATAGATTAGGAAATACAGTTAAAGACAAAAATAGTCGTTTAGCTGCTGTTATTAAAGGTGTTGAAGGTCTTAACTTTGGAGAGTTTGAAGATAACCATATAGATTTATTTGGTGACGCATATGAGTTTTTAATCTCTAACTATGCTGCTAATGCAGGTAAATCTGGTGGAGAGTTCTTTACACCTCAAAGTGTATCAAAGCTTATTGCAAAATTAGCAACACATAATCAAGAAACAATTAATAAAATTTATGACCCTGCTGCTGGATCAGGTTCATTACTACTACAAGCTAAAAAGCAATTTGATGACCATATTATTGAAGATGGTTTCTATGGACAAGAGATTAATCACACAACATATAACCTTGCTCGTATGAATATGTTTTTACATAATGTAAACTATGATAAGTTTGATATAGCATTAGGAAATACTCTTTTAGATCCACATTTTGGAGATGAAAAACCATTTGATGCTATTGTATCAAATCCTCCATATTCAGTTAATTGGATTGGTAGTGATGATCCAACTCTTATCAATGATGAGCGTTTTGCTCCTGCTGGAGTGTTAGCACCAAAATCTAAAGCAGACTTTGCTTTTGTGCTTCACTGTTTAAATTATCTTTCAAGTAAAGGTCGTGCTGCTATAGTTTGTTTCCCTGGAATATTTTATCGTGGTGGAGCAGAGCAGAAAATTAGAAAGTATCTAATTGAAAATAACTTTGTTGAAACAGTTATATCGTTAGCACCTAACCTTTTCTTTGGTACTTCAATAGCTGTTAATATACTAATTCTTTCTAAACATAAAGCTGATTCTAAAACTCAATTTATAGATGCTAGTGGAGAGAATTTCTTTAAGAAAGAAACAAATAATAATATTCTAACAGAGGAGCACATTGAAGAAATTTTAAGAATATTTGATACTAAAGAGGATATTGACCACGTTTCAAAATCTGTGGATAATTCTAAAATAGCTGAAGAGGATTACAATCTTTCTGTAAATACTTATGTAGAAGCTAAAGATACAAGAGGGGTTATAGATATAACAGAACTAAATGCTAAGATAAAAGCAACGGTAAGCAATATAGACAGGCTTCGTATTGAAATAGATAAGATAGTTTCAGAGATTGAGGTGGAATAAAATATGATTTTAGAAAATAAACTTAATATTACTAGCCAGATAGAGCTTTCAAAAGTGGAAGAGAAAATTAGTAAACAAAAAGCTAAGCAACTCTTTGACTCTGGAGATATTAATAAAGTTCAGATAGGAACGTTTGAAGGACTTCAATACATTCACAAATATCTATTTGAAGATATTTATGATTTTGCTGGGAAAATAAGAAAGGTTAATATAGCTAAAAATAACTTTCGTTTTGCACCACTAATGTATCTTGAGCACTCGTTAAAATATATAGATACTATGCCTCAAACAACATTTGAAGAGATTATTGAAAAATATGTTGAGATGAATATTGCTCACCCTTTCCGTGAAGGGAATGGAAGAGCAACTCGTATATGGCTTGATTTAATATTAAAAGAAAATATTAAGCAAGTAATTGATTGGAATTTAGTAGATAAAGATGAATATCTATCAGCTATGGAGAGAAGTGTTATTAAAGATATTGAGATTAAATATCTTTTAAAGCAGGCTCTTACGACTGAAATAGATGACCGTACTCTATTTATGAAAGGTATTGACGTTAGTTACTACTATGAAGGCTACAGCGAATATACTACAGAGGAGGTCTAAGATGAGTAAGTTACAGCAATTAATAGATGAACTATGTCCTAATGGTGTTAAATGGGTATCGTTAGGAGATGCTTGTAAATTTGTAAGAGGTCCATTTGGAGGATCGTTAAAAAAAGAATGTTTTCAAAATACAGGATTTGCTGTTTATGAACAACAGCACGCTATTTATGGTAAATTTGAATTTAGATATTTTATTTCTCAAGAAAAATTTAATGAATTAAAAAGATTTGAAGTTTCTCCAAATGATTTAATAATGAGCTGTTCAGGTACAATGGGAAAAATATCAATAATACCTTTAGACGCACCGAAAGGTATTATAAATCAAGCTTTATTAAAATTAACAGCAAATAAAAATATTGATATGAAATATTTAAAATACTTTTTTGAAAATACCATTACTAAAGAAATGAATGATAATGCAAGAGGTGGAGCAATAAAAAACGTTGCATCAGTAGATGTTTTAAAAAGAATATTAATCCCCCTACCACCATTACCAGTACAAGAGGAGATTGTGCGTATTTTAGATATATTTACAGAGCTTACAACAGAGCTTACAACAGAGCTTACAATGAGAAAACAGCAGTATGAATATTATAAAAGAAATTTATTGACATTTGGAAAAGACGTTTCATTTTTTCCGTTAAGAGCGTATGTAAATTTTATGAATGGAAAAGGTCATGAGAAAGTTATAGATGAAAATGGAAAATACATAGTTGTAAATTCAAAATTTATTTCTTCAGATGGGGATGTAAAAAAATATTCCAATGAACAGCTAACCCCAATTTTTGTTAAGGATATATTGATGGTAATGAGTGATCTACCTAACGGAAAGGCTCTTGCAAAATGTTACTTTGTTGATAAGAATGATACTTACACATTAAACCAAAGAATTTGTTCTTTAACAGTAACAAATAGTAAAGAGATTGAACCAAAATTTTTGTATTATTATTTAATGCGTAATCAACAATTATTGAAGTATGATAATGGAGTAGATCAAACAAATTTAAAAAAAGATCAAATTTTAGATATTGTTATTCCGAAAATACCATTAGCCAAGCAACAACGCATTGTTGATATTCTCGACCGTTTTGATGCTCTTTGCAACGATATTTCACAAGGCTTGCCTGCGGAAATCAAAGCAAGAAAACAACAATATGAATACTATAGAGATAAACTACTTACATTTAAAAAGTTGGAGGTTTAATTTTAGATTTTAGAGGAGATTTTCTCCTCTTTTTTTCTTGTTTGTAATATTTACAATATTTATAAGATTTACGGGTTCTGAATCCCTAATAAAATCAATGGGTAAAGTGGGTACTCAACGGAAAGTTTCCTTACTTTAGCGGAAAGAATCCTTATCTCAACGGAAAAAATCCTTACTTTAACGGAAAGTTTCCTTATTCCAACGGAAAAAATATATTTCAATATTTCCGTTAATAATATATAATATACTTAAGATTATTTTAAGGAGATGATAAGGTGAATTTGAAGAAAATTTCGTTAAATAAACCAAATGAACTTATTGAACTTGTGGGAACACCAATATCTAACTTAGGAAGTTTGACATATAACTATATTTTGCATAAAGCACAATTTTTAAAGTCAAATATAATTGAAATATCGGCATCAGAAGTATTTACAGCATTAAGTATGTCTGAAGATAAAGAAGAATTAATCAAAGTATTAATAACATTAACAGAAAATAGAATTGTAAGTAAAGATTCAAGAGGAAAAGTTTGGGGAGTTTTTAATTTATTATCTCAGTGGGAAGAGCAAAGTGGAATATTTGTTATTCATTTAACAGAAAAGATATATGAAACTGTTATTGATCAAAAAGATTTGTATTATACTACTATTCAATTGATTGAGCAAAAATCATATAAATGTGTATATTCAATTATCTTCTATGAAATCTTTAAGAAATATGAAAAAGTTAATCTTCCAATTTTTAAAATAGAGGAATTAAAAGACCTAACGCATACTAAGTCTAAATATAAATCTGTATATGATTTTAAGAGATATGTATTAGATAAAGCTTTAGTTGAAATAAATGAAAAGAATAAGCAATATGATTATTCTTATACTGAAATTAAAGTTGGAAGAAAAACAAAAGAAATAAAATTCCTTAGATTAGATAAAGGTGTTATCGAGGTTAAAGAAAATAGTATGTCTGAGAAGCTCTTAAAGGCTGTTTTAAAAGCTCGTAAGAATATTTATGTGGATAGTGCTTATTCACAAAAGGCTATGGATAAATTAGTTTTAAAGTATTCTGAAGCAGATATTATAAAAGGACTAAATGAATTGTATAAATATAATTATGAAATAGAAAATTTTTCTAAGATTTTAAACTCTAAAATTAAAGATATAATAGATTCTAAAAAAGTAAAAGTAAAAAAAGAACCTATGAGAATAGTAGAACCAGAAATTGAAGTTTCAGAAAAAAGTGAACTTGATATTGAAAAGGAAAGATTATCATTAGTAATATTAAATAGCAAACTTCCAATAAGAGAAAGAATAATACTATTTGGAGAACTATCAATAATTGAGGATATGAAAGCTCTAAAAGAACTTGAAAAGAGGATTAAATAGAAAGTATATTCATGTTATAATATTTAAAGATGAGGTGATAAAATGAAAATCAATAAAGAAAGTATTTTATCTATTTTAAAAGCATTGGATAAAGAAAAATATTCAATTTTAGAAATTGGATTATTTGGAAGTTATGCTAGAGAAGAAGAAACTGACAGCAGTGATATAGATATAATTGTTAAAATAGAGTTTAAAAAAGGTATGTATAGAAATTTTTGTGCTTTACAAGAGGAGTTAGAGAATACATTTGGAAAGAAAGTAGACTTAGTTGAAAAAAGTGTATTTGATTATAAATTTAAAAACCCAGATGTAAAAGACTATAAAGAAAAGGTAAAAGAAGAAATATTAGGAAGTGTGATATATGTCTAAAGCCAAAAGAAATATAATACAGTTTACTTATGATGTTGAAGAGTTTATTGAGTATATTCAAGAGGAGATGACAAATAAGTCATTTAACGATTTTGCTTTAGATAAAAAAAGCATTGGGTATATAGAAAGACAGTTGGAAAAAATAGGAGAAGCTATTACTCAAATACAAAAATTAGATAAAGATATTTTAACTAAAATCTATGATAATAAAAGTTATTGGGAAGGAATAAAAGGAGTTAGAAATAGATTGATACATGAATATTGGGGGACTAGTATTCAAATGATTTATGAAATCTCAGTAGATGAAATGGATGAATTGTTAGATTATATAAAAAAAATAAGAGAGCTGGAAAAAAATTAAACAAACTTAAAAACAAAGGGGAAAATCTTATGGCTGAATATAAACCAATTACAGAAACCAATAACTTTATAGTTTTAGATAAATACAACAAAATAGCTCAACAAGGTGTAAGTTATCAAACTGAAGCTCAATTAGAAGAAGAACTTATAAAAGACTTACAAAATCAAGGTTATGAATACTTACCTAAGCTTATTAATACAAAAGAGATGTTAAAAAATATTAGAATACAACTAGAAACTCTTAATGAAATCAAATTTCTAGACTCTGAGTGGAAAAGATTTTGTGAGGAGTATTTAGATAAACCGAGTGATAACTATATAGATAAAACTCGTAAAATTCATGATGATCATATTTATGATTTTACCTTTGATGATGGTCATCTTAAAAATATTTACCTTGTTGATAAGAAAAATATGAGTAGAAATAAATTGCAGGTTATTTCACAGTTTGAACAAAAAGGAACTCAAAGTAATCGTTATGATGTAACAATTTTAGTTAATGGATTACCTTTAATTCAAATAGAACTAAAAAAACGTGGAATTGCTATTCGTGAAGCATTTAATCAGGTTAATAGATATACTAAAGAGAGCTTTAATGCTGATAACTCTTTATTTAAATATCTTCAGATTTGTGTAATTTCAAATGGTACAGATACAAGATACTTTGCTAATACTACTAAGAGAGATAAAAATAGTTTTGACTTTACTATGAACTGGGCAAAATCTGATAACACTCTGATTAGAGATTTAAAAGATTTTACTGCAACGTTTTTTCAAAAGAATACGCTATTAGATATACTGTTACACTACTCTGTTTTTGATTCTAATAACATACTACTAATTATGAGACCTTATCAAATAGCTGCAACAGAAAGAATCTTATGGAAGATAAAAAGTTCATATTTAGCTAAAAAGTGGAAGACTCTTGAAAGTGGGGGGTATATCTGGCATACCACAGGGGAACGTGTCATAATAGTGATGGGTGCAGTTAATGTTATGAAACCAAGGGTTTCAGGAACTTTAAATAAATATATTTTGTGTATTGCTTAGAGTAATTAAAGTTGATTGCTGTAAGCAATGTATGAGAGGGGGCAAGAATATTAGTTCTTTAATAGTTGACAATTAGTTAGTATAATTACATTTAAAATAATAATAATAATTACGTATATGTAGTATTAAGCGAACTTAATTGAAATTAAAGGAGTGAACTCATATGATTAATGTTTTACCTTCACTTTTTATTTCATTACCTTTATACCTAGGAATACCAGCAATAATCCTATATTTTGTAATAAAAACAGCCGTGAAAAAGGCAATAAAAGAACTAAAAGATGAAAATATATTATAATTAAAGAAGCGTGTAGTTTATAAACTGCGTCGTGGATATAGAAAAATGTGCAACAAATCTTTTGGGTTTAGTGATAATTTTAATAGTTAAAAGCTGATAACTTCTTACATAAAAGAGTAAGATTTTCAGAAGGCATAATCCCAAAAGAGTTTATAGAATAACAGGGGGAATATGGAACAAGAGATATGTTATATGAAAAGGAGAAGGTGACAATTTTGATGACTTCTCACTATTTAGAAGAAATTGATCGTCTTGCAGAGTGTGTTGCTATTATTGACCAAGGCAAAGTTGTCATTGAGGGTTCGCCTAGAGAACTAAAGGAGGAGTTAGAGGGGGATATAATAAAGATAGAACTACAAAAAGATCACTCGGATAAAATTTTAGGTATTGAAGCTATACTAGAAAAACAGAAAGGTGTTAAAGAAGTAATGGTTAAAAATAAGGAATTGAAACTGTTGGTTAGTCATAGCTCAAGTATACTTCCATATATACTACAGTCAATACATTCCTTATCAATTGACATAATGTCAGTTGAGATTATCCCTCCTTCCCTTGATGCAGTCTATTTTAAATATACTGGTAAGAATATTGAAAATTAGATGATGAGTAGAAAAAATATTTAAATAAGAGGAGAATTAGAAATGAAGAAATTATTAAATGATATTTGGTATCTGGCGCAACGTCGTATCAGGCCAACATTTCGAGAGCCAATGGCCATTATTATATCAATGTTACAGCCTATTATTTGGCTACTGCTATTTGGAAATTTATTCAAAGGGATCGTTGAAGTTCCAGGTTTTTCAACTGATTTATATATAGAATATCTGCTACCTGGAATAATTGTTATGAATTCATTATTTATTGGTATATATACTGGAATGGGGACACTAAACGATATAAACACTGGTGTTATGGAACGTTTTTTAGTCGTACCAATAAATAAAATTGCTATAATTTTAAGTGAGTTAGTACAAGTAATTATTCTTTTACTAGCTCAGTTTATTAGTATCATTTTATTGGCTTTAATTATGGGAGCAAGATTTCCCTTTAATTTTTACAGTATTGTAATATTTTTGGCTATCCCAATATTGTTAGGTTTAGCGGTTAGTGCACTATCCATCAGTCTAGCACTTATAACACGTAAGCATGAATCTATGATAGGAGCAATGCAGTTTTTTACCTTACCCCTTATGTTTCTATCATCAGCATTTATGCCAAGAGAACTTATGCCATCTTGGATTCGTGTCATAAGCACTATAAATCCAGTTGACTGGGCAATACTAGGAGCCCGTGAGATACTGAGTTCAGAGATTAGTTGGATTACGGTAATCACAAATGGATCTTTGGTGTTCTTGTTTGGAGGAATTTGTGTTTTGATATCACTTCGATCATTTAGGGTTTTTCAAAGTTCAATATAAATATGTAAAGAGGGTCTGTATTACAATTTATATAATTAAAGATACCTAAGGTGTTGACCCTTACCTTAGGTAATGGTATATAATTTTTTGAGAGGAGGTGATGGAATGGAATATACGGTTAAAGAAGTTACGGAACTAACAGGAACCACAGTAAAGACGCTGCATCATTATCATAAAGTAGCTCTTTTGGAACCATGTAGAATTACAGATGCTGGATATAGAATTTATGGGATTAAGGAATTAGAAAGACTACAGGAAATACTGTTTTATAGGGAATTAGAGTTCTCATTAAAAGATATTATGAAAGCACTAAAGGATGAGTCAAATCGAATTGAGACCCTAAAGAAGCAACATAAACTTCTTAGAGAACGTAGTGAAAGAATGGATAGTATATTAAAAACCATTGAAGAATCAATTATCTTTGCCGAGAAAGGAGAAAATATGGATCAATCTAATTTATTTAAAGGACTGAATAAAGAAGAATGGAAGGAGGCGCTATCTGAGCAAAAAGAATATTTAAGTAAGGAGTATGAATTTGAGATGGATACCGAGGCAATTGATGCAGATGCTTTAAATGAAGTATCTACAGAATCAGAAAGATTTATGAATTTCTTAGCAAATGCACTAAAGGATAAATGGAACCCAAATGATGATAGATTAGAAAGTGAACTATCGAGGCATATAGAATTTTTAAATAGTCATGACATGCCCACTGATTCTAAAGAACTAGTTGAGACAGCTTGGTTTTTTATTGAAGATGATTTTCACAGAGATATGTTAGAAAATCAACAGACAGGACTTAGTTACTATTTTTATACAGTAGCAGAAATGTATGCATTAAAGAATAGTAAGTAAACAACCCAATTCTAGAACACTCCCTCGATTTCTCAAAAAAGTTCAACAGCGATTGACATATTCCCACATACCGATACTGCAAAAAGTGCCGTTGACCTGTTCCCTACTACCGACAAGGCAAAAAACATCAATCCGCCCCGCTCGTTGCATGTGGAGACCGTATGTCTGCTAGAACGGAAATAGTCAGTAAAATCAAGGGGTTCATAGGATAATCAATCATGCAGTTTCGTGTGTTTTAAGTCTGTGGGAATAGAAATAGCACTTTTGTTTACCCTGTAGTATGTATGTTTTGCCTGAAAGGTTTAACTATATATCATATTTTCATATACTATTATAGTTTCAGATATTACGGAAGTTTTGAAATGGAGAAAATAATTATCCATTTTATTAATGGAATGGAGATATAGTTTGATTGAGAGTAATAGATTAGCTGGCTGACTTGGATCAATGATCTGAGTCGGCTTCTTTATATTTTGAGAAAAATAAAGTTTAAATTGACGTGATTTCGCATACATGTTATTATAAAAACAAATAAATATTTTGTTTTTATATTTATGAAGTAAGGAGGGAGTTTAAGTTATGGCAAAATTTACAGAGTTAGAAAAAGAAAGAATTCGAGAAGAATTGCTTGAAGTAGCCTATCGGTTTTTTTAGATAAAGGCTTTAAAAGTACTTCTATTGAGGATATTACTTCATCAGTTGGCATTGCAAAGAGTTCTTTTTATATATTTTGCGAATCAAAAGAAATGCTATATATGGAATTGTTAGCACGTGAGGGAGAACAAATTGAGAAACAAGTTTGGCCAGAGGTTATGGCAGCTAAGGATATATATACAGCTATAAAGACATATTTAAATAAAATGTCAATGGAATTGGAATCAAAAATATTAACCCAAAGGCTGATTTATGACCTGGAAGAATACAATATCGTATCAAGAAAACTAAATCCACAATACATCGGTTCTGAAAGTCTGAGAAGTATTGTTCCACTAATGGAATTTATTAAGACACGACAAGACTCTAATGAGATTATTGATGAAGATCCAAACGTTATAGCTGGAGTTTTAAGGGCTGCTTTACTAATAGGTTCTCAAAAGAGAGATTTACAGCAATATAACTATGTAAGGGTTAGAGATTTATTATTTGAAGCTGCTGCTAACCAAATTATTCGGACTTAATTGAATATAGGTAAAGATATTATCGACAGAAAGCAGAAAAGTGGTGATAAGTTATGACAGAAAAAATAATTCGTTTTAATGATGTTCATATCTGTGCTGAAAGTTTTGGCGAAATTAATAATCCAACGATCTTGTTAATTATGGGAGCTACTGCATCAATGATTTATTGGGAAGAAGAGTTTTGTAAGAGACTAAGTAACCAAGGATTTCACATTATACGATATGACAATAGAGACGTAGGCAAGTCAATTACTTACGAATATGGGCATCCAGAGTATACCTTTGAGGATTTGGCTGATGATGCAATCCAAGTTCTAGATGCTTATAAGGTTGATAAGGCCCACATAGTTGGTATGTCTATGGGTGGAATAATTACGCAGATAATAGCACTTAAACATCCAAGCAGGGTTCTTACTATATCATTAATTATGACATCAAATTTCGATTCTAGTCTTCCCAAAAAGGATAGTAAAGTAACTGAGGCTTTAAGTGAGCTAAAAATCAGAAACTGGCAAAACAAAGATGAAGTGGTAGAGTGTTTTATCAAAAAAAGCAAAGTTCTTATAGGATCAAAACATATATTTGATGAAGAGAAGATTAGGAGACTGAATGAAGAAGAATTTGATAGAGCTAGTAATTTACAGAGTATGGAGAATCATGGATTTATTAAAGGCTGGGGTTCGTATTTGTCTAGAACCAATGAAATCAATGCTCCTACATTGGTAATTCATGGAACAGACGACACTATTATTCCCTACGACCATGGAATTCATCTTTCCGAAGTGATACCAAATGCAGTATTGGTTACCTTAGAGGGTACAGGGCATGAGCTTCACCATAATGATTGGGATGAAATTATTAATGCTATATCAAAGCATGCAGCAAATTTATGAATAAAAATTTTTAGACTGGAGTGATTTGAATGAGTAAAGATATGAAACAAGTTATAGAAATAGCTAAAAAACATAATCTTATTCTAAAGGAAGAAACAATGCAGTTTAATGAATCCGGACTTGATTTTCAAGTTGTATTTGCACTAGATGAAAGTGGAATAGATTGGGTTCTTAGATTGCCTAGGCGTGAAGATGTTATGCCTAGAACAAGGGTAGAAAAACAAGCATTAGATTTGGTTAATCAGTGTGTTAAATCTTTTCAGGTACCAAACTGGATTATTTACACAGATGAACTAATAGCATACAAGAAGTTAGATGGTGTGCCAGCAGGAACCATTGATCATAATATCGGAAACTATGTTTGGGAGATAGATATTAATAACATTCCACCATCCTTTCACATGTCTCTTGGAAGAGTGTTAGCAGAGCTTCATAGTATTCCTAATGATAAAGCTAAGGAATTTGGACTAATAGTGCAAACACCTGAAGAAGCGAGAAAATCAATGAAGCAACGTATGAATAATGTAAAGACAAAATTCGGTGTAGGTGAGAAATTATGGAACAGATGGCAGTCATGGGTTAATGATGATGAAATGTGGCCAAAGAAAACTGGACTGATTCATGGAGATGTTCATGCCGGACATACTATGATTGATAAAGAAGCTAATGTGACTGGATTGATCGACTGGACTGAAGCTAAGGTAACAGATATTTCAAATGACTTTGTTTTCAACTACAAGGCTTTTGGAGAAGAAGGCTTAGAAGCTCTGATAATTGCTTATAAAGAAGCTGGGGGTTATTACTGGCCTAAAATGAAAGAGCATATTATTGAACTGGTCGCTGCATATCCGGTTTCAATTGCTGAGTTTGCAATCGTATCTGGTGTTGAGGAATATGTTCAAATGGCGAAGAAGGCATTGGAAATAGACAATGTTTAAGCTGTATACTATTTGGCGAAAGGTATCCCCGGGGTAAAAATGCATAAATTACCCCATAGACAACTAGACTTGTTAAATTGTATAAGAGTAATGTGGTAACGCATATCGAGTGTGTTGTGTTGATAGAAAAGAAATAGCTTGGTAGAAGGTTTTAAGTAAATAGTATTGAAATATTACTAGGGGATGGAGAGTTAATACTTGTTATCCTCTATTTTAATTTATACAAAGCTGAAGATATAAAAACAATGGAGATAGAAGATATAATCCTTTCTTATATGCTCGATACTAAAGGATTTTACCAACCAATATATAATTTCATATCAAAAGTAAATGGGGAGAATATTATTATATCGATTCCAGCATTGTAACTTAAGACGCACTTTTTACATTATATGCAACTAACAAGAAAAGAATGGAATTAGCAGAAAATAATAGCAAAACCTTTATTAGTCCTTAATAATCATGGGCTTATTAAGATATTAAAATTGTCTCTTCCAATCAATTTTGGCATAGTGATAAGGATAAAAATAAAGCGACAACTTTAAGAAAATATTTCTTAGAGTAGTCGCTTTTTATCTGCCTATTTATATTAAAATTCTTCAAGCTTACTCATCCTATATCTCCATATTGGAAGAGTAATAATTCCCAAAATCATATATTTCAGAAAAAGACCAAGCATATGGTTCTGGGATAAAATAATATCTCCATTGAATATAAAGCCTTTATTGAAAATTTGAATTATAGGGGTAAGAAGTCCAATTGTAAAAGGTAGTGCTATGCCAACACCTATAAATGTAATAATTAAATTAAGTATATTGCTTACTGGGGTCCCGTCAGGAAAACGCGGAATAACAACGCTAAGGATTTTCCTGACCATCTATGACCCCTTTATTTTCAATGCTTAATCTATATTTAGCTCTCTTAAAAATTCTAAAGAAGTTGTACAACAATCTGAATCAAATTTATATTCCCCTAAAAAATTAATATGCTCCCAAGCAAGTGGAGATATGTTGCTTAACAAAGCCTCATCAACCTCTTCAATAGTTTTTAAATATTGAACAGCCTTTTCTAAGTAAATCGTATTCCAAATACTAATAGCATTTATAATAATATTAAGTGTACTTGCTCTTTGAAGTTGATTTTGGATAGTCCTTTCTCTCAATTCACCTTGCTTTCCAAAGAAAATAGCTCTTGCTAAACCATTCATAGCTTCTCCTTTATTTAAACCTCTATGAATTTTTCTTCTTAACTTTTCATCTGATAAGTAATCTAAAATAAAAATAGTTTTTTCTATTTTCCCCATCTCTCTTAATGCTGTAGAAATACTATTTTGCCGAGAGTAAGATCCTAATTTACTTAATATTAGTGAAGAGCTAACTTTACCTTCTCTAATTGAGGATGCTAATCTTAAAACATCATCATAATTTTCTTTTATAATCTTTTCATTAATTTTGCCCTTTAAAATACTTTCAAGATTTTTGGATACCTTTGTTTCACTTAAAGAAAATAATTTTACATCGGATAAATCACGTATTCTAGGAGCAAATCTGAATCCTAAAAGATGAGTAAGTCCAAATACTTGATCAGTATATCCAGCTGTATCTGTGTAGTGTTCTAATATATTTAAATCAGTTTCATGATTTAAAAGCCCATCTAAAACATGAGTAGCATCTCTAGAATTTGTATTAATTACTTTCGTATAGAAAGATGAAAATTGGTCACTTGTAAATCTATAAATAGTAGCACCTTTTCCAGTCCCATAGTGAGGATTAGAATCAGCATGAAGCGATGTAACTCCTAATTGCATACGCATCCCATCCGAAGATGAAGTAGTTCCATCACCCCAATATTTTGACATGTTTAGTTTAGTATGAAAATTAACAAGGTTAGCTTGAGCTCTATTTAAAGCATCTTCATGCATTCTCCACTGTGAAATATATGCCATTTGCTTATACGATATCCTTGAAGCAGCATCTGCCATTTTTGTAAGACCTATATTTGTTCCCATTCCTATTAAAGCTGCTATTAGAGTTATTTTTTCACTGTTATCTGGCTTTTTATTCGTTGATGCATGAATAAACTCTTCATGGAATCCTGTTATATTTACAACATCTATTAAAAGATCTGTTAAATTAATTCTGGGTATAAGTTTATATAATTTTGAACTCAGTTGTTCTGCTTCTAGAGGAATATTTTTTTCCAATCTTGAAATTGAAATTTTTCCATTTTCAATAGAGATTCCTTTTATTTGATTAATATTTTTAGAAAACCATCTCAGCCTTTTATCCATGCTTAATTTTCTCTCGGTAAAATAATCTTCCAATTCTAAGCTCACAGCTAATCTAGAAAAAATTTTAGATTCTTGCCATTCATCTTTTGAAAATAGATACTCTTCAAAATCCATATACTGTCTACTTCCAGAAATAGATATATCTCCAGCTCTAATATGTTCTCTAAGTTCAGAGAGAACGGCCATTTCGTAGTAATGTCTATTGATACTGTTATCTTTTTCAAATACATATTTACTCCATCTTTTAGAGATAAAATCTATTGGAGCATCTTCAGGAATTTTCCTTTTCCCACTCTCGTTAATATCTTTAAGTATATCAATTCCTTCAATTAAAGATTCATTAGCTTTTGTAGATTTAAATTCTAATAGATGTAAAAATTTTGGAGTATATCTTCTTAAAAAATAAAATCTTTTTTCTAATAAATCTAAATAATCATAATCTACTGGCCTTGCTAATTTCTCAGCTTCATTTACAGATAAAACAAAATTTTCCCAATTAACAATAGTTTCAAGAGCTTTAAACGGATCTATCCCTTCCTCTTTGGCTTTAATTAAAGATTTTCCTATACTTGCAAATTGAACTATTTTTTCATTTAACTTTTTCCCATTATTTTTTTGTATCTCTTCTTGAGCTTTTCTTCCTTTTGAAATCAGTGTTAACATTTGTCTATCATGAACTTCAAAAGCCTTATCTATCAGGTCTTTAGAAAGATTTATTAAAAGAATTGTTAATAGTGCATATCTTTTATTTTCTTTGAAATCTCTAAAAGCATAAGGTTCATATCTCATAGCCATTCTATAGAGTTGTAATAATCTATTTGAGTGAAAATGTTGAACTAAAGAAATATCAAGATGTAAATCTTTTATATACTCGATTTTATCAGCCAACTTTAAAAAAGTTTCTGGAGAAGGAAAGCCAGTTGGAGTTTTTAACCAACCAAGGGTTGTTCTGCTTCGCTCCTCTATATTAGGCTGAACTAATAGAGTAGAATTTAACTTTTCTTTTTGCTCTTCTGAAAGAGAATTATTTAAAGTATCAAAAAGTATTTTTTCTGCTTCGTTTTTAGCTTCCCATATTAGGTTCTCAATAGTAGTTATACCAGGAAGTATAATTTTATTTTTTCTAAAAAAATTCAAACACTCATCAAAAAGATATAAGGTATCTTCATTTTCTAAACTTAATTTGTAGATATAGTTAAATACTTTTTTGTGTTCAACTTCACCAAAAGAAATAAAACCATATTCCTCTTTAATCTCTTTCATATGTTGCCAAAGAGTATTATCTCTTTGTGGGTATCTTCTAGCAGGTACTATTCCAGTCCCTATTTGTTTTGCAATATAACTTATTACTATCTTTGGAATAGACTTAATGTAGCTATATGGCCAACCGGGATATCTCAATACTGCTAATTGCAAAGCAAATCCTATTTTATTTTCATCTCTTCTATGTCTTTGAATAATTTCTAAATCATATTTTGAAAATGTGTAATATCTTGCTAAAGATAATTCATCTTCAGGTATTTTCATGAACATTTCTCTTTGCTCTTGAGAAAATAACTCTTTTCCTCTTAATGACATATTGTAACTCCTTTAATTGTATTTTTAATATTATATCAATAGAGTAGACTCTATTGATACAAAATAAGAACCGTGATAAAATATAGGTTTGTAGAGTCTCATAAGACTTGTCTCAAAGAGGAGGAATAAAAATGAGAAAAATAGGGTATATTCGTGTGAGTTCTGAAGATCAAAATTTAGCGAGGCAAAAACAACAACTTCTAGAAATTGGGATGGATATTATTTTTGAAGAAAAAATTTCTGGAGCTACAATGAATAGATTAGAATTACAAAATATGTTGAAAGAAATTGAATGTGGAGATGTTATTTATGTAACTGATTTAACAAGAATTACTCGTAGTACTCATGATCTATTTTTATTAATAGATTTAATTAGAGGAAAAAAAGCATATTTAAAATCTTTAAAAGATACTTGGTTAGATTTATCTGAAGAAAATCCGTATAGTCAATTTTTAATAACAATAATGGCGGGTGTTAACCAACTTGAAAGAGATTTAATAAGAATGAGGCAACGAGAAGGTATTGAAATAGCTAAAAGAGAGGGTAAATTTAAAGGAAGAGTAAAAAAATATCACAATAATCATGCTGGAATGAATTACGCTTTAAAACTTTATCAAGAGGGTGAAATGACAGTAAAACAAATCTGTGAAATTACA
>ERZ772855.2095-NODE-2095-length-17567-cov-3.311729_pt1 | contig 17567 bp, 21 predicted proteins | sample MGYA00511900_ERZ772855 | MGnify/ENA primary metagenome ERZ772855 (study PRJEB29015, sample SAMEA2737701) | human gut metagenome | biome: human gut; feature: human-associated habitat; material: faeces | place: China | collected 2012 ...
AGAGGGATTTGAACCCCAGACCTCCGGGTTATGAGTTCTAAAAATGCCGTTCTTTATCGTGTTACATCGTGTAAAAAAGCCTTGAAAACACTAGCTTTTTTGAATTCTGCGTCTGGTATCGTTTTGTAACTTTGTTGAACTTTTCGTAATGGAGTTGAATTTTTGTTGAACTCAAAACAGCAAATAGCCCTTGTATGAGAAAATGGCCGCTGGGCGTTCCCCAGAGGCCATTTATTATTTCGCTTATGCGTGTTTCAATTCTTCGATTTCCCGGCTGTGCTGGCGGATGATCGATCGCAGGAATGCAACCTCTTCCTCCAGCTCGTCAACCCGGCTCTTCGGTGCAAGTGTTTCCATCATGGTCTGCTGATTCTCAAACAGCAGCTTGAACTTCGGCCCGAAATAAGATTCCATCAGAACCGAAGCGCCCTGCATCGCGTCCTTCAGGGTCTGGCTTGCGGATTCCTGAATCATGTCCTGGATAGCCTGCAAATCCTTTTCATCAAGCATAGTTTCATCCCTCCTGTTTTCATTATACGGCGTTTCCCGCCGTTGTCAATCCGTTTTCGGCTTCCTGTCCCGCTCCATTGTTTCAGAGATCGCACGGTTGATAAAGCCGTTTGTGCTTTCGCCCTGCGCTTCGGCGTGGGCCTGTACTTCTTCGCGCTGTTCTGCTGTCATACGAATCTCAACACGAACGAATTTGTCCATGTAGTTTTTCTGCGCGCGTTTTTGTGCCTCTGTTTTCTCTGGCATATCTAACTCCTTTCGCTTTTATAAGCATATTATACATCAAAAGAGAATCTACCGGTAGATACATAATGCACAAATCTACCGGTAGATATTTGTGGATATCGCCTATTGCTATCTACCGGTAGATATGATATCATAATGACAGTCGAGGGGAACAAACGAAAACAGTTCAGCCACCGGCAGAAGATGGGTGAAGAACATCTACAAGAGTTGGGAAGGAACAGCAAAGTGCAGCAAGGCTCACGAGATCAGTTGAAAGCCCCCAGCCGCCGGAGTTCCCCAAGACAAAGAAAAAGCGCCCTGCACGCCGTAGGAAGCACAAGCAGGACGCAACCACAAAAGGGGTCGTGTTCAGTATAACACGCCCCGCCGAAAAAGGAAAGGGGTTTCCACATGAGCAACACAGAAATTCAGAGCAAGGTCAACGAGCTTCGCGAACTGCGCCGCATGGCCGACGAGCTGACAGCCGAGATCGAAAGCATTCAGGACGTGATCAAGGCGCACATGACTGCCATCGACGCTGACACGCTGACGGGCGCGGATTACAAGATCACATGGAAGACCGTGACCAGCAGCCGCTTTGACAGCACGGCGTTCAAGGAGGCCATGCCGGAACTGGCCGAGCGCTTCACCAAGCCCAGCACCAGTCGCCGATTCACTGTGGCGTAAGGGGGCCTAATCACTATGGACAATCGTCAAAACAACGTAGACCAGTTACGCGAAGAATTTAAGGCTGCTGTATTGGAATTGACGCCAGACGAGCGGAAGGAATTGCTGAAAATGATCCGGCAGCGAAAGGCTGAAAAAGGACAGAAATATGCGACGGAGACAAGCCGCAGCATTGTCGGGTTCTCACTGTAGTGCTCCGCCAGCGCCGCGAAATCGTCTGCTTTCATAACGCCGCTTTCCAGCAGCTCCAGCGCCAGCGGCTCTACGTCGTCCGGGTTTACAAGAGAAGCCTTCCGCACCTTCTCCGCCAGCTCTGCGCGAAGGGTCGTGTACGCGCTCCGGGCCTTTTCTTCTGCGGCGGAAAGCTCCGCCGCATGGGCCTGCTCCGCTGAATGAAGTACGGCTTCTGCCTGCGCTTGATCCTCCGTGTGCTTGCATTCTTCCTTTGCGGTGTCTAATTTGCGTGCGGCTGCGGCTTTTGCTTTCCGCTCCGTCTCAAAAATCGCAGTCAGCCGCTGTTCGTATGTCAATGCTTTCATACCTGTGCCGCTCCTTCCGCTTCATTGACTGCCGCAGCAAACTGCGCACCGTTCGCACACAGGCCGAATATGCGCAGGCAGTCGTTTTCGTCTGCGGGGTCGGTGTCCAGCCGGAACATATCCCAGTCAGACCGGGACATATGCTCCCTCCTGCTGTTCGGGGCTTGCAGATTGGACACAAGCCTTCCGGCGTTTACTCGGAGCGAATGCAAACTCTGACGCACCGTGTCGCTGCTGATCTCCTGCTCCAGTCCGAGAATCTCACCGCTTTTGCGGGCGATCTCCTCCAATGCCCGCTCTGCAACCGGGCAGCCGCGCATAGTCTGTGCTGCGCGTCTCAGCTCATCGCGGCTTACATGGTCGCGCAGTTTGAGCGCCTGCAAAACGGAAAGCTGCTCCTGCGTCGGTGCGGAAGCGGGTCTGTTCATGTACGTCTTTTCCATCGCGTCAACCGCAGATTTGAGCCGGTCTGCGTACTCCCGGCGCAGCTCCTCGACCTCCGCGTTCCGCCGGTCGTCCAGCAGTTTTTTGCTCTGTGCATACGAGCCGGAATCCTTGAAGCGCTCCAAGCGCTCATATTCCGGTCTGAACTTGTCATTTACTTCCTGCAAATCCTTGCGGAAGCCCTTGATGGAGTTTAAATATCGCTGTGTGTTGGTCATAAAATTACCTCGTTTCATTTGTTTTTTCTCCGTATTGTTCTTTTGCCGAAAAAATCCGGAAAAACATAGTCGGCGGAGTGTTCATAAATAGGAAGAAAAGGCTGGTTTTGTTAGGTTTTTTATACAACAGGCCTGAATCTGTATACAGAAAAATCTTAAGTTTTCTGAGGTTTTTCTGTGTGCCGGTTCGATGCAGAACGCATATATGCAAAAAAGTTAAGGTTTTTTAAGGTTCTGTACGGTGTCTGCCCGGAGTTTCCTCGCGCGCGCGCGTAGTCGTGTCCAAAAACTAAAAGCACTCAGACATACGTCCGCAGCGTTTGGCAGACCGTAGGCGTTCTGAGCGCTTTCAGGGCGGTATTGCGAAGCCTCGCGTCAACCGGCTTGTCGTACCAGAATACGTCGGTTAACGCCTCGCGCAGCTCGTTCGGAAGCTGCTGCAAGGCTGCTTGTACGGCCTCGACCAGTTCCTCCCGCTCGATTTCCAAAAGTCGGTCTTCCGCCTGCGTGTCCTGCACAAAATCTACCAGCGCGTTTGTTTCCTCGCCGTCCTCACCCACAGGCGTATCGAGGGAAACGGCGGTCTGCAATGGATCGTTCCTATTCCGCATTGTTCTCAGGCCGCACACGTCCACAAATGCAGTCCGCAGCGTCAATTCATAGATGCCGATGAAGCCCGTGCCGCCGTCCGACCTCCACAGTCTGACAGCCCGCAGCATGGCAAGGTAGGCTTCCTGCATCAGATCGTCAAGTTCCACGCCGCAGCGGTGATGCAGCGCAGCCACCCAGCGGAGGGCCTTTTTCGCAGCGTAGCCCCGGACAGCTGCCCAAAGCGTCAGAGTATCCAGCTGCCCGCGCTGCACAGCCTCCGCGATTCTGTTCGTTTGCGCGGCGCGTTCTGTTTGTGCTTGCAATGTCCTGTCCTCCTGTGCTACAATGATTTCATCAGGATCACGCCGCACAGGAGCCGCCCGGAAGGGCGGTTTTATTTATAGCAGCAGCTCGCGCGCGGCCTGCTTGCGGCGGGCGGCGTCGGCGGTTCGGCGGCTTGCGCCGTCCATGCAGATAGTGATGGGGCAGAGCGTTTCCAGCCGGTCATAGATCCGGCGAAGCGACATATCTGATGTTTCCTTGATCTCTTTCAAGCTCAGATTTGTTGTGATAATCAGTGGAAGCCCGGCCTGCCCGCGCTGGTCGATCACGGAACATGTAACCTCCCGCGCAAAGTCGGTGCCGCGTTCCGCGCCGAGATCGTCAATGACAAGCAGCTGGTAGGCATTCAGGCTGTCCAATATCTGCTGCCGGTCGCGGCTTGACATGACTGTGTTCAGGATCTTCGAGAAATTCGTGACAAGGGTGCTGACACCCTGCTCAATCAGCGCGTTCGCAATAGCATGGGCCAGAAACGTCTTTCCTGTGCCGACGCTGCCTGAAAACAGGGCCCCATAATTCTGTTTCAAAATCTCGGGCCACTTCTCCACATACCGGCGGCAGGTGCGGGAAATCTTCTCATTCGCACCATCATCAGCGTCAAACGTGTCGTGACGGAATGTTGTGATTGCAAGTCCCGTGCCTGCCCATGCCTGCACAAGCTGCGCCTCGAATTCCCGCTGTCGGGCCTGTGCTTCCTCCGTCTCACGCTGCTTTCGGGCGCAAGCGCAGGAAACATGCCGCTGCATGGTCTTTTGCTGCTGGCCGCAGGTCATGGTGACCTCGATCAGCGTCGCTTCCCCGCAGGCTGGACAGCGTTCAAGCACAGTTTGGTTTGGTGAAATGATTGGAAATTCCGCCTTATCCAAAGAAATCTGCCTCCTCTCGGTATTCCGCTGATGTGCGGACACGGTTCTTGTCCTGCGCCTTCTGCTGCGCGTCCGACCGCTCCCACGTCCGAACCGCAGCCTTCCAGTCGACGATGGGCTTATTCTTGCCCTGTTTCCAGCCGTTAGCAGAGTAGAAATCAACGAACTTTTCCGGGTCAACGCTGCTTCCTCGTTCTACACAGTAAGTTTTCACCTCATCAACCGTGGGCGGGGTGAAGCGCGCAGCGCGCGGCGGCGAAGACGCATATATCTCCTTTAAATTTGATGTTGGAGTTGGAGTTGAAGTTGAAGTTGGATATCTCCCGATATCACCCGATATCAGTTGATCGCGCTCGACGTCAGTCATGTTCTTCCATTCATCGAACGATATCACAACAGAGCCTCGTTTCTTCAATTCCCGAACAAAAGCAGCATACTGTTTCTGTAATACCTTGTTCCCGTATCGCTCTGTGTCCTGATCCAATCGTGGCTGGATGAAATCCCACGCGATACCCAAAGCACCGTCCAGTTCCGGCTCAATGCCACTCTCAGCATAGTCCAAGATTGCCTCGAAAAGCTGCCCCTTTTCGTTCAAGTTTAGTCGCTTGATGCACGGGCGGACATCAAAGTAAAACATGACACCTGGCTTAGACATTGCCCCACCCCTCTACCATCGTCTGACCGGACAGATCTGCCAATGCCGCTTCTGCCGCACGGCTGACAGCAGCGATTTCAGCTGCCCGCCCACTCATGGATCGAATGAAACGCCGCGCTTCCTGCTCGGATGCTGGCAGAAAATAGCCATGCAAGCAGTCCGACAAAATCAGCTTGCCTGCCTTGCGCTCTGCTTGAATCCGCCGACGTACAATTCGTTCCTCCTGACCGGTCAGCTTTACAAGTTCCGGCAGCTTGATCCCGTTCTCTGCGCCGGAATGGAGCAAATCAGAAATATGTAGCACTTTTCCTGTGCTTGTGGTAAAATTCTTTGTGGGATACATGGTCGGCAAACCGTCTCCCGCTGCCCTTGTCGGTGTTCCAGCACCGGCAGGGGCTTTTTTATTCGTAGTCATTCTGCATCACCTGCTTTCGCCCGGCGGCTTTCTTTGTCAAGGTACTCGCGTAACGCTTCCACATGGACAAGGAACCTATTGCCAGAATAAACGCCTGGACAAGTCCCCTGCGCCACCATACATCGGATTAAGTGTTCTGGAACATTGAGAGTGTTGGAAACTTGGCGGATGGTCTGAAACATCGAATCACCTCACTGTTGATTTTTAAGAAACTTGACGTGTCGTTCCTTATCTGCTATAATCTTAATATATCAGCGTATATTTTTCAAACAGCTATTATGATTAAAGTGGATTAAATGAGGTGGGATAAATGGCAAGAAAACGGCAGCAAATCAATCCTGAAAGCGGGAAACGGTTGAAGAAATGGATGGATTACATAGGGATTACCTCGCAATCGCTTTGCACCGCAATCAATTATACTCCGCAATATATAAGCGACATTGTGACCGGTAAAAAGCGATTAACCCCAGATTTGGCAATATTGATTTCAAATATATCTTGCAGTTTTGTTCATAAGCGAACAGGTTCAAGAATCACGCTTGGGGTACGCGATAGGGTAAGAGCAGCGTACTTATTGCTAGAAGATGATTTTATGACCGAAGGTGACCGTTTTGATTCCGGCGCTGAAAATCGAACAAACCGAAAAGACCTGCTTGAATGCCTGCTGAAATTACATTTCTATGAAATTAAGGATGTAACTGACACAATGCCGATTGAATACGACGAAGAAGGGCGCGGATTCCGTCAACTGACCTATGCACTAGTTTCACCGCGCGGTTCAGTCCGTATTTTCTCCAATGCTCAATTGTCGGAGTTTCTTTCAAAACTTGATGATAGCATTGAGATGCAGTGCGCATTTCAATTCAGAAAATTGCTGGATGGAGTCAGAAACATTTACGACTGGGAGGTGTAACAATGGCAAACATCCAAGAACGCCGCGACAAGACCGGGCAGTTGATTTCCTATTCCATCCGCGTTCATCGCGGGCGGGGGCCGGATGGGAAGCAGTTGAAGCCGTGGACAGCTACGTTCGAGGTTTCACCGACTTGGACGGAAAAGAGCGCAAGAAAAAAGGCCGAGGCATTTGCCGCGACCTTTGAGAAGGAATGCAGAGCGGGCGTCACCACTGACAGCCGCCAGAAGTTTGAGCCGTACTGCGAATATGTAATTGCCATGAAGGAGCAGCGCGGAGCAAAGCACTCCACGATCGTCCGCTACAAGGAGCTGACCGAGCGCATCTATCCGGCTATCGGTCATATCAAGCTGAAAGACCTGCGGGCCGACCATCTGAACAGCTTCTATACGGCGCTCGGCAAGCCGGGGCAGAACAAGCGCACCGGTTCCGGCCTGTCTGCGAAGACCATTCTGGAGCATCACCGGCTGATTTCTACGGTTCTTGACCAGGCGGAGAAGGAAGGCCAGATTCCCTTCAACGTCGCGGCAAAGGCCACGCTTCCGAAGGTTGCCAAGAGGGAAGTGAACTACTTCCAGCCGGAGCAGATCACGGCCATCCGTGACGCAGTCAGACAGGAGCCGCTGAAATGGGAGACGCTGACGCATTTGTTTCTGCTGACTGGCGCACGGCGCGGTGAATTGCTGGGCCTGAAATGGAGCGCCGTTGACTTTGAGAAGAACCGTGTCCATATTTGCAACAATGTCCTGTATGCCCCGGATCGCGGGATCTACGAGGATACCCCGAAGACGGCCACGTCTGACCGCTATATTACGCTCCCAGCAGAGACAATGCAGCTTCTCCGCACTTATCGCGCATGGCAGAACACCGAGCGGCTGCGGCTGGGTGAATTCTACGAGAATCAGGGCTTTGTCTTCTCGCAGGAGAACGGCAGCCCCATGCACCCGGACAGCGTGACAGACTGGATGGGCAAATTCAGCAATCGCCACGGCCTGCCGCATATCAATCCCCATGCGTTCCGGCACACAATGGCGTCCATGCTCTACTTTAACGGCGTGGATTCCGTTTCGATTTCCAAGCGGCTGGGACACGCACAGGTGAGCACAACGGCAAATATTTACGCGCACGTCGTCGAGGAAGCGGACAGGAAGAACGCAGAAATCCTCTCAGATATTTTCCTGAAAAAAGCGTGATTTTAAAAGCAAGTTGAATTAAAGTTGAATTCTTCGCCCGCTCATGGCTTTCATTTTTTTGAAAAAGTATAGAAAAACAGCCGATTTCTAGTCGAAACCGGCTGTTTTTATGGTTGCGGGAGAGGGATTTGAACCCCCGACCTTCGGGTTATGAGGAAACTTTACTTGGTTAAACCGTATTTTTACAGCCCATATTGTGTATTTTAGGCGCATACGGGAGCATATTTCTTACATTCTATCCAATTCTTACCAGGGCGTCCCATTTAGCACCATGCAAGCTGGGGTCAAATTGGGGTCAAGATTTCCAATTCACTTATGCAACGGCAAGACATATAGAAAGTCGAACGAATGTAATCGCTAAAACAATTAAAGCCAAGTTAAATAAAGTATATTTAGGGTCTCGACTTTGTTGAAAATCGCTTACGCAAAATTTTCTGCCGGGCCATCAATTCCCTCTTACTCGATAAAAAAACTTCAATTCTAACGAATGAAAGTTTTTTATTATATCAGTATAAGCATGAAGAATTGAAAGAATGCATTCGCCTACGGGGTGGCAAAGCTCGAAACTTTGAAGCCAACGGCCGTTGAGGAAATGACCAGCGGCGAATGGGATCTGACTCAGTGTTCCAGGAATACCGCCGGGAATACAAGCGCCGCTTCGCCTGGATCCAGGGAAATCACTATTTGGAAATGTCTCGGATGATTGCCTCGATTTCGGCATCACTAAGAGCAACGTCATGGACAATGGAATGATAGTAATTTCCGTCATGGACAAACTTCTGAAGCGTCCTCAGTGTTTCCCGCGTTTCATCCGCAGACAGGCAGAAGGATTTCAATGTGTGCTGCTGGCCCATTTCATTGAGTAACCGGTCGATTTCATCGTGCTTGTCATAGAAATAGCTCCCAACGATATAAATGCCCATGGAGAGCAGTGAGCCGTGGACAAACGTCCGGCGCGTCACATATTCAGCGTTGTAGGCAACAAAATGCTCTGAACCTTCCTGTGCTCGGTCGGTGTTGTTGCGATTGGCCAGTTTAGCATACTCCATGAACAAATCGACCATGGTCTTGATGCCCTGATTGGTTAGCTGATTGATTTCAGCTGCGTTGTTGATCAGCCGGGGAAGCAATGTGTTCTTCGCATAGTTATAAGCATCGTCCAGCATTTGGGCTTTGCCTTTGGAGGCGGCGTATTCCCAGTCCATCAATGCGGTGTAGGAAGAAAGAATATCTGATGCGCCATAGCGAACCAACTGCGGCGGTGCTTTACGAATGACGTCAAAGTCCACATAGACCTTTTCAGCACGGCTGTGACCGATGTACTTAACGCGGCGCTCTTCCCGCAGACCGACGGCACTGCATACAACGCTATCGCCGCCAAAAATCGTTGGGAACTGCAGCAGTCGGATCTGCCGCTTGATGGCCACAAATTTTGCTGCATCATGGGAAGAACCACCGCCGATGCCGATTACCATTTCCACGCCTTCCGGGACCTGCGCTTCTAGGGCTTCAAATGTCGAAAGATGCGTATTGGGAACATACAGCACGGCCTCAGGCTGCTTGACTACATCGTCCTTGACCAAACCCCAGGGAATCTCCATGGTCATAACAGCATAGCGCTCTGTGGTGTTTGTGGCTTCTTTGATCAGGTGTGTTCCATAAATGATTTCCGGGCCTTCCCAATTTGGGTCTGCAAACAAATGGTCCAAATGAATTAGTTTCTTTTCCATATGCCTTATCCTTTCACGCCGCCCATGGTCATGCCACGGACAAGATGTTTTTGAGTGAAGATTGTGATTACAAAAATTGGAATAATTGCAAAGGACGCCATTGCCGCGGCCATACCGAAGAAGGTGCCCGTCAACTGTTGCATGGATGCGGCGACCAGCATAACGATGGTCTGGGTGTTCTGCCGTGATAGTGCAAGAGCAATGAGCATATCGTTCCAGACAAAAACAAAACTAAACAAAATAACCACCACGATCCCGGGCAGAACAAGCGGGAGAATGATTTTAACCAACGACTGGATTTCCGTGCATCCATCCACCATGGCCGCCTCTTGGAGAGATTGAGGAATGTCCGAGAAGAATCCAATCAGCATTAAAATGGCAAAGGGAATTTGAAAGATCAGATACGGCAGCGCCATGCCAATATAGGTATCGAGAATGTTCAGTTTGCTGAAAATCAGGTAGACGGGAATAATCACAACTGCGGGCGGGAGCATCCTCTGAAAAACCATCCAGGTATTCAGCTTCGCGCCGCCAATTTGATACTTGGAGATGGCATAAGCGGCGGGGACGCTGAGCAACACAATTAGGAAAGTGGCAATCAAAGAAATAACCAGACTGTGGATGATGTAGGGCCCGGTATTCCACATTTTAAACGCGGTAATATAGTGCTCCAGGGTCAGAGCCGTTGTGAAATACACAGGAGGGGATGACATGAAATCACGCTGATATTTGAACGAGGTCAGAATGACCCAGTAAATTGGGAAGAGTGAAACCACAACCACAAGAAGGACGGCGACGGTAAACAGTACGCGTTTCATGTTTCGCTTCAGAATATAGTTGGTACGCATCTATGCCGTTCCTCCTCTCATGGTTTTACGGATATAAATGGAGGCAAGCAATGAGACCACGATCAGGACGATGAAGGAAATAGCAGCTCCGTAACCAACCCGACCGTAGGCCAAGCCCTGCCGATAGATATAGTAGCTGAGCGTCATGGTTGTTCCACCGGGTCCGCCTTTGGTCAAGGCATGACACATATCGAACATCTTGATGAGGTCAATGGATCGGAAGATAACCGCAACACCGAGGACGGGCGTAAGCAGCGGCATAGTCACATGTTGAAACGCCTGCACATGAGAAGCGCCATCGATCTTGGCAGCCTCATAGATTTCCGGTGAAATGGAGCTTAAGCCGGCCAGCAGGATCAACATGATAAACGGTGTGGTTTGCCATATATCAATGATGATTAGGGATATATACGCGATTTTTGGCGAGCCGAGCCAGTCGATGACAATAGGGTTTCCCGCGATTTTGCTGATAATGTCGTTGACAGGACCATAGCGTGTATCAAACAGAAGACGCCAGGCCATGGCAGCAGCGCCCGGCGCAATCATATAGGGCGTCACAAGAAGCGCCAGCACTAACCCCCTGCCGAAAAAATTCCGGTTCAGCAGCAACGCCAGGGCAAAGCCGATGATAATTTCGCAGATCAATGCGGGAACCGCAATCCGTACTGTGTTCCAAACTGCAGTGATAAAATCCGGATCTGTGAGTGCTTCCTTAAAGTTCCCCAGGCCGACATGTACGTGGAAGGAACCGGGGGTCGTCAAGCTGTACCCGGTTGTACTAACATAGAGAGAATATACAATGGGCACAATTGTGAGCAGGATTAATGCAATGGCCGCCGGAGCGAATAACCATTTTCCATTTTTCTGCCTGGCGCGTCTGTGTGACAATCTTGTGCCGCTATTTTGTTGTTTTTTTTGTGTTTTCAAAGACTCACCATCCCTCTTGAGCAGCGTGGCGGTTGGAGCATGATACCCCAACCGCCATTTGCAATGAAATTACGTAAAGGGAATATAGTCAACGCCACTATTCTGAATGGCCTTATATTGTTCATTCCACGCTTCCTTCTGGGTATCGAAGCCGCGGCGTTCCGTAATGGCGTTCCATTCCTGTGCTGCGTCATTCAGCGCTTGTTCCGCTGTCTTCTGACCGATCAAAGCGGCAGAGATTTCCTTGTCCAGCGCCTGGATGTATTCATCCGTGCCAGGTATCTGCATATCCGCAAAACCCATCTCCACTGTGGCCTTCATGGTATCGATCATCTGCTGGCCGAGGGCAGGCGCGCCGTCGTCAGTCCAGCGATTGGCCCAGTCCTGCGACTCAAATGTGGAAATGCGCCATGCATCCACACATGCCGGATGGTAGAGCGCTGCATCCAGAGCCACATCGGGCGACGAGAACTTCTCAATGACCTTCAGAGCCAGTTCCTTCTTTTCAGCGGAGATATACTTGGGGATACCTGCGACCCATCCGGTCGGCAGCGTGGGTCTCTGCACGAATTGGCCGTTCACTTCTGCACCGGGGACCAGAGCGATGCCGACGTTGGGCGTGATGAGAGAGGAGTTGGCATTCATAGCGGTTTTGCCCACGGAGTTCCAGCAGATGCACATCGGTACATCTCCGTTGCAGAACGCGGCCTCACATTCCGTGTATCCGGCGCTGGTGGTTCCGGGAGGCGTGGCGTTGACAGTCTTAAGCATATTGTTCAGTGCTGCAATGCCGTTTTCGGAGTTGATCAACGGGTTCATGTCCTTGTCGAAGTACATGCCTCCGTATGCCGCAAACCGGGCCATAAACCACCAGTAGGCATAGCCGCCGCTGAGCCAAGCTTCTGAAGTGCCGTACTCAGGCTGGCCGTCGTGATCCCAGTCACGGCCATTGAAGAACAGCGCCATTTCAGCGTACTGATCCCAGGTTGTGGGTGGGGCCAGCTCATAGCCGTATTCTTCCAGGAAGGCTGCCTGATTCTCTTCGTCGGAGAAGGCCTGGGTGTTGTAGAAGAGGTTGAACTGATCGCCGTCGAAGGGAATTGCCACCTGCACACCATGGTAGGAAGTGTAAATGTCCTTGTAGGTAGGCATGATGTCGTCCAGATACAGGTTTGCACCGACCTTTTCCGACAGGGCGGAGAGATCCTCGAGATGGGGACCGTAATCACCAATCCAGGCCGGCTCGAACAGGACGATATCATAAGTAGATGTGCCCTGAGAAAGCTCCATCATCTGCTTGGAGTAAGAATCGACCGTGCCGCTGTAAGTAAATACAAGTTCAACGCCAAGATCATCCAGGAACGCCTGATCACAGTAGTCGGAGATCACCTGGCCGTAGCCGGCTGCGACTGCTTCAATCGTGATGGTAACCTTTTCGCCATTTGCTGCAGGAGTGGTTGCGTCTGATGTAGAACTGCTGGAGGAAGTGGGCGCTTGTTCGCTTGTGCTGGGGGAAGTCTGTCTGCAGGCAGCTAGGGATAACAATAGAACGACTGTCAAAAGAATGCTGATAACCTTTTTCATTTGCTGTACCTCCTGTAATTATTCCTACTATTTTATTAATTTAAAACCAGCAGATGAAATGTAATGCAAAACAATAGAATTAATGATACAATTATAAAACCATTGAGGGTGACGGCGTCAGGGGAGCAGAGTGCCGCAGCATGCTCTGGGCGCGGCCTTCACCATTACAAAGGCTTCTGCGTGCTCGACGCTGGCCTGCTGGCCGCGGAATTTCGAGTCAACCAAGTTGTCCGCGATCATATCCCGCTTGCAGTGATAGGCCAACCACTCCACCTGGGACTTGTAGCATTCCAACATTTTGACTTTTGTGTCAATCACATCGGAAATGTCCACAAACTGCTCCGGAATGACTCCAATGTTGTTGGAAGACATCCAGTAATACAGAACGGGCGCTTTGTGAGTACACTGATAGTTTGTTACAATGTTGGGTACCATGGGCAGCATGCTGATTTCATTGACGATCTGACCTACCAGTCTGTGATCCGCAGAAAAATCATCCTGACAGTGCGTCAGCACCACATCGGGATTCACATAGCGGAACAAGTCCACAAAGGCCATACGTACTTCATTGTCGATGATAAAGCGCTGATCACGATAATCCATACATATGAATTCGCCGCCGATCACCTTAGCTGCCGCCGCGGCCTCGGCCTTGCGCATCTTTGCCAACTCTTCCATTCCGTAGAGATTGCTTCCAATCTCTCCGTTTGTAACAGAGACGGTGAAGACCTCGTGACCAGCCTTGGAATATTTTGCCAAGGTTCCTCCTGCCCGCAGTTCGCAATCGTCTGGGTGGGCGCCCACTGCCATAATCCGCACGTTATATTCCTCCTATTCTTATTTTTTAGCGTTTCCGCCGTTTTCCTCTATTACGCCAATGCGCTTTCTTCCTTGCGCGTCCAGCAGCCGTCGCCCATGTAGCCGGCAGGCAGTCCGGCTGGTATCTCAAAAGTGGACTCCAATTTGCAGACCACACCGGATGCGGCACTGTTCATGATGCCGTGCATCAGTTCAAATACATGGAATGCCATTTCCTTACATGCGCGGTTTTTGCGGCCGGCCACAATGGACCATGCCATTTCTGCGGCGCCGACGCCGCGGGAATTTTCTGCATAGCCATGGGTCAGAGGGAATTCCACTTTCCCGCTGAGGGTTTTCTGGATGTATACCGGCCCGCCGAATTCATTGGGATTGCCCAGATACACAATTCCCTCCGTTCCGTAGATTTCCAGACTGTAGGTCTCGTCGAGAATACAGTCGGAATTCATGTGCAGCGTACCCAGCACGCCGTTCTCGTACTGCATGGCTGCAGTGATCACGTTGGCATCCTCCACCACATACGGCTGACCGTAGTTTGCTACGCCGATGCGGGTGTTGACCCGATTGGGCTCGTTGATGGCGGTAAATGCACTGACGGCCTTGACCGGCCCGAGAATGGAAGCCAGGGCTGTCAGGTAGTAACCACCCATGTCGAACCCGATGCCGCCGCCGCGCTTGCACAGATGGGTCAGGAACTCACCGTAAATGCCGTAGTTCCGGCTGATCGAAGCCCGGCAGGAGACCGGTCGGCCAATGAGGCCGGAATCCACGATGTATTTGGCGGTTTGAATGGAAGCGCCCAGGAACGTGTCGGGGGCTACACCCAGATACAGACTCTTTTCGTCGGCAAGCTCTACAAGCTCCTTGCCCTGCCACAGCTCCACAGCGATCATCTTCTCTGAGAAAACGTGCTTCCCAGCTTCCAGACACTGCTTGATCACAGAATAGTGGGCTGCGGGGATGGTCAGATTGATGACCATATCAATGGTGGGATCTGCGCAGATCTCATCCAAAGTCATGGCTTTGCAGCCATATTTGACGGAGCTGGCTTCCATGCGTTCGGGCAGCAGATCGCTGCAGGCTACCAGATCCAAAATCTGAAACTTTCCGCTTCGGATATTACTCATGTATATGTCGCTGATGCTTCCACATCCGACCACGGCTACTCGTACTTTTTCCATGGCTCTTCCTCCGCTTGTTACAGAGACAAGACAATCTCCCGGATGTTGGCGGCAACGGTCTCGATCTCTTCGTCTGTGGAGTTGATGTTAATGCCGGTGCCGGCACCCAGCCCCTTGTCCACGACGCCCACGGAGATGTTCACAGCACGGTTCAGAATATCGTCCGTCTGCGGCAGCATGTGTTTTTCGTAGCGCACGCCGCTCTGGTGGAAGGGATGTGCGTCGGTCCAGGTTTTCTTTTCGAGGATCTGCTCCATATTGTTGTAGACATGCCAACCAGACTTGGCGATGGGTGCTGTGCCGGCCTTGGCGCAGAACGCATCTGCCAACTCCTTCGTTTCGAAGAGCAGCGTCAGCAGTGTGGCACATTCGCCCGGATCGTTGACTCTGCGGAAGCCCACGCCGGGCAGACCTTGCAGCTTTGCTTTCAGCTGAGCTTTCTTTTTCCGGAGGGTATTCAGTACACCAGGCAGCTTGCGGCCCTGCGCCAAGGCAACAGCACCGGACAGCTCGTTCATGCGCATGTTCATACCGACGATGGAGCGGTTGCCCACTTCCACGCCCATGCGGCTGGGCTTATGGCCCTGATCGTGGAAGCCGAAGGCGCGCTCATACAGGTTCTCGTCAGAAGTACCCACGAAGCCGCCGTCACCGGAAGTGATGGTTTTGAAGACATTCAGGGAATAAGCGCCCATGTCGCCGATGGTGCCGCAGCACTTGCCCTTATAGGATGCGCCCACAGCCTGGCAGCAGTCCTCAATGACATACAAGTTGTGCTTCTTGGCGATGGCCATGATGGCGTCCATATCGCAGGGATTGCCCAACATATGTACCGGCATGATTGCCTTGGCCCTGGGTGTGATCAGTGCCTCAAGCTTTGTGGGATCCAGTGTCAGCGATTCATCGATCTCCGCCAGCACAGGGATGGCGTTCATCATGATGATGGTAGAGATAGACGCGATAAAGGTGTAGCCGGGTACAATGACTTCATCTCCCATACCGATCCCCAGTGCCGCCAGACAGCACATCAGCGAGCCAGTGCCGGAACTGGTTGCAACCACATGCTTATGACCCAACTGCTCCGCCATTTCTCTTTCAAAGGTGGCAACCTTACCCTGGAAGCCGTCCACACCGGGTGTGCCGTAACGGAACAGGGCGTGGCTGTTGATCACATCCATCAGTTCTTTTGTTTCTTCTGCTCCGAATACATAGGAGCCAGGTCCGCCTGCCATAGTTTTTACCTCCTGATGCAGAAAAATGTTGACAATATCTCATATATTTTATATTGTTTAGTAAACAACATGTTGTTTACTTCTGCCTTTTATAATATAGAACTCATTATTTGTTGTCAATTGTTATTTTTAATCAATATTAATTTAAATTATTGTTTATTTTTACAATATGCATATGGTTTACTTTGCTGTTTTTTGTTGTATAATTTGTTTAGTATACACCAAACAAATGCGTGATTTCAAAAAAGGACTGATGAATTTATGAAGAATCCCACCATACGTGAAATAGCAAGTAAGGTTGGAGTATCTCCGTCTGCGGTCTTTCTTGCTATTAATGGAAAAAAGGGAGTCAGTGAAAAAACGCGACGGCGAATCGTTCAGGCTGCAAATGAGATGGGATATGTTTATCACGGAGAGAGTGGGCTGGAAAGCATCGCAGCGCATAGCAGTCGAAATATTGCGGTTGTGCTGCGATCCACGCTGAGCCCCGTCGAGCAGATTTTTTACGGAGAAATGCTGACCAATTTCATTTTTCAGGAATGCGATAAGCAGAATCTGGTGCCATTCCTCATATCCTCCAGTCAGACGTCCGTGACGGATGCGCTCAAAAACGCAGGTGCTGACGGAGTTTTGGCGCTGGGTGATTTGGCTTCCGTGCTGCTGCAGGAAATAGAAGCCTGTGATATTCCCACAGTTACGCTGGACAGCAGCCACATTGATAACCCAGCGCTGTCCGTGCAGATTGCCTACGATACCGCAGCATATCTGGGCACAATGCATCTACTGGATCTGGGCCATCGGGATATCATGTATATTGGCGATGACAGCATGCATGATTTCAATATTCTGACATTTCGGGGATACCAAAAGGCGATTGATGAGGCGCATCTGCTGCTGCCTATGGACCGCGTCCAGATCGGCGTTCGAAACAGCGAAACCCTCCACACCGCATTAGATACCATTATTCAGCGGGATCATCGTCCCTCCGCCATATTATGTGCCACAGATGCGTATGCTCTTCTTACGATACGCTATTTGCACGAAAACAAGGTCCGTGTGCCGGACGACATCTCCATTGTGGGAATCGATGACCTCCTGTTTTCCCATTCCTTCATCCCAGCGCTTACCACAGTGCATATTGATACGCAGAAAATTGTTCATACGGGAATTTCAATGTTGATACGCGCGATGAATCGGGAACCTTGCCAGTCTGTTTCTATACCAGACGTCAATTTGGTGGTCAGAGAAAGTACGCGCGAGTTCAGGTGAATACAGTGGACAGGAAAACACGCTGTATGCTGTCACGGGAGTACTCCCTGCCTAAAAGCCACACAGCGGCAGTGGGGTGCCGGAAGCCGAAGCCAAGAAATTGGCCCAGGCTGCTTGCTGCGAGCCTGGTGAGGCCCGTCATGACAATCGAAGCGGTCACTATGACCGAAACCTCACCACCCACGTTCCACGCACCCCGTCTCAAGGGCGCCTCTTTCGAGACTGCCATCATTGAGCGTTACCGCCGTCGGGAAAGCAGTGTGATAGAAGGATAATGTACAATAACTTGCGCAAATTGAAAACCGCATAAAAGAAGACATAGCTTGCAGGCTCTGGTAGAATGAAGTTACCACACACCATTCTGAAAGGAGACAGCAAA
>ERZ772855.2114-NODE-2114-length-17467-cov-8.576844_pt1 | contig 17467 bp, 11 predicted proteins | sample MGYA00511900_ERZ772855 | MGnify/ENA primary metagenome ERZ772855 (study PRJEB29015, sample SAMEA2737701) | human gut metagenome | biome: human gut; feature: human-associated habitat; material: faeces | place: China | collected 2012 ...
ATATAATGTATAAGTTAGCTCCGTCGGGTGGTCTCTAATCACTTAGAAAGCACTTAATTAAACCCGGTGCGGAATAATCGGGCACAAAATTACTTCTTTTATTTGGAATGGGCAAATCTTTCTATCTCTTTTTTAGTACAATTACTGCTTTCGTGTGCGGGGAAAGTTTTGTTCCTTCATGGAGTAAGTTTCGTTCCATCATGGTGGAACGAAACTTACTCCATGAAGGAACGATTTGATTTATGCGGGAAGCCCTTTTATATTCAGGTGAGGAAATAAAAGAGTGCTGCGAGTGCGGCAGATAGCGCCAACAGGAATATGATCTGCCGTACATTTGAATTCTTCGGGGCTTTGGCGGGTAATGGTTCCTGTTTCAACAGTTCTTCCAGGCTGTCCATAATCTTTTTATGCGGATAGCGTTGCAGTTCTTCGGCGGTGGTCATGCCATGCGTGATGCCGGCAAAGTCCACTCCCGCCTTTTGTGCGGTTTCTGCATCCACCGTACTGTCGCCGATATAGAGCGTTTCGGCTTTAGTGACGTGTAGCTGCTTGATGGCAAGCAAGAGCCCTTCGGGCGAGGGCTTGGGAGTTTTTACATCTTCTCCGCCGATGATGATGTCCAGAAAGTCTTCGGGAAAGTGCTGGTCCAGTAATTCCTTGATGCGGTAGCGGAATTTGGTGGAGATGATTCCGATGCGGGCGCCGGAATCTTTCAGTGCTATCAGCACCGATTTTGTTTCGAGGAAAAGCACCGTATTGACGGTCATGTGTGTATCGGCTTCTTTTACGTACTCTTTCTTGAATTCGGCGAGCTGCAGGGGATCTGTTACACCGGAAAGAATGGAAAAGGAATCTTCCAGAGTCTTGCCAATGGTGCGTTTGATATCGTCATCGGTAGGTTGCGTGTAGCCATGGCGGTTGAGTACGTTGCGGAAGCAGGTGACGATGCCGCGTGAAGAGTCGGCAAGCGTATAGTCGAAGTCGAAAAGGTAGGTTGTATAATTCATATGCCTTTTTGCGGCAAAGTTATGAATAAATTGGAATTATCAGCCCGTTGCCGGTTGATTAACTTCAATCGGCAACGGGCTTTGGCATGGGATGCCGGTGATTACTTCACTCTTCCGCCGCAGAGCCAGTATTGCGTATAATACCTTTCCTTGAGATTGCTCACAATGACTCCTTGGCTGGTGCTGGCGTGAATGAATTTGCCGTCTTTCAGGTAGATGCCCACGTGGGCCACCCTCTTGCGGGATGCCCGGCTGGTGAAAAAGACCAAGTCGCCTTCGCGCAGGTTGCGGCGGGCTATTCGGTTGCTTTCTTTCAGTTGTCCGTCGGTACTACGCGATAAACGTATGCGGTAGGTTTTCTTGTAAAGCTGGGACACCAAGCCGGAACAGTCCGTTCCTTGTTTGCTGCTACCGCCCGCCCGGTAGGGGGTGCCTATCCATTCGGCAGCGTTGATGTACAGCCTGTGGTTGTCTGTTAGCTCTATATCCACGCCCAAGCGTACGGAGGCTTGCGCCAATGCTTTATAGTCAAGGCGGGGTGCGGAGGTGTGGCAGGAACTCAGGCAGAGCACCAGTCCGACAAAGGCGATTATATGGGCAAGTGGCTGTTTCATGCTTGTTCTTCTTCCGGTGTTTCTTCGTCTGTATCGTTTTCCGTTTCAACCTTTTCTTCTACGCTGACATTGAAATAGGCTTCCAGTTCCTTTTCTGCCGAGTTGTTTTCGTTTTCTATGTCACGAATGATGACTCCATGTTCCAATAGGGCGATGCGCGGGCATACATCTACTGTATGGTTGAGGTTATGGCTGGAGATGATGACAGTGGCTCCATGTTCCTCGTTGTATTTCTGCAGCAGTTGCTTGATGATGGACTGTGAACTTGGATCGAGGAAGTTGAACGGTTCATCCAGTATCAGCAGTTGGGGGTGGTGCAGCATGGCGGAGATAATACCTATTTTTTGCTTGTTTCCAGCGGAGAAATTGCGTATGAACTTCTTCTGTCCTATGACTTCACCATTCATGAAGCGTTCAAAAGGAACGAGACGATCATCTACTTCTTCTTTTTTCAATCCATACATCTTGCCGATGAAATAGAAATATTCCTCCGGGGTGAGGTAGTCTATAAGAAAACCGTCGTCAATGAAAGCGCCGGTAAATCTCTTCCAGTCTTCACTTTGGGATACATCTATATCATTGATGGTGACATTCCCATGATCTGCCTGCAATAAATCCAGTATCAGTCGGAAGAGGGTGGTCTTTCCGGCTCCGTTGTTTCCTACCAAACCCAACATGTCACCTTGACTGATGAAGTAGTTATCAATATTTACAGCGGTCTTTTCACCGAATCTCTTTTGTAAATTATTTATCTGAATCATAGCTATAAATCTAAAATCATAAATCTTATTGTCTGCTGTCTCTGAATCCTTCCATGTTCTTGTAGCGCCGCTTCATGAAACGGTGGTATACGTTTTTCAGCCAGAAGCGTGAAGTCAGTATAAAACCGGCACCGACGGCAATCAGTATCCAGGCCGTAACCGTAGGTCCCCAAAAAGTTGTCAGCACAAAGTTCATAAGCAGAGGCACGCCGAATGCTGCTCCGGAAATCAAGTTCTGCAATCCGGTTCCCATATTCTGGCGGTTGGTCATCTTGGCGTTTAAATCCACTGTTTTGTTGTTGTATACAGCCAATTGGAACAGGCAGAAGTAAACGCCGCCGGCTACGAATGTGGCCCAGGCTATACAACTCAGCACAGACAGCTTGCCGGTTGCCATGGCAGGTATCATCAGGATGAGAGGTATGAGTATGGCGATGCTGTATAGGATATATTTGGCGCGAAGCAGGGTATAGATAGACTCTTTGCGGCTCATCAATCCGTCAATGTAGTTGCCTTCGTAGCTCATCAGGCTTGATAGAAACAAGATTCCGAAAATCACGAAGTTGTAGACCATGATAAAGTTTTTCATGCCCTGCCCGTCGTATGCTTCGGTGAAACTCAGAATACATGTAAAGGCGATGACCACCATGAATACTGTACGCAAGGCTGTCTTGCAGACTTTGTTGCGCAACAACATCTTCAACTCCAGCCGCATGTATTCGCCAATCTCTCCGTAGCGGTCCAGGAATTTGTATTCCGACACGTGCTTTACTCTGGTGTCTTCCACTTTGTTGATCTCGTTATAAATGAGCTTGATTATCAGTTCGCGGTTGATGAACCACAGTGCCACGATCGTTGCGGATACTCCGATGAAAGTAAGCAGGTGTCCGAGGATAAATCCTTCTCCCAGGTCGATGGACCAGTCGAATAACGGGCTGTCTTCCGGAATGAATAGGCTGGCGGCAATAATTCCGTATACCAATATCGGCAGCATCACCCACCAGATGCGTTCGTTCATCAACGTGCGGCATAGCAGGAACCAATAGTTGTTGAGTATCATCAACAGCCATATTCCGATGCTATAAGTCAATACGCCCGTTATACCGTAGAATTTAGTAATGCTGATGATAGCGAACGGGACAAAGAAAAACAGCCATATCAGATTGAAACCGTTCAATCCGGAACGTATCAGCAGAAAATCGATCAGGCGGTTGCGCCTTATCGGCAACAGGAGATAAGGCTTGATTTCCTGGCTGGGCGTTTTCTGAAATGGGAAGCGCATCAGAAAATCCAGAGCCAGGACAAATATCAGTCCGCTGTTCAATACATGGTATGCTTCAGTTGCGCCACCATCGAAGGCAAAAGCGAAAGTGGTTCCGAAGAAGATCAGATAGCCGGCCCAAAAGACGGCCATAAAGTACATCCAGAACTTACCGAATTTGTTCTTCTCGTACATCGGATTTCGCTTGGCGGCCAGCTTCCCTTGCTTGCGTAATTCTATAAAGAGGCTCATAATGAATGGAAATTAATGTATATGAAAAAGGCTGCGCTGCTTTATTAACAACGCAGCCTTTTTGGAAACTGTAATTTCAGCACTTCGAAGGTTGGTAACCTTATTTCTTTTCAGGACTGATCATTGAAACAGTGATCTGGTTCTTCTGCTTCAGGAGTTCGTTGGCAAATTGCTGAACGTCCTTGGGGGTGATACTGTTAATGATTTGCTCGTAGTCCTTCACCGGGTCGATGCCGGTGTACAGGTACTCGTCTATGCTGTTTAGCCAGTAGCCGTTTTCCTTGAGGTCTTCGCTGTGCTTCTTCAGCATATACTCTTTTACCTTGTTCAAACTGGCTTCATCGGGACCGTTCTTAGCAAAGGCTTCTGCTTCGTCGTAGATGATTTTTATCAGTTTTTCCTGTTTATCGGGAGCTGTGTTGAAGAAGATCTGCAGAACGGCTTTTTCTGTGGGATACTTGATGAGCTGTCCCATGGGATATACGCCGTAGGTACCGCCTTCGTCTTCACGTACCTTTTCGGTATAGATGAAGTTAAGAAGCTGGTCGGTCATGCTCATAAGAATCTCGTTACGGAGATTGTATTTGCAAGTACCGCTATAACAGATGAAGTTGTTCACTTTTGGAGTTTCCTGCTGGCGGATAAACTCATTTTTGCAGATGCCCTTGCGCATTGCGATGTGGTTGTCCTTGAATGTCTCCTTGCGGTTGATGGAGGGCAATGAACCCAGATAAGACTCGATTAGGGGTTTCACTGCTTCCACATCAACGTTTCCTACCAGAATGAAGGTAAAGTCGCTGGCATCTTTAAAGCGGTCCTGATACATGGACAGAATCTTGTCATAATTCATCTTGTCCACCATGTCGGCTTTCATCCGCAGGGTTCTGGGATGTTTCGAGTAGAGAGTGGACGTGATAGAGTCGCTGAAAGAAGAACTGGGGTTCAGGTCCATATTCTGTAATTCGGCTTTGCTGCGGTTCTTGTAAGATGCAAAAGCGTCATCATCGCGTCTCGGAGCAGTGAAAGTCAGATAGGTGAGCTGCATCATTGTCTCGAAATCCTTGGGAGAGCAATTTCCGGTTACGGCTTCTGTCTTGTCGCCGATGCCATAGCTTACGGAGGCTTTTTTACCTGCCAGGGCTTTCTCCAGTTCTATGGCGCTGAAATTGCCTAAACCACCCAATGCCACTGCATCCAGTCCGTTGATATTGATGATTTCCGAGTCGGGGAAGAGTGAACTACCACCCATGCTTACGCCTTTCATGCGAATCTCATCGGCTTTGAAGTCTGTTTTCTTGATTATAACCTTGACACCGTTGGATAAGGTCAACATAGTGGTTCCGAAGATGTCATCTTTCTTTTCGGAAACAATTTTACCGCCTTTCGGAGCTTCTTTCATCAGAGGTTCGTCGGATACCTTATCTATATACGGAGTGAGCTTCTCCGACTTCACTTCTTTCAACAGGTTCTTGATGGCTTCCTCTGTCGGAAGGCTCAAGCCTTCTTTTTCGGGTCCGAACAGTGCCACTACCTGGTTGCTGTCCGTCACCAGTTGTTGCATTATCTGGTTTAGGGCTGTCACAGGAATGGCCGGTGCTATCTGATTGATGATAGTATATTCGTTGGCGATTCCCGGAATGGGTTCATTGTCGAGGAAATGGCGGACATACTCCTTGACGTAGCTTTCATTTTTACGCTTGTCGCGTTCTTGGAAAGCAGATTCCAAATGACGCAGGTATTCTGCTCGTGCACGACTGTATTCGGTTTCGGTGAATCCAAACTGTCGTGCACGCTCTATTTCGCGGAGAATGGTTGAGATGCCTTCCTCAATGTTATCTTCTTTGCAGACTACGATACCGGTGAAAGCATCTTTGGTCTTGGCAACAAAGAAATCATCATCGTAAGTCGTTGCATAAATGTAGGGCGGGTTGGCAACTTGGAGCAACTCGTTCAGACGTGCATTCAGCATGTTGGTAATCAGAGTGACAGCATAGTCTTGCATCAGGTAACCCACATTATTCTTTTCTTCTCTGGGAGTAGCTTGATGCTTGTTGAAGATAAAGGTCTGTACATATGGCTGCTCTTTGTCGCGGGCAACCAATACGATAGGCTCTTGGTTGTCGTTTACGGGATAATATTCACGCTTGGCGGCATTGGGCTGTGCGGGGATGTCCGAGAATCTTTTCTTGATAAGGGATTCAATGGCGTCGACATCAATATCGCCTACCACTACTATACCCTGCAAGTCGGGACGGTACCATTTTTCGTAATAGTCTCTTAATGTTTGAGGCTTAAAGTTCATCACAACGTCCATTGTTCCGATAGGGAAGCAGTTGGCGTATTTGGTTCCGGCAAACATAGCCGGAAGCATTTTTTCCTGAAAACGCTGCATGGCGCTCATGCGGGTGCGCCATTCTTCATTGATAACGCCGCGTTCCTTATCTATTTCTTTCGTGTCCAAAGTCAGGTCGTTGCTCCAGTCGTGCAGGATCAGCAGGCAGGAGTCAATGGCTCCGGGAGTGTTGACAGGCACATTGGAGATGTTATAGACCGTTTCGTCTATGGATGTGTATGCGTTCAGGTTTTCGCCGAATTTTACACCTATACGTTCCAGATACTGTATTAGGGAGTTTCCGGGAAAGTGGGCGGTTCCATTGAAGCACATGTGCTCGAGGAAGTGGGCAAGACCGCGTTGGTTGTCCTCTTCCTGTATGGAACCCACTTTTTGGGCTATATAGAAGTCGGCCCGGTTAGCGGGAAGGCTGTTTTTACGGATGTAATAAGTTAATCCGTTGTCCAGCTTGCCGATACGGACATCCTTGTCGATGGGAATGGGTGGTAATTGTTGTGCAAATACCTGTTGGAAGTTACAGCATACAATTAGTGCAACAATCCATAAGTTACGTAATAAATGTTTCATCATCATTTGATTTAAAAATGTTTTTGCCTTATCTGTCGAAGCGATTAGGCGATAAATCACAAAACAATTCTGTTTTTTATTTAATTGCTTCCCGGATGCGGACTAATTTAGTCAGGAGTCCTTCCAGTAAATCCAACTTCAACATATTGGCACCGTCGCTTTTGGCTACGGACGGATTCTCATGTGTCTCGATGAACAGGCCGTCTGCACCTACGGCTATACCGGCTTTGGCTATCGTTTCAATCAGTTGCGGCATGCCGCCTGTGACACCGCTGGTCTGGTTGGGCTGCTGCAAGGAATGGGTAACGTCCAGTACAACGGGAAAACCGAAAGTCTGCATCTCCGGTATTCCGCGATAATCCACCACAAGATCCTGATAGCCGAAAGTTGTTCCGCGTTCTGTAATCATTACGTTCTTGTTGCCGGCTTCCACCACCTTGTCTGCCGCAAAACGCATGGCAAGCGGGGAGAGGAATTGACCTTTTTTGATATTGATGATTTTACCGGTTTGGGCGGCGGCTACCAGTAGGTCGGTTTGCCTGCAAAGGAAAGCGGGGATTTGCAGAATATCTACGAATTCGGCAGCCATGGCAGCTTCTTCTGCGGCATGGATATCTGTTACGGTAGGCACTCCAAATGTGTCATGCACTTTTTTTAGAATTTTCAAGGCTTTTTCATCTCCTATGCCCGTAAATGAGTCTAAACGCGAACGGTTGGCCTTGCGGTAAGAACCTTTAAATGCGTAAGGAATCTGTAATCTGTCAGTGATAGTCACCACACGTTCGGCAATGCGCATTGCCATATCTTCACCTTCAATGACACAGGGGCCTGCCAGCAGAAAGAAGTTTCCGGCAGGATTATTTTCCAGTTTAATCATACGTTTTTATGAATTATAAATTATGAATTGCAAGTTATGAATTGAGAGGTGTGAAAAAGTTCATTCCTCAGTTTGGTATAATCAGTGTGATTGCTTCGTGCAGCACTCCGATGTCTAATGGAAAATGACGGTCGAGAATACGCCCGTCCAAGTCGACGGAAGCGTTTTGAGCACGTAATACTTTTATCTTTTGGGTACGGTAGGGTTTTACCACTTTATGGTTGAGGATTCTTCCTTCCATTAACATCCATATTCCCGAAAAAAGCTGCAATAATTCGGGGCGATAGATAACTGATACGTCCAACCAACCATTGTAAGGCACTGCACTGGGAGCTTGCCCGTATCCCCATGCACTGCCTATGCATACTGTCATAATGCGCCCGCGTATGTGTTCGCCGTTTATTTTAAGGTGCATGCGGTATAGTTTCCGTTCGAATATCAGTGAAAGGAATGCCATGAAATAGGACAGGAACTTCACACCCCAAAAACGTTTGCATTGGTCGGTGATTTTTACGATACTGGCTCCAAGCCCGATATTGATGGCATTCAGAAAGTAGCGGGTCATATGCTTTTCGCCGTCATAGTAGTAGCACGTGCCTACATCTATTTTTCGCCGGCGGTTGTTTATGATGCAATCTACCGCATCCTTGTATTCCGAACTCATCTCCCAGTATTTGGCAAAATCGTTACCTATTCCGTTGGGGATGATGCCGATAGCAATATTCTCTTTATCTTCTGCATTGGAGAGCATGATGCCGTTGATTGCGTCGTTCAGTGCGCCGTCACCACCTACAATGACAATGGTGCGATATCCGTTGTTGGCAAGAATTCCCGCCAGACGCTCTACCGAACCGAACCCTTCGGACTGCACGTAGTCATAAGACACACCTTTGCTGTCCATATATGCTTTAATTTCTTTCCACCGTTTCTGTACTTTACGCGTTCCGGCTTTGGGGTTATAGATCACTCCCCATTTATTGGGTTCTACACTCATATGTTCGTCCCTTTTAATAAGTCTAACATTTCCATATTTGCTGTTTAGCCAGCGTTGCCGTCAAAGATACTAAATCTCTTTGAGTTTTGACTTTACAAAGGCTATCTTTTCTTCCATAGGCCATTGGACGTTTATCCAGTGGATGGTAAATCCCCGCCTCTCCATTCCCCGAAACCAGGTCATCTGGCGTTTGGCAAACTGATGGATAGCTGTCTCCAGTTGGTTGAACATTTCGTCGTAGGTCAGTTTGCCAATGACGTAAAGTGTCAGATATTTGTACTCCAATCCGTAGTAGATGAGATCTTCGGGTGGAATTCCTTGCTCTATCAATCGGCGCACTTCGTCTATCATTCCTTCGTTCAACCTTTGGCGCAGGCGGCGGGTGATTTTCTCACGCCGCAGTTCGCGGTCTATGTTCACACCGATGATGAGGCTGTGCAATAGCGGAAAAGAACGCTTGTCTACTGGTGTGTGGGCATAATATTCTTCAATCTCAATGGCGCGGATTGCCCGTTTCACCGTATCTACATCCGTCGTATTATGCAAGTTTTTATAGGTTTTCAACATTTCGGTGAGTTCTTCCAAGGACTTGCCTGCTAAGCGGATGCGTAATTCCGGATTTTCGGGTACGGGCAGCAATTTGTATCCTTTGAGTACCGATTCTAAATACATTCCAGTTCCGCCGCATACAATGGGCAGACAACCCTTTTGTTTAATACTTTCATAGGCGGTCAGAAAATCACGTTGATATTCAAAGACGTTGTACTTATATCCCGGATCGGCAATGTCAATGAGATGATAAGGTATTTGTTTGCCATTCACTGTATAGTCGGCAAGGTCTTTACCTGTACCAAGATCCATGTTACGGTATATTTGCCGAGAGTCGGCACTGATTATTTCTGTATTTAGCTCTGCAGCCAATGCAGCGGCAAATGGAGTTTTGCCGGATGCTGTGGGACCTAATATGGCAATTAAATCATAGTCAGGCATATAATGAGTATTTATTAATTTGAATACAAAGATAGTGTAATTTATGGGCAGAATAAAATGAAGTGGTTCATTTTGTTCTGAGAAGATGCAACTTTTCTTTACACTTGAGAAGACTGTCTGAAAAAGGAAGTAAAAAACAGAGTGGTTCTTCTTAAAAGGTGTTATGAAACATGCTTTTTTTCTTGGATAGTTTGCAAATATCCCAAGAGTCCGTATCTTTGCAATGTGTTTTTCATAGTATTAGATTTAAGGTTAACAAAGGTTGGAGTACAGCGGTACTCCTTTTTTTGCTCTGTACTTTTCTTTTCTTGCTGCAAATCAAGGATAAAAATGTAAAAATCTGAGTATATTCTTTCCTTATAGGTATACAATGTGATTAGCCTATATCTATACTTGTTCTTTAGGAATGAAATATTTTCGTTCTGTTTTTATGCTATATTCTATGCTTTTATTGCTTTTATAAGGCTGTTGCGGCGATGTAAAAGGTGTTCGAATTTAACTTTTTGATATATAATGGATTACTTAAGCGTGTGTTACATGTACGATAAAGAATGTAACATACGAAAGAAATATGTAATGTTGTCAAAAAAACATGTAATACGATTTTTTTAATCGTATGTGTGCCTTTTGTACATTTGTCGCAGAAAAGCCAGAATTATAAAACTACTCATATTATGAAACATGCAAATATGAAGAACACTTTATCTTTCGTCTGCCTTAAAAATATTAATAACTATAAAATCGAGTATTGATGAATAAAAGATCTTTTTTTGCAATTTTATCGGCCTTAGTAGTTTCTGCCGGTACATTGGGAGGTTTTTCGTCTTGCAATTTATCTAAAGCAAATGGAAATCTGCCTGCTGTTAAGGATTCTACAGCCCTTTTTGATTATTTTACTTATAAAGGTAATGATGATTTTTATAAGGAAAATCCATTGCCCGATGATGAGTCGTTTTATAATCCTATTTTGCCTGGTTGGTATTCGGATCCGAGTATATGTACGAATGGGGAAGGAGACTATTTTTTAGTGACTTCTACTTTTACTTATTTTCCGGGCGTACCTATCTTTCATAGTAGAGATTTAGTAAACTGGAAACAGGTGGGACATGTTCTTAGCCGTCCTTCCCAACTGGTCAATATGAAAGGACAGCATGTGAGTGGAGGAATTTTTGCACCGGCAATTTCATATAATCCCCACAATAAGACTTATTATATGGTAACCACCAATGTAGGAGCCGGTAATTTCTTTGTGAAAACTCAGGATCCTTTTGGAGAATGGTCTGATCCTATTATGCTGCCTGAAGTGGGCGGAATAGATCCGTCTTTCTTTTTTGATGAAGATGGGAAAGCTTATATTGTAAATAATGATGATGCTCCGGATTATAAACCTGAGTATAGCGGGCATCGCACAATCCGCATACAAGAGTTTGATGTAAAATCGGATAAAACAATTGGACCTCGCAAAATACTGGTAAACAAAGGTGTGCACCCGGAGGAAAAACCTATTTGGATAGAAGGTCCCCATATGTATAAGATCAATGGAAAATATTTCCTTATGGATGCAGAAGGTGGCACGAGTACCTGGCATTCTGAAGTTATTTTCCGCAGTGATTCTCCGATGGGAACTTTTACTCCTTGGACGAAAAATCCAATATTAACACAACGTCATCTCAGTGCCGAACGTCCTAATCCGATTACGTGTGCCGGTCATGCTGACTTGATACAAACCAAAGAAGGTGATTGGTGGGCTGTATTTTTGGCATGCCGTCCTATAAATAATAAGTTTGAAAATTTGGGGCGTGAAACATTTTTAATGCCGGTAAGGTGGAGCGAAGATGGCTTCCCTTATATGACGCAAGGGAATGAAACTGTTCCTCTGATTCTAAAACGAACTGGCGTAAAGCGTGATGCCAGTGTTACCTTTGGTAACTTTGAAGAGATTGAAGATTTTGATAATGCTTCTTTGGGTATGCAGTGGATAACATTGCGTGCTCCTGCTACTGAATTGTATTCTTTATCCGATACTCCGGGCTTTTTGACCTTGAAATGTGCTGATGTCAGTGCTGCTGAAAAAGATACTCCTGCTTTTGTTTGCCGTCGTATGCAGCATCATAAATTCGAATCTACTACCCGTATGTTGTTTAATCCTTCCAATGAAAAGGAAAAGGCTGGTATGTTGTTGTTTAAAGATGAAAAGCATCAATATTTATTTGCAGTAAATAAGCAAGGAGAAAATAAGTCCGTTTTCCTGAAACGAATTGGAGAGTCTGAACAGATATTGGCTTCTGATACTATTTCTGGAAACACAAAAGAGATTTATTTGAAAGTTATATCTCAAGGTACTCATTATGATTTTTATTATTCCTTGAAAGGAGAAAAAGATTGGACATTGCTCTGTAAAGACGTTGATGCAAGCTATCTTTCCACAACTACGGCTGGTGGATTTACAGGTAGCGTGATAGGACTGTACGCCACTTGTAAATGATCTTTTATTGTTGCATGTAACATGAAGGACAACTTCTGTTACATGCAACAAATCCTATGTAACGTTTGTGTGGGTATGTGGAACACCTCCACAATTATTTTTTATATATATTAAATATATTTGTGCGGTAAAATAAAACATGTTAACTGTTAGCGTTTATTAATCTTATACTAATAAAAATGAAATGTATGTATGACGATAGCTAAGGCTATTAAAAAATGACTGATGATTAGAGAACAATGTAGTTAATTAACATCTTAAACTAGTGGTAATGAAAAATGTAACAAAAAAAAATCAAAAGATTCCTTACCTGTTTTTACTTATGCTGTTCAGCTGTCTGATGGCATCGGCACAAAGTGGGATAACGGTAAGGGGAACTGTCTTTGACAATAACGGTGAGACGGTCATTGGTGCCTCAGTGGTATTAAAAGGTAATAATTCAATAGGTACGATTTCAGATATAGATGGTAATTTCATACTGACTGTGCCCAATGAAAACCCTACTCTTATTGTTTCGTTTGTGGGAATGAAGTCCAAAGAGGTAAAAGCGACTTCGAAAGGTTTGATCAAAATAACCTTGGAAGATGATTCTCAGCAGTTAGAAGAGGTAGTGGTAGTTGGGTATGGTCAGCAAAAGAAAGCATCGGTAGTTGGTGCCATAACCCAAACAACAGGTAAGGTTTTGGAACGGGCAGCTGGTGTTTCAGACATAGGTGCTGCTTTGACAGGTAACTTACCGGGGGTTGTTACTACTCAAGGTACGGGTATGCCTGGCGAAGAAGAGCCGAAAATAACGATTCGTGGTGCAAGCTCATGGAATAACAACGAAGACCCATTGGTATTAGTAGATGGTATCGAGCGTCCTATGAGTTCTGTAGATATTAGTTCTGTACAATCTATTTCTGTATTGAAAGATGCTTCAGCAACTGCTGTCTATGGTGTAAAAGGTGCTAATGGTGTAATTCTTGTAACAACAAAACGTGGTACGGAGGGTAGTGCTAAAATAGATGTAGGTTTCAATGCTACTTTAAAATCTCCTTCAAAACTGCCTAATAAGTATGACTCCTATGATGCACTGATGTTCCGTAATACGGCTATTGAACATGAGTTGGCTTTGAGGCCGGATTCATGGGAATATATTCGTCCTCAATCGTTTATTGAAAACTATCGCAACCAGACTACTGTTGAACAGAGAGAACGTTATCCTAACGTCGATTGGCAAAAAGCTTTGTTTAAAGATAATACAATGTCTTATAATGCTAATATAAATATTAGCGGTGGTACGAAGTTTGTAAAGTATTTTGCTTCTGCTGATTATGTGCATGAAGGAGACCTTTTTAGAGTTTATGATAACGGGCGTGGGTATAACTCTGGTTATGGATATGACCGTATTAATGTGCGCAGTAATTTGGATTTCAATATTACAAAAACTACTGTGTTAAAAGTAAATTTAGCAGGTTCCAATGCCATTCGTAAAGCTCCATGGAGTAATACAGGACATTCTGAATGGCAGATTGGTCAGCAATGGTCAGGTGCATACAATATTGCTCCAGATGTGTTTCTACCGCAATATTCTGATGGTAGTTGGGGTATGTATCCACTTGTATCCAATACAACTAACTCGGCGGAAAATATTTCTTTAGGTGGTACGATGCAGGTTACAACAACACGTATCAATACAGATTTTACATTAGAACAAGATTTGAAGTTTATAACCAAAGGACTTTCTGCTCGGGCTACTGTTTCTTGGGATAATGTTTTTGTTGAAAACAATCGTGGTATCAATGATTTGTTTAATAGTGCACAACACAAGTGGATCGATCCAGATACAGGTCAGGAACGATATGAACAATCCTATGATACCAATAATGGTTTTGATTGGACCCAAGGTGTCAATTGGAGTACTTCTCCTGGTGCAGTAGATAATGGTCAAACTGTTCGTAATCTTTATTATCAGGCACAATTAAATTGGGTACGTAGTTTTGGAAAACATAACGTAACAGCTATGGGATTGTTTAGCCGCCAGGAAAATGCACGAGGGAGTGTAATGCCTACTTATCGTGAAGACTGGGCATTCCGTACTACTTATAATTGGGCGGATCGGTATTTTATTGAATATAATGGTGCTTATAATGGTTCCGAGAAGTTCAGCAAAGAAAATCGTTTTGCATTCTTTAATTCCGGTGCTATCGGATGGATGGTTAGTGAAGAACCGTTTATGAAATTCTTGAAAGAACGCAGAATTTTGGATATGTTGAAAATTCGTGCTTCTTATGGTGAAATCGGTGATGATAATGTAAAAACACGTTGGTTGTATATGAACCAATGGGCTTACGGCGGAACCTCGTCTTTGGATGTAGATCGTGGTGAAAGCCCATATACTTGGTATCGTGAATCAGCAGTAGGTAATTCTGATGTGCATTGGGAGAAAGTAAAGAAATTGAATTTTGGTATTGATTACTCGTTTTTGGATGGTTTGTTTGCAGGTAGCGTGGAAGTCTTTCGTGATAAACGTACTGATATTCTGGTGGGTGGAAGTGATCGGGCTATTCCTTCTTATTTTGGTACTACAGCAGTTACTGCTAACTTAGGTAAGGTTAGAACCAAAGGTTATGAGTTGGAACTTCGTATCAACAAGACATTTTCCAATAAGATGCGCGTTTGGGCTAATATGAGCATGACCCATGCGGAGAATAAGATACTTGAAAAAGACGATGCTCCATTGTTGGCTGGGTATCAAAAGGTGGCTGGTTATGCCATTGGTCAGAATAAGGCATATATTGATAATGGATATTTGAATTCTTATGACGATGTGATTGGTAGCCCGCAGCATGATACAAACAATTCACAACGTCTTCCCGGAGACTATTATATTGTCGATTTCAATGGGGATGGTGTCGTCGACAGCAAGGACCAAGCTCCTTACGGTTACTCTGATACTCCACAGAACACATATAATGCTACTCTTGGCTTTGAGTGGAAAGGATTCAGCGCTTTTGTTCAGTTCTATGGTGTAAATAATGTGACTCGTGTCGTTCAGTTGACCAGTTTCGGCAGTCAGATGAATACGGTGTACGACCAGGGTAGCTGGTGGTCAGAGGCTGGCGATGCGGCCGATGTTGTAACTCCGCGCTGGTTGTCAAAGGTGAGCAGTTACAGTAATGGTACGCAATACTATTATGATGGTTCTTACATTCGTCTGAAAAATGCGGAGATAGCCTATACCTTTACAGATGGATGGGTGCGAAAACTCGGGGTGAAAAATTTGAAGATTTACTTAAATGGAAACAACTTATGGGTATGGTCTAAGATGCCGGACGACCGTGAATCGAATTTTGCAGGTTCGGGTAATCAAGGGGCGTATCCTACGGTGAAACGTTTCAACTTAGGTGTTAAATTTACATTATAATCAAAGTACTATGAGAAAAATATATAGAACTCTTTTATGCGGTAGCTTATTGCTCTTCTCGTTGGGATTTTCATCTTGTGAGGACTATCTAGACAAGGAAGCTGACTCTACTGTATCTGAAGAAGAAGCATTTAAGAACTTTAGGAATTTTCAGGGGTTTATCGAGGAAATATACAACTGTATTCCTGATAAGGAGAAGAACAATTATACTACTTCCTGGAACTGGGGAGATGATGAAATATTCAACCCGGAAGGTGACAGCCACATGACGCATCAGGTCGATTTGGGTAACTTCCGTGCATGGTCTACCAATAATCAATGCTGGCTCTATCGTACCGGCAGTGATCCTACGGCTACTTATCATCCGAACAGTGACGGCAATGCTAAGTTTAAACATTCACTGTGGCCACATGCATGGTATTGTATACGTAAGGCTAACATCGGTATCGCTAATCTAGAAAGGTTAACGGAAGCTACGGATGAGGAGAAAAAACTGATTGCCGGTCAGCTTTATTTTTTCCGCGCATGGTGGCACTTTGAAATGATGCAATATTTTGGCGGCTTGCCTTATATTGATACAGTCTTATCTGCTACAGAGAAAATGTCTTTGCCACGTCTGAGTTATCAGGAATGTGCAGATAAAGCAGCAGTCGATTTCCGTATGGCAGCGGATTTGCTTCCTATTAATTGGGATAACACAACTGTTGGCAAACAAACCGCGGGTAAGAATGATTTGCGTATCAACAAGATTATGGCATTAGGCTATCTGGGCAAGAATTATCTTTGGGCTGCCAGTCCTCTGATGGAGCATGGTGCGCAGCTAGGTGGAAGCAATACTTACAATTACAATACAGAATATGCAAAAAAAGCTGCAGAGGCATTCGGAGAGTTACTGACACTTGTCGAAAGCGGGCAGACGCAATATGCATTGGCACAGTTTGATTATAGTGATATTTACAATCATACCAAATCGGCATCTGCTTCTAATAGTTATTCTGAAATATTCTATACTACTGGTCAGAACTGGAAAATGCCGGGTACTACAGAAGCTATTTTCCGTGGTCCGTCCGAAGACTTCAACGGTAGTAACTGGAATATGACCAAATTGTGGGGACCTAAAATTTATGGTTTGGTTGAACATGATAATATCATCCACCAGCCTACCGCCAACTATGTGAATTTATATGGTATGGAGAACGGTTTGCCATTGAGTGAAGATGAAACAAAATCCGGTTTTAGAAAGAATTTTCCATTTAGAAATCGTGATGCCCGTTTTTATCATGACATAGTTTTCGACGGATTCCATTATGTCAATGCAGCTATTCCTGAAGCGGACAAGGAATTCTTGCGCTATTGCACCCTGTATACGGGCGGAGCTATGAGAGCCGTGGCCAATGCCAGCCGTACCGGCTATTTCATCCAGAAATTAGTACCGCATCAGGCTAATAAATATGACGGACTCTATAATTGGTCGGGTAACCTGCATACATACTTACCTTACATGCGTTTGGCGGATATTTATCTGATGTATGCTGAGGCTTGTGCGGCAGTAGACGGTGCTGCAGGTAAATCTACGAATTTTGGTAAAACGGCCGAAGATGCGATCAATACTTTGCGTAAACGTGCGGGAGTAGGCCCTGTTGGTGGAGGGGAACCGGGTGATGAAAAAGGTACTCTTTGTCCGGAATATATTTCTAATTCCCAGAAATTTATGGATGAAGTTCGTCGTGAACGTGCTGTCGAGTTGTCTTTCGAAGGTTTCCGCTTTAACGATTTGCAGCGTTGGTTGCTGCTGACCGAAGAGCCCTATACTATTAAGACTTCACAAGAATTCGAACGTGTAGAGAATGAAGACTTTTATAAGAATAATGATCCGGCAGAGGCAGAAGTGAGAAAC
>ERZ772855.2118-NODE-2118-length-17449-cov-3.475681_pt1 | contig 17449 bp, 18 predicted proteins | sample MGYA00511900_ERZ772855 | MGnify/ENA primary metagenome ERZ772855 (study PRJEB29015, sample SAMEA2737701) | human gut metagenome | biome: human gut; feature: human-associated habitat; material: faeces | place: China | collected 2012 ...
TCGAAGCACGCTCGGACAGCGCCTCCACTATCTCCTCCTGGTCTACGACTGGGAAGGCATCTGTCTTACGATTCAAGGTGCTATCGTGACTGTGTAGGACATCGAATAAAAAGAAGGCCACCCCGGCGAGGGAGTGACCTTCCATTGCTGTTAAAGTGCGTCTTCGAGTTCTTCTTCGGAATAGCCGAACATGTAATCCTCGTCCTTGCCGTGGGAGACCCAGATGAGTGCAGCATCGTAGACGCTGATGGACTCATTCTCATCATCGTCATCGTTATCGTCATCAAGACCGTAATGACAGTTCTCACAGTACATTCCGCTAAATACATACTTCTTTGTTAGAGGAGTACCACATCTTGGACACGGTGGAGTCTCACCAGTATAGACATTGCGTTCTTCCCAACTCGGTTCCTCATTGTTTTTCTTACCACCAAACCAATCGAACAGCCCCATATGTCACCTCCTACAACCGTCGTTATTTCTTGATACGATGGCCAAGAACACGCTCCAATAGGCTCAGATTATGAAGTGCGTAGTTGACTCCCTGCTGAAAACCTTCCTGCCGGCCAGCCCTACGGCTGTCAATGGTCATCTTTTTCAAGCCTTCAAGCATCCCCTTATTGCCGCCATACTCATTGATGCTAGAGGTGATTGCTGCTGCGCCCTTAGGTACCTTTCCCATATAGTTCCTCCTCAATCTTTATCATGTCCAAGAATAGCAATGACAGCTGCGCTTAAGACAACGCCACAGCCGATGAGAAGCGATGGCCATACCTTTGAAACGAACTGCCTTTTTTCAGGCTGCTTCATTATCGAAGGAGCCATGAGTTCTGCTTCTCCCAGAAAAGCATTCACATCTTCGCTTGTATACTGATCTGGATGGTCGACCAATACCTCAAGCATCGTACCGAGGATGTGCTGCTTTTTCTTGGCTCCTTCCGCAGGCAGATCCTTGGCAATCTCATCATCAAGCAGTTTCCTTATCGCCAGATATTGCACACGCGATAGCTTGACGCCTTTCTTGCTGTCTTTTCCATCGTAGTTTTCCCATGCACTCACTGTCTGCCGGGAAACTTCAAGGAGTTCAGCAAAGTTCTTTGCCGTCCAGCCTGCGCAGGCACGAAACAGTGGAAGATGCCTTTGCAGGCGAGTTGCTTCATCCATGGTACCACCTCCATATGTATATCATACTACATTGTGACACCAGCGTCAAGTTTCTTTACATTATATTCTTGCCAATTAAACAGGAGGACAGTATAAAAACCATTTTCCGGCCTATTCCGGACACGGGATAAGCCCCGTGATGCAGTTAGCTCCGCGCCATCATTCTACTTCGGCACCAACTCCTCTGGTAAGTCTGTCACGCCGTCCTCGGCCGTACAGGTCTCTGCTGTGTACGCCTGTGTCCGCGTTATCGCCGAAACTATCGCCAGTCTGCCGGTGCATGCGTACGAGGTTACCGATAATGGCAGCCGAAAGGCCGCAGAGCACCCGCTGTACCGTCTGCTGCATGACGAGCCCAACGAGGAGATGACCTCCTTCGTCTGGCGTGAGACCATGCTGTCGCACCTCTGCTGTGGGACAGCATTACCCTTGCGAAACCCCATTTTTTCAATCGTGTCATACATAGCGCGAATAACCGTTGGTGATGTGTAATGCGCGTTGAGCGTTGAGCCGCGCGCCGCCGCATATTCCTCGTCCGTCAAAAGGCTTTTGAGCTGCTGATATTCCTTTTGCCAGCTTGCATTTTCGGCATCAAATGCCTGCGGCAGACCGCCCCAGCCGACGTATCGGGAGAGGATTTCCTGCTCGTCCGGGCGCGCCTGCCTGCCCTCCGCTTCAATCTGCTTGAGCGTTTGGATGGCGGCAATGTTGAACGCATACTTCGTCTTTGCGCCGCCTTCGCCCAGATGGTCATCCGTGATGCGGAAGTTCTGCGCTTTGTACGGCTCGGCTTCTTTGCGCTCCGTTTTCTGCCCCGTCAGGTCGATAACGAGGTTGTGCAGCCTAATCTCTTCCTGCGGTTGTTGCGGCGCTGGATCACTCGGCGCTTCCTCTGTCAGTACGAAATTCTCAGATTCCGCAGGCATTGCACCCGTCTGCTTGTAAAACAGTTCATCGTTTCGCGTATCTTCGGCAAGCATCTGCTCAAACGTGTCCCGCCGCTCCACCCTTGAAATCGGATAAAGCAGCGTCGGGTCGCGCAAATTTACGTGCGTATCTGTAATTTCTTCGATGAGGAACGCCGTATTGCCCAGATAGACCGTATCGCCTACCTGATAGGACGGCTCATCCCGCCTGCCGTCCAGCTCCTTGACGACTTCATATCCGCCTTGTTCGGCAGGCTCGGCAAAATAGATGCCGTGTCCGTTTTCCGTCAACGCTTTTGCCGCAACGCTCCACCGTCCGAAGGGCATCCCCGTAACCGATACTATCCCCATGCCGGGGATATCCCGCTCAAACAGCCTTGTGTCCATCAGCGGCGCGGCAGTTTGAGCATCTTCCCCATAAAAGAGAAGGGTGTTGTCCACTCTTACGCCGACCAGCCGCCGGGGATGTTCATCCTTCAGCTTTTTATACGCTTCCACATCCGGCGTAAAGCTGATTTCCGGCTCTTTTCGGTCCGGCGCGTCGGATTTCAAATAATGCCCATCGTGAATGAGCCTGTCAATCCGTTCGGCAACCTGATTCCATTTCAGCAGCATGTCGGGACAGTTGCTTTTCCTGAGCTGTATCCCCTTTGCGTCGTGGCTTTCCGAACTCCCATGTTCACCCGATACGCCGGGCATTTTTCCGCCTATCCCGTACTCGTTTTTCAGAAATTCCAGCTTTTCATTGGTGCTGTGAGGTGCTGAAAAGAACTGGTAAATTCGGCTGCCTGCGCCCGCAACCGGAGCGCTTTGGGTCAAGACCGCGTCGATTTCATCCTGCGTCATAAAGCCGCGAACATCGGGCAGCAGCATCTTGCCTTCGGGCAGCGCTTTCCGCGCCAATGCCAAATCTCTGAGACGGGGGAGAATGTCCCTCGGCAGAAGAAAACGAAAGCGCATCAGATCGGGCTGTATCGCGACCGCGTCCGCAAAGACCTCCATCTGCCGAATCAACCCGTGCAGGAATTCAGGCTTCTCCATCTTCTCGGAAAGATGATTGACGCAATCCGGGAAAATCAGCGGCGTATCTGTCATCAGGGAGAGATACCCGTTTTCTCTTGCGGCGCTGTCGCGGTACATATAGATCAGCCGCTCGGCGACTTTTCGGCGAATGGTTCCAGGGGCTTCCACGTTTTCGAGCTGTGTGCCGAATTGCCCGGCTTCAATCAACGCACCGACGCGCTTTGCGGCATCCGTCCACGATATGACCTGCGCATTGTTGGCATACCGCGCACGATCTCCGGCGGCCATTTGGATTCCGCTTGGGTCGAACCAGACCGAAAAGCGCCGCCCGTCCAATTCAAAGCCGTTGCCGTCGTGGTAAAGGGTCTTCATTCGCAGCGCGATTTCCTCGTTCGTTTTGCCGATCATCGCGTCAAACGCCAGCTCCATGCGGGTATCCTCGTCATTGCCGCCGAACCGCAGCGCCGTATCAAGCGCTTTGGATATAAAAGAAGGAGCGGAAACCGCTCGGTCATCCGCTCCCTCGCCATATTCGGTTATCGTTTCAAAAAGGCTCGTCTGCCCCGGATTTAAGCGTACACCAGCTCGTTCAGCACGACTTCTTCCGCCTGCGCTTTCAGGCTGTTCATCGCGCCGACCCACGCCATCGGGTCGCGTTCCTTCAGCACTTCGTTCACGTCCTGCGCCGCCGCCATCTCGCTGACCATGCGGTTCACCCGCTCGCCCGCCGTCCGGTCGATTTCCGCCAGATGCGCCGTCAGTTCGCCCGTCAGCAGCAGGCTGTTGAACGTCATCTTTCTGTGCTCCTTCAGATACGCCTTGCGCATCCTGCCGTACCTGCCCAGCGTCGCCTGCCCGTCCGGGATTTTCAGGTCGGGAATCTGATAACCGTTCACCGTTTTGTAATTCAGCATATGGCCTGCTCCTTTCAACGTTCCGCGCTTCCCGCTCGATGCTTCTCAATACTTCCTCGGAGATTTCGCTGACCGCCGTTCCGAGTGCCGTCAACGCCTGCGGCGTGTTCCATTCAAGGATGGTCGCGAAATCTTCCGGCTCGAACCGATGTTCTTCCGCCAATCCGCAGCGGCTGAAGAGCATATACTGAACGCCCGTCGTCGCCGTATTTCGGAAAGCCAGTTCGAGGTTGAGTTCATCATACTCCATGAGGAGTGAACCGTCAACGATGTCGCGCAGCTCGTCCTGATGCTCCTGCCAGTAATCCATCGCCTTCTGCATGGCGATTTCTTCGAGCTGTCCCGCAAGCCCACGATTGGCGGAAACCTCATATTCCTTTTCCAGCATTGTTCCGATAACCGCGCTGTTTTCCTTATTTACCGTCCATACAAACGGAGAACGGGAATCTTTTCGCATCCCCGTATCGGCAGCGTCAAAGACGTAATGATAGTGCGGCACGTCGCCGGTCATATCCAGCAGCGCAATGCCTTTTGAGCCGCGCCGGACATACCGCCGCATGGTGTTCGTCCACAGCTCAAACGACGCGCAGGCGGTCGCGTCCGGGCGCTGGGCGTAGATCATCATCTGGTCGTAAAAACCATATTTGTACAGGGTGGAAGCCGTTTGCAGAAACGAGCGCCACGTTTCCCCGTCGGCGGAGATCTCGCGCGCGGTCTGTGCGGCAAGCTGTACATAATCGTCAATTTTGGGCATTTCATCGCTCCTGTATGTCTTTCCGTTTCGTCGCCGTCATCGTATCTCGTTTGGCTTTGGGCCTGTCCGCAATCCGCAGACGCTCTGAATGGAAATACGGATTTCTCCATAAGCGCAGCGGAATATCCGTCGGTTTCATCAGGTTTCCGTGATTCTGCGGAAAGATCCGCACCGCGTCCACGCCGATTTCCTTCACGATCTTTTCGATCATCGCCAGCGCAACGCAGTTCGTATTCGCAAAGCTGCTTCGCGTGAAATCATCGCACAGCACGTTTTTTCCGCGCCGCACATGCATCACGTCCAGATCAAACCCGCCGACCCAGCCGACACCCATCGTCAGATGCGGCTTATCGGTGATGTTGTCGTTTTCCTGCCGGTCTCGCAGTTCGCAAAAGCGCTGCTTCGCCTGATCGAACCGGTCAAAGCGTTCCAGCGGGCTGGGATTTTCCGAACCTCGAATCCACGAAGATAAATCCTCGATGACGTAATAATTCCACTTGCCCGGATCGCGGCGCTGCGTCACATAGTCCACGCACTCGCCGCGCCGAAAGCTCTCAAAAACCACCTGATCCGCGCCGAAACGTTCGCTGTCCGATACAACCGCAAACCTTCCGGCGCCCAATTCCCGGATTCGGAAGTTATACTCCCTATCCGGATTTCGTTCCGCCGTCCATTCCAAAGACATCCCTCCTTTTCCTTTTGGGAAAACCGTTTTTCGCCAGTTATCCCCAATCCGTCAACAGGTTTTTCCGGGTTTTCAACATGGATGTCCACAGCTTATCCACATTTTCCCCAACAAAAAAACAGCCTGTTTCCAGACTGCTTTCCCTTGATTCCGATATCATTCATCTTCGACACGCTGAATCAAACCCAAATCCAACAGCGCAATCGCCATCAGGCTGAGCAGACCATAGACGCCCTTTTGACCGATTCGCTTTCCCTTTTTTCAGCTCAAACATCCTTGTACTGCGGGATTCCACTGAACACACCACCCAAATACATCTTCTCGTAGTTCTGCGCCGTCCTCGGCTGTTCCGAAGAGAATCGGACGATATTGCTTCCCTCCTGATCGAAGTTGACCGCATAGAGCTGATCCGGTCTGAACAGGCTCGAACTGAGCAGATTGGTCGAATGGGACACGATAAAAATCTGCGCCTGCTCTGCATGTTTCATAAAATACCGAATCAAAAGTTCTTCCAAATCATTATGCAGTCCGCTGCTGAATTCATCACAGATCAGCATACCGCCATGACGGATAACGCTCAAATACATCGGCAAAAACTGCACCAGAATCTTATTGCCCAAGGATTCGATATCCATCGGAATTTCCGGCATGATTCCATCCCGTTTCACCGTCAGATTGCCAAAGCCTGTTTCACCCGCATTTCTTTCAGGATGATGAATCAGATGAAAAGGAAACCCGCATTCATCAAGGAATTGATTGATTTCCATGATTCCATGTTCTTCGATGTACTTCTCAATTCTGAGCGACTGATCCTCTCCGAAGGACATCATCAGCCCCGTTTCCATATTGACATATTGGGATGCACGCAAAAAATCAAACCACTTCTGCAAAACCTCATGTCCGCGGAACCGAGTATTAAACCACAAATCGCGCAGGAAAAGCCCTTCGTTCGGAATCCCGTTAAAGACTTTCTTTTCCGTGATTTTTGATTTAGCCGTTGCGCCCGTCCGCTCCATCATCACCTTGCCATCCAGCACCAGTCGTTCAACCAGCAGCTTATCCGTGTTCTGATATCGAATCGTGTACTCAATTTCGGCGTTGTCAATCCAAAAACGGTATGTGTTTTCAAACATATCCGCATCGGAAAACAAGCACAAAAAGTTCTTCCACTTCACCTCGCGAACGGCAAAAAGCGCCATCAGCAAAAAGCGGAGTGGTTCAATCAGGTTTGTTTTGCCGGAAGCATTGGCTCCTACAAACATACACCCCTTCAAGATTCCATTGCAGACGTTAGTTTTCTCCAATGTCTGATATTGGGTTTTCTTCAAATCCACTTCTGTCACGTTTTTGATTGACTTGAAGCCCTGAATACAATAGCTTTGCAGCATAACGGCACCTCCCCCGATCTCTTTAAGCTATTATACCACAGGCTTCCTCTTTTCGTGTATCATTTTTTCATTTTCATCTGTATGAATCGTAATTTTTTTACGCGATCATTTTTCCCTCTTTTCGATTAAAACGCAAGAAGGCGGACGCTCGCGCATCCGCCCCTCGGCACATCTCCGTTTCTTCCTTTCGTTGTCCTCATATTCCCGCCATGCCGCATCTGCCGCCTTGCTCTGTCCGCACGGCTTTTCCATCATCAGCCGCTCGAACGGACTGTTCGTGAAGTATCGCAATTCATCCCCCTTTTCAGGCGCAAAAAAAGCAGCCCTTTTCAGACTGCCAAGTTCAGTTTTCCTGTTTCAAATGCTTTCTGCGCAATTCTTTCAGTGCAGCTCGTGCATCAATGGTATTTCCTTTTTCCGAAAATTCCTGTTCTGCTTCCAAAATCACCTGATCTTCCTGCTCCTGTTGCATAACATCCCTCCTCCCCAGATTATAGCAGATTTCCGATGCGCTTCACAGTCTTATTTTTCCTCGTTGTCCTCCCCGATTTCCTCCTCGTCGTCATCATCATCGAGCTCCGTGTTGTAGCGCGTCTGCGCGTCTCTCTTCTTCCCCAGCACGACGAACGCCGCAGCGCCGCCCGCAATCAACATCACCAGCAGCACGAGCGCCATCATCGCCGCCGAATCGCTTGTTTTCTCCGTCTCCGGCTTGGGTTCGGCGGTCGGCTTCGGCGTAGGCGTTGCCGTGGGTTCGGGCGTTGGCTGTTCATCCTTGCTCACCACGCCGAAAAGGTCGCGGTCATCCACAAGGTTGAGGAAGTAGGTTTCGTACTGCTCGCCGTCCTTGTCCAGCGGCTTGTCGTAGTCGATCACGAGGTAATACGTTTCGCCCTTGCGCGTCTGCACCGTGATGAACTGCTTGTTCGTCGCCTTGGAATACAGCAAATCCACCGTTTTCGTGTTGCCTCCCATCGAAAAGGGCTTGCCCTCGGTCGGCTCGCCCGTTTCCGCACCGCCCGCAAGCTGTGCCAGCAGCGCATAGAGCGCGTCGATATCCGGGGCTGCTGTCGTCTGCGGCTGCATGGTCGCCTGCGGCACGTCCGTGGGCATCGGCGTTGCGGTCGGCTTCGGCGTGGTCTTTGCGCCGCCGGAGGACGGTTTCTTTGTCGCAGAGGGCTTGCTGTCATTGCCGCTCGAACCGCTGTCATCCCTGCCGTAGAAGGGATTCTTCACATATACTTTCTGCGACACATTGCCCGCCAGATCGACGGCGTAAATGGCAATCTGCTGCCTGCCGTCTGCATATGCCCGGATGTTCGCGTCCAGCGTCGTTCCGCTATATTTAAGCTTATGCCCGTTGACGTACACTGCCGCCACGCCGGAGGTGGAATCGGTCGCTTCGATGCAGATCACCTCGCCGCTCATGCCCGCCTTGACAGTCGGCGGCGTGCTGTCAAAACAGGAAATCGCTTCGCTTTTCGCCTGCACATTGCCCGCACGGTCGGTAATGGACACATGGATCGTCGCGTTTTCCCGCAGCTCCACCGCATAGCCCGCGCTCTGATCGTCGCCGTCCACGACGGTCTGCCAGCCGTTTTCCGTCGCCACGACGATTCGGATGTTCGCCCAGCCCGTTCCGTTCACATCCACGATGTTGATTTTCGCCGTCGCCTTGTCCTTCTGCCACTTTGCCGGGGACAGAACCGTGATTTTGTACGCGCCCTCCGGCATCGGCTCGGCGGTCGGTTCGGTCGCAGGCTGCTGCGTCGGCTCTGTCGTAGGCTCAGCCGAAGGTTCATCCGTCGGTTCGTCCGTGGGATGCGCCGTGGGCTCAGTTGTCGGCTGTTCCGTCGGCTCGGCAGTCGGTTCGTCTGTCGGCTCTGTCGTAGGCTCGTTCGAGGGTTCAGCCGTCGGTTCGTCTGTGGGCTGCGCCGTGGATTCTTCCGTCGCTTCTCCCGTTTCCGTCTGCCTATCGGGTTCTTCTGCTTCCTGCACAGGATGATCAGCATCCCTGCTTTCGCTCATGTTTTCGTCCTGCACAGCTTCCTGTACAACCGTTTCGCCCGCCACGCTTTCCGCCTTGACCGCCAGCACCGATCCGCCCAGCGCCGCGCAGAGCGCCAGTGTCAAAACGCGCATCCCCATCTTATTCTTCAAAAGAGTCATCGTCCCGCTGTTCCTCCTGTTCTTCCTCTTTGTCCTGCGGCGGTTTGCCCGCCAGAAAATCTTCCAGCTCCTCCGGGGTCAGCCGCATACTGCGCACGACGTAGAGGATGCCCATGTTCTCCGCTTCCTCCTGCCGCTGCGCCAGCTTCTTTGCCTTTTCCTCGGCGCGCTTGGCGGCGTTGTCCGCCTTTTCGCGGTTGTTGCGAATCTTCTGCAAATCCGCACGCCAGTTCATCTTCTTTGCCATGCTTTATTCGTACATCCTCCCGAACCCATAAAAATGTTCCTGCCAATAGGCACGGCTCAAATCCGCATACGAGATCGGATTGCCGCAGTTCAAAATGTACCCGTCGCCCACATACAGCGCGACGTGCGTAATGCCGTCGTTGCCCGCCACGCCGTCGCCCAGAGTGCCCTGAAAGAAAATCAGGTCGCCCGGGCGGGCTTCTTCCGGCTCAATCGGCGTACACACGTCGTATAAGCTCGTCGCGCCCAGCCTGCCGACGTCCCGCACGCCCGACTCTTTGAATATCCACGAAATGAAGCCCGAACAGTCAAACGACGTTTCCGGGCTGTCGCCGCCCCAGACGTAGGGATAGCCGATATACCGTTCGCCTGCCTCGATGAGCTTGGCAAACTTGGGGTCAGCCTGTTTGTATGCTTCCGGGACTTCGTATTCCATCGGCTCTTTGAGCTGCGATGCGTGCGGCTTGCCCGCGAACAAATCCGGATAATTGCCCAGCGTCGCCATATACAGCGCATACATGCCAACCTTTTCTCGGCTCAGCACGATAAACGGCAGATGAGAGAGCATGTTGTTGACCAGCTTCACCTTGCAGATCGTATAGGTGTATGCCACTTCGATTTGTACCCAGTTCTCCCGCCATTTCATCTCGCCCGTTTTGGGGTCTTCCACCTGCTTATATTCCTTCTTCCATTCCGTGCGGCAGCGCGTTTCCTTCTCGACCGAGGTTGTCAGCTTATACTGCTGCTCAAACAGCAGCTCCAATGTCGGCATCGCCGTGTCCACCGTCCACTCCCCGCCGATGCGCGCGCTGACCAGCGCCAGCAGCACATACGGGTCGTGCCAGATTTCCATCTGCTCCACCTGCACCTCGTCGCAGCCGGGATGAATCTCGCCGTACCTGTCCAGCTCGTCTTGCAGCGCGTCCTCCATCTCGCAATACGCCCGTTCAGCGGCAACCAGGTCATCCTCCTCAGCGGGATAGGTGCCGATGACCAGCGATTCAAGCAGCGACTGCGCAATCGGCATACACCCGGACAGGCTGCTGAGCATGTACGTCATCATCACCGCAAGGAGCAGGATGACCAGCTTTCCCCGATTTTTCCGAATGAACCCCTCGATTTTCCGCTCCGTTCTTTGAACAGGCGTGAACACGGCTTCGCCAGCGCCCTGCACGACGATCCCTTCCGCCTGCCGCCCGGTCTGCGCCGCCGCGTACTGCCGCTGAATCTGCTTTTTCTGCCGCTGCTTAGTCATCCGCCGCGCGCTGGATTCTGCGCCCTGCCTGCCCGTCCGCGCCGCCTGCACCCCGACGTTTTCTTCTTCTTCCGTTTCGTCCGCGGGAAGCACCGCGTCGGCCAGCACGTCGGAAAGCGCGTCCGCCGCGCTTTCCGTGTGCCGCAGCATAGAGAGCGGCTTGGGCTTTTCCGCCTCGAAGTGCAGGCGGTACGCCTTACTGCCCGCGAGCCTTTCGCGTTTTCTCATCGTAAAACACCCGCCAGACGTGCTGCGCCATCGCGTCCGCCCGCGCCGCCGCCCTGCACAGGGACAGCATCACCAGCGCCACAAAGCAAACGCCCAGCACCGTCGCCAGAATTTCCATCATCCGTTTTCCTCCTCCTGACCCGCCGTTTCATTCAGGCGGGTCGTCATCAGCCGATAAAGCTCCGTGTCCTGCGGAAAACGATCCACAAAAGGCAAAATCGTATCGCCGTAGAGCAGCAGTCCCTCGCCCGCGCCGGACTGCTTCACATAGGAGAGCTGACGCGCGGAAATGCCCAGCTTTTTCGCCAGAATCTCGCGGTCGCCCGGCGCCTGATTGAGCATCAGGATAAAGTCGCTGTTTTCAAAGATGTTTTCGATTTCCGCGCTCGCCAGCAGATCCTTCAGGTTCTGCGTAATCGCCGTCGGGATGCCGCCCCATTTTCGAAAACGCTTCCAAATCTCCACGGAATACGCCGCCGTCTGCGGCTCTTTCAGCAGCAAATGAAACTCATCCATGTAATACCGGGTCGATTTCTTCTGCGCCCGGTTGATCGTCACCCTGTTCCAGACCTGATCCTGCACAATGAGCATCCCCAGCTTTTTAAGCTGCTTGCCCAGCCCCTTGATGTCGTAACAGACCAGTCGGTTCTTCAGGTTCACGTTCGTGCGATGGTTGAACAGGTTCAGGCTACCATGCACATAGATTTCAAGCGCCGTCGCAATCCTCTGGGCTTCGGGTTCGGGCTGAATCTTCAGCTCGACGTACAGATCCTCCAGAATCGGCATGGTTTCCGGCTTCGGGTCGGCGAAATACGCCTGATACACCGAACGGACGCACCGGTCGATGACCGTCTTTTCAATCGGCTGCAAGCCCTCCTTACCGCCGACGATCAGCTCGCACATCGACAGCACAAAGTCGGATTTCAGCGTCACGGGGTCTTCCTCATCCGCGTAATTCATGTTGATATCCAGCGGATTGATGTAGTCGCTGCCGACGGGCGAAATGCGGATGATCTGCCCGTGCAGCCGCCTGACCAGCGGCGCATACTCCGCTTCCGGGTCGCAGATGATGATGTCGTCGTCCGTCACCAGAAACACGTTGACCATTTCCCGCTTCGCCGCAAACGACTTGCCGCTGCCCGGCGTACCCAGAATCAGCCCGTTCGGGTTGCTCAGCAGCTTGCGATCCACCAGAATCATGTTGTGGGACAGCGAATTCACGCCGTAATACAGCGCGCCTTCGCTTTTTTGAAACAGCTCCTGCGTCGTAAACGGAATGAAAATGCCCAGCGCGCTGGTCGTCAGCCCGCGCTCGATACGAATCGGGTTCACGCCCAGCGGCAGCGCCGCCTGCATCGCCCGCTCCTGCTGAAAATCCAGCGTCACCAGCGAACAGTTCATCGTCTGCGCGATGCTCCGGCACTGCTGCACATCCGCCTTGAGCTTGCGCTTCGTGTCCGCCGCGTTGACCAGAATAAACGTCAGCATCAGCATCCGCTCATTGTGGTTTTGCAGGCTTTTGAGCATGTCCTTTGCGCCCGCGTCCAGCGTCGTCAGGTCGCTGGGCAGGATATCCATGTCGTAGCCGGAACGCACTGCGCGCTTTTGCTCCTCGATCTTCGTCCTGTCCAGCTCGGTGATCTTGCGCTTGACCATCTTCACGGCTTCCGTCTGGTCGATGGCGCGGATGTGCATGGACACGATCAGGCTGCTGTCCACCGCCAGAAACGCTTCCAGCGCACGGTCGGACAGGTCGGCGGCGGTAATCTGCAAGAACGACGCGCTGCAAAATTTCTCCCCGATTCTGAACGTGCGCCCGTCCGGGAACTCGAACGAGGCGGGCGCGATAAAGTCCTGCGTAGACAGCCCGGATGGCGCGATCCAGTCCCAGTCAAACGCGAACGGCTCTTTCGTGTCCATGTGGAAGATGCCGTGCAGCAGCGCCAGCCGCGCTTTGCCGTCCAGCGCCTGCGCGTGAACGCCCATCCGCTTGAAATTGCCCAGCAGCTCCGCCTCGATGCGTTCCAGCCGCGGCTTTGCGTTGCGCACACTGTCCGCCTCGATGGTGAACGTCAGGTATTTCGTCTTGTGCAGGCCGTTGTTGCCCCGCGCGAGCTGGTTTTGGAGCATCTGCGCATATTCCTCGCGGATGCCGTCAAAATCGTCCTGCCGCGCGGTCATCTCAATGCGGTCGTCTCCTCCGCCCTGTCCGTTTTCCAGATTGAGAAACGAAAACTCGAAGGAAACCGAGCTGTCAAAGTAGTTGATGAACTCGCACCAGCTTCCAAAAATCGCGTCCTTGTCCTCGTTTTCGGAGAGCTGATAATTGATGTCCTGAAACTGGATCGTCTTGTTGTAGCGGTTCACGTCCACCCGGCAGACGCCGTCCGGGTACATCCGCTGATAGGGGATCGTCTGCTGCGCGCTGACGCGGTTTCCGTGCCCGCTCCGCGCGCGGCGGATGACCGCCTTAATCTGCCGCTTTTCGCTTCCTGTGAGCTTTCTGTTTTTTGCCTTGAGCAATGGCTTTCACCTCGTTTTCAAGCTGCGCCTGCTTTTCCAGCAGCGCATAGATATTTTGGGTCTGATAGATTCTGCGTCTCGGGCGCAGATAGCGGCTCTCGATGATGTGCCGCAGCACAACTTCCAGCGGTTCGCCGTTCTTTTCATACATACCGAACGCGAAAAACGGCATCATGGCAAAGATCATAAGAAACGTCGCCATGCTGCCGGGCAGCGCGTTTTTCGTCAAAAAGAAAAGCGGTACGCCGATGAGCGCCCCGCCGGAAAAACAGATGACCTGCCGCTTCGTCAGGTTCAGAATCAGCTTCTGCCTGACTTTCGTCAGGTCTTTCGGAATGGGAACGTATGCCAAATAGCACCTCCTTGCAGCTTTCGCCGCTCATGCCTTTAATAGAAAAACATCGTTCATTTTCCCAAAGTGGGAAGTCCAGAAACCTCAGGTTTCTGGTAGGGCATGGGGCAAAGCCCCATACGTTCTCCCCATCAGTGCGCATGAAATATGCTTCGCGCCAAGCTGCTTGTCTTAAACAGCGTAAAGCACAGCAGCACCGTGTACCCCATGCATGTCCAAATCGCCGTGGATACGTCGGTCTCCACCGCAATACCGCGCACCAGTATGGCATAAATCGCCACGCAGATGATGATGAGAAACGCCTGAAACCCCAGCGCAAAAAGGCTTCGCAGATAGTTCTGCCCCATCTGTCCCCATTCGCGGTTCGCCATCGTCGCCATCGGGATGGGCGCAACCGAGGTTACAAGGTAAATCTCGATCATGCGTCCATAGGTGATGATGAAAATGCAGATTGCCAGCGCCCACATCGTGAAGCCGACAAACATGCTCTGCACCCACAATCCGAACAGCGCGCCCAGCTCCATCTCCGCCAGCTTCGCTTCAAGCCCGACGATGACGCTGTCGATGCGGATATCCGTATCGGCAATCACCAGCCCCGACGCGCGGCTGACTACGCTCTGCGCCACATCGAACACCGCCATCACGATGTTCCATGTGTTGGTCACGATGACCACCGCACATGCCGTCTTGAACACCCACTTCGCCAGCATGAACGTGTCCATGTCGTGCATGTTGTTACGGTCAACGATCATCTGAATCAGCTCCAGCGTCGCCACCAGCGCGAGAATCACGCCCGCAATCGGGAGAATCACATTGTCGCTCAGGTTTCGGATCATGCCGAATACGCCGCCGTTCCACGCCTGCGGCGTTGCGCCTACGTTGTCCGCAATGCCCGCCACCTGCCGGTTCACATTGTCAAACAGCCCGGTGAGATTGCTCATAATGCTGCCGATGAGCAGCTCCTTCAGCCACTCCGTAACCTTATCCCAAAGAAAATTCAAAATAACCACCTCCTCTCACGCCAAATTGCGTAAATGCCCGTCGTCCGTCAGCCGCCGAAAAGCCCGGTCAGCAGCGGAATCAGCGTCGTGCCGATCAGGGCGACGCCCGCGCCGGCAACGAATTGTTTTGCGCCCTGCGACTTCGCGCCGGGGTTGTCCCCACCGTAACCTTCCAGCAGGTTAATGCCGCCCCAGATAGACAGAATCGCGCCGATGGCGACGACGAGGGATTGAAGCACTGTGACCGCCTGATTGAAAAAAGCCATCCTTTTTTGAGCCGGATATCGGGTTTATCGCGCAAAACCGGATGAAAAAAGCGCCTGCATCCTCCTGCAAGCGCGCTCCCGTCCGGCTTTCTCCTTTTTCATATTTTGTTTTCCGGTTCTGCGCACAAGGCATACCGGGGCGGAGAACGCCCCCGCATCATGCCGCGCAGCATAATTGGTTCCTTTCACATTTTCCTCCGTTCCTTGCATCAAAAAAACCGAGGTTTATTTGACCTCGGCTTATCCATTTCACCATGGATTATTCAATTCCATCAACTCATACTTGGGATGCCCATTCTCATCAAAACACTCTTTTCTCGTCCCCGGAAATGCTTCAATAAACGTTTCCAGCATCTCAGGTTCCTCTCTAAAAACTTCCATCCATATCGAAAAGAACCCACATGCTTTTGCGTTGTTAGTAATTTGCGTTTTAATGCTCTTGGCATAATCAAACTCTTTCCAGAGGCTCAGTGATTCTTGCGCAATCTCATACACTTCGTTGCGCTTTCGGTTTCGTTTATCCTTTTCTGCACCACGTTGAAGGACATCCAATTTCAACAGTTCAAAAAGATTTTTTGCTTTTCTCAGCGCTTCGCCTGTCTGATCAATCGTATTCAACGCTTCCTCGTTGACTTCAGGAACTCCGTCCTTGTATGTAAACGCTATGGCAGTATTATAAACATCCGGCCACAGATATTCGTTTATGTTTACACTTCCACTCTTTTTTCCCTTCCGAGTATTACAATATTTACATGCAAGCAGCAGATTATTCCAATCCGTCAGAGATCCATTTGCAGCTTTAGCCGCTTTGTGTTCGACTTCCGGAACATGTGAAATCGGAAATCCGCAATAGGAGCAATACTCACCAAGTGTACATACCAAATACGGCAACGCCTTCCGATATTCGTCAATTGACTCATACGGCGAATTTCCCTTATTGACCGGACGCACCCTTTTTCACTTCCTGTTCCCTTTCCGCATACTTTTGTTTCATCAAGGCAAGGTACGCAGGATTATCGCTGTATTCCGCTTCCAAAATCACCATTTTCTGCCTCAACCCTTCCAATTCTTCCCGCGATTTACTCTCCCGTAATGCCTGATAATATCGCTCTGCTGCTTCGTACATTTTTATTTTCTTTTCACTGTACTGCGGCATTTCAACGCCCATAATATCTTCAGCAATATCCTCGATGCTTTCACCTGAGTAATCATCGTTTTCAGCACCTTTCGGTACATCCAAATTGATTAACTCACCATCTTCCAAAGACTGAATCACAAATGGAGAATGCGTTGCGCAAATAAACTGAATTCGCGGAAACAGCTCTTTTAGGATTCCTACAATACGCTTTTGCCAAGTCGGATGCAAACTCAAGTCAAGTTCATCAATCACAACTACACCCGGTGTCTGTTTAAGTGCATCCCCTTTCAAATACGGATTGAGTATACACATACGAGTTGCAATATCCAAAATGATCTTGATCACATTTCTATATCCGTCACTTAGAGCTGTAAAAGGAATGACCGTTCTCTCAGCAGTTTTTAACGCGACGATGTCTTTTTCGTAACGAGTAGAAAAAATGACGCTCTCATTAGTTTTCAGTTCATCGCGAAGCGCATAATTCACTGCATTTTGGATCGCCTCATAAGCGGGAAATGCCTTTCCCTCCCGTTCTTCTGCTGCCACAGATTGCAATGTCTGAATATATCCAAAAGCCACCTCTGTTCCTCGCTTACCGTCCAGACACCTTGCATAAGCATCCGTTCTATTGTATACGCCAAGTGTTTTTCCGCTGGTTTTATTTTCATTCCAAAGACGCGCAGAACTGAGATACAGCACTAACGGAAAAACCAGGGATTCGTCCTCATGATTTGCCTGTGATATTTTCTTTTCCCATTCTACAACCGTTTCCTGCATCGGATTTGATCCGTCAAACTTCGTGCGCCCTCCATCTTTCAATAGAACACGCTTAAAATGAATAGGATTTTCTTCTTTGTTCCACTGCAAACAGCAGGACACCTGACAGGGGTACTGTCGAACTCCACCCGATGTCAATGCATCGGCCGAATCCGCAAGTTGTGGTTTTAATCTGGCATCTTCTTTCGAGATGTTAAAGACATATCGACTTGGAACATATGTCTTAAAAGCCGCCAAATATGCGCCAAGAATAACATTGACAGCTTCCAGCAATGCAGTTTTTCCCGAACCGTTTTTTCCTGCAAAAACAGTCATCTTCGGATTAAATTCAAACGTTTTCTTTTCAAATCTCCGAAAATTTTCTACTGTCAATTCGTTAATCTGAAGCTTGCACATAACAGAGCTCCTTTCCCCCCAGAATCTACTTTTTCCTAGTATAACACAAAACGCTGTTTATCGCCATACGAATCTCCTCTTATGTTAAAACTTCTCTTCCATCTCCACCTCGTACACATCCGTCACCGTATCCGCCTTGACCTTCATCCGCCTTCGGATAAACCGCTCCACGTCAAAGGCATTCTTCGGGTCTGCGTCGGACAGATATTTGTAATGCGGATGCTTTGTAATGTCATACTTGCTC
>ERZ772855.2140-NODE-2140-length-17315-cov-4.195771_pt1 | contig 17315 bp, 14 predicted proteins | sample MGYA00511900_ERZ772855 | MGnify/ENA primary metagenome ERZ772855 (study PRJEB29015, sample SAMEA2737701) | human gut metagenome | biome: human gut; feature: human-associated habitat; material: faeces | place: China | collected 2012 ...
CCTTTTTCGTATTGTTGCTAGAAGAATTTCCTCCGGTTGTAGTATTTGTTGTTGTATTTTCTGCTGGTTTTGTGTCTATATTTGGAATTTCAACATTTTCTACAGTATTACTTCCTATCAAATTTAAGTTTGTATCAAAATCATCAAGTGCTTTTGAAGTATCTCTATCTGTTGTCTTTTTTCTATATACATCATACCCTAAAAATCCTAATAAAATTAAAACAGCTATTACAACAATTCCTAATATTATAGTTAATATTTTTCCATATTTTCCTTCACTCATCTCTTCCTCCTATAGTATAAAATCATATTAAATTTATTATACCATATTTTATCCTTTTTGCCTATAATTTTGTCGTTTTTTCTAAATTTATCTATATCTACTTTTTATATCGCCATTCTATTAATTTCTTTTTGTCATTTTTATTACAATAACTAAACAATCTTTGGTCCCATTTTTCCACCTGCTAATATATGAAAATGCAAATGCATAACTTCTTGTCCTGCATCTTTTCCACAATTTGTTATAACTCTAAATCCATTCTGGTCTATTCCAAGTTGTTTGGCAATTTTGTTTATTGCTAAAAATATATTAGATGCAATTTCTTTATTTTCTTCATTTATTTCTAGCACATTTTCAATATGTTGCTTTGGTACAACTAAAATATGAATTGGTGCTGCTGGATTTATATCCTTAAATGCTAGCACATTTTCATCTTCATATACTTTTGTTGAAGGAATTTCTCCTTTAATAATTTTACAAAAAATACAATCTTCCATACTCTTCTCCTTTTTCGCCCAATAGGGACGCCCTTTTTTGGGCGTTACATATTGATTATAAATTTTTCCGAGTCTTTTATAACATTTCGCCCAAAAAGGGGCGTCCCTATTGGGCGAAATTGTTATTCAAGTATTGCCTTTATTCTTCTTACTCCGGCTGAGCTTGCTTCTTCTTTCTTTATTTTAAAGTGTCCTAATTCTGAAGTGTTCTTTACGTGAGGTCCTCCGCATAGTTCTTTTGATACTTTTTCTCTGTCGTTTCCAATTGAGTAAACTGTAACTATATCTGGATATTTTTCTATGAACATGCATTCTGCTCCAGATTTTATTGCATCGTCTTTCTTCATTTCTTCGCATTTTACATCTAAGCCTTGTGCTATCCACTCGTTTATTAAGTCTTCTACTTTTTTCTTCTCATCGTCTGTAAGTTTGTGGTCACAACTGAAGTCAAATCTCATTCTTTCAGGTGTTATGTTTGATCCTTTTTGATGTACATCTTTTCCAAGTATTACTTTTAATGCTGCATTTAATAAGTGTGTAGCTGTGTGGTATCTTACTTCTTGTTCACCTGTTCCGGCAAGTCCACCCTTGAATTTTTGTTCACTACCCATTCTAGATTTTTCTTGGTGCTCTTTGAATAGTTTGTCAAATTCTGTTGTATCAACTTTTAATCCTGCTTCTCTGGCTAAATCCTGAGTAACCTCTGGTGGAAATCCATAAGTTTCGTATAAAGTAAATAGGTCTTGTCCTGAAATTGTGTCTTGTCCTTCATTTTTCATTCTATTTACTATCTTGTTGAATTCTCTTTCTCCACGCTCAAGAGTTTTCTCAAATTTATCTTTTTCTTCTATTATTACACTCTTAATTTTATTACTATTTTGATGTAGTTCAGGATACATTTCTTTTAAAGTATCTATATTTAAATCTATTAATTTTCCTAATTCATTTAAATTAATTTGTAGTTTTCTTAAATGTCTTACCATTCTACGGATTAATCTTCTTAAAATATATCCTCTATCAACATTGCTTGGAAGTCCACCATCTTGAATTATCATCATACTAGCACGTAAGTGTTCTGCAACAATTCTTCTGCTCTCTATGCTATCATTTTCTCCAGCTAATTCTTGTAATTTATCCATTACTGGTTTGAATAATTCTGTATCAAATGGAGTTTCTTTTCCTTGTAATAACATAGTCATTCTCTCTAGTCCAAGTCCTGTATCAACATTGTGTTGTTTTAATTTTGTGTATTTTCCATCTTTTGTCTTGAAGAATTCCATAAATACGTTATTCCAAATTTCAACATATTTACCACATCCACAAGATGGGTTACAATTTTCTGAGCATTTTGGCTTTCCTGTATCATAAAACATTTCTGTATCTGGTCCACAAGGCCCTTCTTCTCCGGCAATCCACCAGTTATCATCTTTTCCAAAATAATAAATTCTATCTTCTGGAATTCCTGCTTTCCTCCAACAAGAAGCTGTAACTTCGTCTCTTTGGCAGTCTTCGTCTCCTGCAAAGCATGTTACAGATAATTTTTCTACTGGTATTCCTAGTTCTTTTGTTAAGAACTCAAAACTCATTGCTATTGATTCTTCTTTAAAATAATCTCCTAAAGACCAGTTTCCAAGCATTTCGAAATATGTTAAGTGTCTGTTGTCTCCAACTTCATCAATGTCGTTTGTACGTAAACATTTTTGAAAATCTGTTAAACGTGTTCCCTCTGGATGTTTTTCTCCTAATAAATATGGCACTAATGGTTGCATTCCAGCAGTTGTGAATAATACAGATGGATCATTCTCTGGTATTAATGGTGCACTTGGAATTACAGCATGTCCATGTCTCTTGAAAAAATCTAAATATTTATTTCTTATTTCTATAGCCTTCATATAATTTCCTCTTTTCAAATTTTCTTATATAATTTTACCATTTAATCTCAATTTGTCAATTAAAACCTTGTAAATTTGGTTTTAAATGATTATTTTATAAAGCCTCAACATGTCACTCCTGGTCGGAGTTCCTTCGGACTTTTCAAAGTTGAGCTTCCAGTTTCGTTTTAAAAATAATCATTTATTCACCTAATTTAAGACAAAATTCCTATTAGCTCTCTTGTTTCATCATTGTTTTCTTTAATTTTTACATCTAAAATTTTATTTACAAATTTACCTAATTGTTCTTCACTCCCCGCGACTTTTACCATCATATAATTTGTTGTATGTCCTTTAAAAAAGCCATCTTCGAATTCTTCAAATAATACTTTTACAGTTTTATCAATGTAATTTTTGTTATGTTTATTTTCTGTGTTATTTGATAATTCTATTAATTTGTTACTTCTTTCTTCTTTTTTATTTCCGTCTATCTGGTTTGGCATTTTTTCTGCAACTGTTCCTCTTCTTGGAGAATATTTAAAAACATGTAATCTGTAAAAATCTATCTCTTTCAAAAATTCGTATGTTTTTGCAAACTCTTCGTCTGTTTCACCGGGAAAACCAACTATAACATCTGTTGTAAAGCTTGCCTCTGGATAATATTTTCTAAGTGTCGCAACTGCATCTCTATAAATTTGCGTGGTATATTTTCTGTTCATTCTCTTTAAAGTTTCGTCACAGCCACTCTGTAAAGATAAATGAAAATGGTCACAAATTTTATCTAACTTAGATAATCTTGTTGCAAATTCTTCGTCTACAATTGTTGGTTCTAATGAGCTAAGTCTTATTCTATCTATACCATCAATTTTGTTTATAGCCTCTAACAAATCTATTAATCTTATTTTTTTAGAAGTATTTTCATTATCAAAATCTTTACCATAAGAAGCAACATGTATTCCTGTTATTACAACCTCTTTAATTTTCTCTTTTGCAATTTTTTTAATTTCAGAAACAACACTCTCAATTTTTCTGCTTCTTATTCTTCCTCTTGCATATGGAATTATGCAGTATGAACAAAACATATTACATCCATCTTGAACTTTTACAACTGCTCTATTTTTTTCTGTATATGTAACATCGCCAAAGTCTAAAAATTCTTTTTGTTTTGATACATCGTCTATTTCAGCTTCCTGGCTCCTCTTGTCCTGCTCGGCCATTTTTTCCATATAGTTTTCCACAATTTGTACAATTTCATTCTTCTCATTTATGCCTAAAATTATATCTATTTCTGAAATTTGCTCTAACTCATTTTTCGCAACTTGTGCATAACAGCCACACACAACTAAAACAGCAGAAGGATTTATCTCTTTAACTCTTCTAAGCATCTGTCTAGATTTTCTTTCTGCCATATTTGTAACAGTGCATGTATTTATTACATAAATATCTGCTTTTTGTGTATTTTCAACTATTTCATAATTATTCTTTATAAATTGCTGTTCCATCGCATTTGTTTCATACTGGTTAACTTTACAACCTAGAGTATAAAAACTGACTGTTTTCTTCATTTAAAGTTCATTCCTTACAATATATTTAGGTTTTATTTTGTCTCCTATAGACATTACATTTCTTACGAAATCAATTACTTGTCTATTTTAGCACGTTTCGGTAAAAATGGCAATAACAATATTATGTTTCTCTGTCATATTGTGCAAGAACAAATCTGGAAATTTTCAATTTTCTATCCTTACACTCCCATTTATATTTCTCTATAAAATTAAAATTTTTTCATGTGCATTATTTCATATAATATATTTTTCTGAAAAGTAATTAAAATTAAATTTTACAAATCTTGCTAATTTTTCTTCATTTTAATTTTTGTTTTTTACACTCACGGCAATAAATATATAAAAATGTTTAATATTTTTATTTTGACGCATACTAATATTGTTATTAAGCTTTATTTACCTTATTATTATTTCTTTACTTATAGGTTTCTGTAAAGTTAAAGGTTTACATGTTATTATTTTATATATTTTAAAGGTATATTAACGTAGTTTATGCCTTATGAAAGGAACGTGACAAATTATGGCAGTAGATTATTGTATTATTGGATCAAGATTAAAACAAGCTAGAATTAAAGCTGGTTTAACTCAGCAAGAATTAGCAGAACAAACTAACCTCTCAGTTGCTTTTATTAGTAGAATTGAAAGAGGTAGTTCTCATATAAATTTAAAAAGATTGAGTGAATTTTGTACTATATTAAATGTTTCAGAAGGTTACATTTTAAGTGGTGTTTCTGATAAAAACGAGAAATATTTATATAACGAGTTTAACGATATATTAAAGAAATGTTCTCCAGAAAAACAAAAATTAATTTATAAACTTTCTCAAGTAATAGCTGAAGAAGATGAAACATATAAATCAAAAAAATAATACAATAACTGAGAACAGCTTTTATATTTTATTTTGTGTATTCGTCAACTCGTCGTATAACGACGGGTTATATTTTTAGCTATAACTATCTATAACATTTTGTTCTCTCTACTTTTTTTATTTTACGAAAAAAAACAGGTTAATCTTTTTAATTTTTTTTCACTATTTTCATCATAAATTTCCAAAATTTTTATTGATAATTATACCTCACTATGCTAATATTAATACTGAAATATTTAACTATTTCATATTATCTTATAGGAGGGATATTTATATGGATTTTAAGCAATGGAATACTTTTAATAAAGGAGAATGGACACATGAAATCGACGTTAGAGATTTCATTCAAAAGAACTACACTCCATACACAGGAGACGAAAGTTTCTTATCTAGTGCTACAGAAAAAACTTTAAAATTATGGGATAAAGTTCTTAAATTATATGAAAAAGAGAAAGAAAACGGCGTTCTAGATGTTGATACAAAAACTCCTTCTGGAATTAATAGATACGAAGCTGGATACTTAGACAAAGATTTAGAGGAAATAGTTGGTTTCCAAACAGATGCCCCATTAAAAAGAGCTATAATGCCAAATGGTGGAATTAGAATTGTAGAAAAATCTTGCGAATCTTATGGTTACAAGGTTGATGACGAGGTTGAATACATTTATCACAATTTAAGAAAAACACACAATGACGGTGTTTTCGATGTTTACACACCAGACATTCGTATTGCAAGAACACATCACCTATTAACTGGTTTACCAGATGGATATGGACGTGGACGTATTATTGGGGATTACAGACGTGTTCCACTATATGGTGTTGATGTTTTAATTGCTGAAAAGAAAGACGAACTTGACATTCTTGATGTTGATGAATTTACTGAAGAAGTAATTCGTGACAGAGAAGAAATTGCTGAGCAGATTAAGGCTTTACAAGACTTAAAGAAAATGGCTGAAAAATACGGATTTGATATTTCTGTTCCAGCATCAAATGCAAAGGAAGCTGTTCAATGGTTGTACTTCGCTTATTTAGGTGCTGTAAAAGATCAAAATGGTGCTGCTATGTCTTTAGGAAGAACATCTACTTTCTTAGACATTTATTTTGAAAGAGATTTAAAAGCTGGATTAATTACTGAAGAAGAAGTTCAAGAGCTTATGGACCAATTCGTTATGAAGCTTAGAATGGTACGTTTCTTAAGAGCCCCAGAATACAATGAATTATTCTCTGGAGACCCAGTTTGGGTAACAGAAAGCATTGGCGGTATGAGTATTGATGGAAGAACTATGGTTACTAAAAACTCATTTAGAGTTCTTCATACCCTAGAAAACTTAGGAGCTGCTCCAGAGCCAAACTTAACAGTTTTATGGTCAGTTAATCTGCCAAAAGCATTCAAAGATTACTGTGCAAAAATCTCAATTGCAACATCATCTATTCAATACGAAAACGATGATTTAATGAGAATAACTTTAGGCGATGATTATGGAATTGCTTGCTGTGTTTCTGCAATGAAAATTGGTAAACAAATGCAATTTTTCGGAGCAAGAGCTAACCTTGCAAAAGCCCTACTTTATGCTATTAACGGTGGTAGAGATGAAAATACTGGAAAACAAGTTACACCAATGTTTGCTCCTATCACATCAGAATACTTAAATTATGATGAAGTAATGGCAAAATTTGACCAAATGATGGATTATGTTGCAAAAATCTACATGAAGGCATTAAATGCAATTCATTATATGCATGATAAATATTCTTATGAAGCTTTAGAATTTGCACTACATGATAGAAACATAATCCGTACAATGGCTTGCGGTATAGCTGGTTTATCAGTTGCAGTTGACTCATTATCTGCAATAAAATATGCAAAAGTTAAAGTTATAAGAGACGAAACTGGTCTTGCAACAGATTATCAAATTGAAGGAGACTTCCCTAAATACGGAAATGATGATGACAGAGTTGATGAAATAGCTGTAAACTTGGTAAAAACATTTATGAAGAAGCTAGAAGGACACATCACATACAGAAACTCTATACCAACACAATCAATATTAACAATAACATCTAACGTAGTTTATGGTAAAGCAACAGGAAATACTCCAGACGGAAGAAGAGCCGGAGCGCCATTCGGACCTGGTGCAAACCCACTACATGGAAGAGATTCATCTGGTGCATTAGCTGTAATGAATACAATAGCAAAACTTCCATATGAGTATTCAGAAGACGGAATTTCTTTCACATTCTCTATAACTCCTGGAACACTTGGAAAAGATTCAGAAACAAAAATAAATAATTTAGTAAGCATGTTAGACGGATATTTCAAACAAACAGGACATCACATTAACGTAAACGTATTCGATAGAGCCTTATTACTAGACGCTATGGATCACCCAGAAAAATATCCACAACTTACAATTCGTGTTTCTGGTTATGCAGTAAACTTCGTAAAATTAACAAGAGAACAACAATTAGACGTTGTAAACAGAACTATTCACGAGAGAATTTAGTTTTTAGGGGCGCTACTTGAAAAAGCAGAGCCCCTTTTATAAAAAATTTGTATTATTTAAGTTATTACAATTACATAAATTTGCATGCTATTATTAATAAGATTTTTATAACTTTATATTGTTATTCTAAAAAACTTTAACATATAGTTTCTTATTAATATAACTTAAATAGTACAGAAAAAAAGGAGATTATCAATATGAATTTAGAAGATATAACCTGCCCTATTCACTCATTCGAATCATTCGGCGCAGTTGACGGTCCTGGAATTAGATATGTTATTTTTACACAAGGTTGTAATCTAAAATGCAAATACTGTCAAAATAGAGATACCTGGTGTCATCAAGGTGGAACAAAATATTCTGTAAAAGAAATTTTAGATAAAATATTAAGATATAAAAACTATATAATTCCATCTGGCGGTGGAGTTACAGTAAGTGGTGGTGAACCATTGCTACATTTAGAATTTTTGAAAGCACTATTTACAGAGCTAAAAAAAGAAGGCATTTCAACAGCAGTAGATACCTCTGGAGTATTTTATTTAACGCCTGGAATAAAAGAAGTTATTGAATTAACTGATTTGTTTTTGCTTGATATAAAATGCATAAATGATGAAATTTGCAGAGATTTAACTGGCGTTTCTAACCAAAAAGAATTAGAATTTGCTAGATACTTGAGCGAAAACGGAAAACACATGTGGATTAGGCAAGTTTTAGTACCAGGTTACACAGATAAAGAAGATGATTTGATAAAATTAAAAGAGTTCTTGGCTACTTTAAAAACAGTTGATAAAGTTGAAATACTTCCCTACCACGATATGGGTAGATTCAAGTGGGAACAACTTGGGCTAGAATATCCATTAGATGGTGTGAGGGTTGCTAATAATGAAGATGTGGAAAGAGCAAAAAAGCTTTTAGGAATTTAAGTCTTATTAAATATAATTTATAATTATTTAACCGGGAATAACCCTTTTTTGCAAAATTAAACATGTCTTCCTTGGTCGCGCTAAAGCGCTCGTTCCAGTTTAATTTTACCCAAATGGATTATTCCCGGCTTTTGATTATATTTTTCAGTATTATTTTTTTCCTGAATTTAACGGTAAAAGCTTATTTTTAGAAAATCAAGATGTAGCAAGCATTTTAACGTAATCCAAGTTGACATCTTATATTTCATAACAAGCGGTTTTTTCTGCTTTTAAATTGTTATATTACGAAGTCTATTATTAGTCCTACTATTATTCCAACTAACATTAGTAATCCTGTTATTGTAAAGTTTTCTTTTATATTTTTGTTTGATTTAAATAGTACTAATATTCCTATTCCAGAGCCTACTAGAAGTCCTGCTATCATTGAACCAAAGCTTATTAGGTTTGATAAATACAATTCTGTTATTATTACAGAACCTGCACAGTTTGGTATTAGCCCAAATATTGAAGATACAAGTATTCCAAGTACTGGCACACCCGCAATAGCTTTTTCTATTGTTTCTTCTCCAATAAAATGAATTAGAGTATTTATTGCAAATGTAATTATTGTTATAAATATGAAAATATTAATTGTATGTTTTAATGCAGATTTGAATATTCCATGCTCACAATCACAGTGGTCATGTTCACACATATGCCCTACTGCTTCTTCTGGCTCTACTTTTTTAGTTTTTCCTATTACATTTATTACTAAATCTATTATAAAACCTGCTATAATTCCAACAACCAATTTAATTGCTAATACTTTTAAAATTAAGCTAGCTGGGGCTGCTTCTGAAATTAATATTGGTAACATTTCATCAGAGGTAGATAAAAAAACTGCAATTAATGTTCCCATAGTTATAATCTTACCAGCATATAAATTAGCTGCCGCAGCAGAAAAACCGCATTGTGGGAATATTCCTATAATTCCGCCCCATAAAGGCCCTAACTTGCCAGATTTTTTTACTATACCTTTCGTTTTATTTCCAGTCTTATGCTCCAAATATTCCATAAGCAAATATGCCAAAAATAAAAAAGGTAACAATTTGATTGAATCAAATAATGTATCTTTTATAACATCTATCATATCTTTCACCTATTCTTTTCTTAAATTTTCTTTGTTTTTTTACTACTTTTTTATATTAGCACATTTTGTTAAAATAATCAACATAATAAGTGAGCATTTTTTATACTTGTTAATTGAAAAAGTAAATTTTACTAAAAAATAGTACAAATATATAAATTATATCTGCACTACCTTTTAGCATTTTAATATTTTTCTAACACACTAATTATGTATTTTATATCTTTCGCTATAGTGAAAACTTCCTATTTTTTCTCATTTAGTATTGCTTTTACCTCTTCTTCTTTTAATTCAACAGCTTTAGCAATCTGTTCTATAGTCAAATTCATTTCATTCAACTTTCTTATAACCTCATTAGTCTTTTCTCTTTTTCCTTTTTCTAATGCTTCTTCTGCCTCTTTTTTTAATTGTAATCTGTCCGCTATTTCAAGTGTTCTATTTAATGCTTTTCTTCTTAGTATATCATCTTGGCTTATTCTTTCCAACTCTTCCTTTGCTTCTTTAATATCCTTATTTTCTTCCATTATACGAGCTACCTCCTCTTTTTCTGGATTATCTAGAAAAAGCATCCATTGCAATACTTCGTCATTTGGTGTTTTTTGGTATGCTTTTACTACTTTTGGTATCTCTATTATAATTATTTCAAAGTAATCTGTCAATTATCTATCTTCATCTTTAGTATAGCTTCTAACATTGCCTGTGTTATCCTTGGTTTTCCTCTTGAAAATAATGCTTTAAACACTACATCATTCTTTGGTTGCAATATGCTTTTCTTTTCATTTGGCATACATAACCTCCTCAAATCCATATAACAAAACTGCTATACATAAATTTAGTTATTAAAAGTTTAAATCAAATTGTATGTAGAATATTTTACCAGAATGGCTAATTGAAAAAATCAATAGATTTGATACAAAATATAAGATAAAAAACTTTTAAGAAATAACCTTTTTTATTATATCTAAACTATGCATAAAGTCAAGAAAAATCATTCATCAAAAATCAACAAATTTTACGCTTTCTTAATTTACAAAAAAGACTAGCTCATAAAAGCTAATCTTATTAGTATTAGAAGCTCACTCAGACCTCAGCTTTGCCAAGACTCAGAACGCCTCCTACCTTCTCTACATTTTCTAGTTTTGCTCCTTGTTAAGTGCAAAGCATTTTACCTTTTCAAAATTACCACTCTGGGCTATAGTTATAATTATATTATAATTCAATCAACCAAGACTCAGGTCTATATAAATAAAGTGAGCCTAAACCCGATAAAATCGGCGTCAATGTCAGAACGAACACCGCGGCGACCAGCTGGATCAATCGCAAAATCATTGCTATAAAGACCTCCTCGTATAGTGCAAGGACCACCCGTATTCGAATAGGACTCAGTCGTCCACTCCCAGACATTTCCTCCCATATCGAAAATATTACATACTGGAGTTGTTTGTCCTGTTGGAACTAACACTGTTGAACTTTCTGCTTTTATTTGACTTGCTCCTGTTATATCTGTATATGAAAATGTTGTATTATAATAATTTCCCTCTTCTGAGCTACTTCCATAATCACTATTTACTTTTTGTAAAAATGATATTGTTGTATCCCATGCATAGCTACTTACTAATTTTGTTTTGGCTTTATATCCTTGCTTTGTTGCAAAGCCTTCAGCCAAAGAGATTGCTTGAGTTCTTGTTACATAATTATATGGGGCTTGATTTGCTTTTATTGTTACTGTTTTTGTTACATCATTTGAACTTCTTAATGTTTTTGCTTCTGTATTTTCTTTATCCCCTACTTCATATCTTCCTATATAAAATCCTTTATATCTTTCTACACTTGTTTTTTCATCTTCTGGTAATGCTTCTAAATATTCACTAAATAAATCATTTCCAGTATACCATGTTCTCTTATAATCTGCTATTGTTGCTACTGGAACCCATACAAATTGGTTTCCATCTTTATCTTCTATTACTACTCCATCTCGTACTTTTGAAGCTGGAACGTCTGCAATCTTCAACCCTTCTGGTATAATAACATTTCCATCAGAGAATTCTACTTTAGTTTTCTCTTTAACAAAGTCAACTTTTGCCTCTTCTAATGTTTTTGTTGGAATTTTCTTTAATGGATCATATGTTCCAAGTTGTTTATCCATTTCATCTTCTAAGTTGCTCATTTCCTTTAAGTCATTTTGGCTTGCTTCTGCAGATTTTGTTTCTGCATCTTTTGCTTTTGCTATTATTCCGTTATTGCCTAGCACTAAGTTAATACTTACTCCTGCAAGGATTAACAAGGCAACTATTGTAACAACTAACGCAACTAAGGTTATACCTTTTTTGTCTCCTAACATAAATTTTTCCTCCTTGGTTTTTATTTTCTCACATAATAATTTATTTATGCAGTAAAATAATATCATTATTTTCACACCAGTGCAATATTTTTTTTAATTTATTATATCTTTTCTATCCACTATTATATCTGCTCTAACTTCTATTATTTTTTATACTCAATAAAGATGTTGCAATATCTACCATTTGTGTTTTTACTGTATTTTTTCTCTTTAAAACTACATATAAAAAGGTCAACTGGGACTCTTAACCAAAGAATCCCAGTTGACCTTTCTTTGCCTATTTACTGCAGTGTTCTCACAATAACAGGCTTTGTTCTGACCTTTCGCACAAGTCTAACTTACATTAGCTCATTACTTCGCCGCCATAGACAATCTGCTGTCCAACAGCTTGAAAATTTCCTCGTTTTCATTTTCGTTTGCCGAAATGGTGAAGCAATAGCATTTGTTAATGTCACAATCAATGTCTTTGTCATGTTCCTGAGTTACCAAACTCTGATAGAACACCTTTAGCTCATAGCCATCTTCCTGAGGCATCTCCTCATATAAAAGGATACCCACTTTTTCTTTCGGCAGGCTGGTTTCAATGTAGTCTTTTAATGCTTTGACCACATCTTCGTCCTGGTCCAGGAACTGCTCACGAGTAATCTCGGTATTTGCTCGATAAGTATCTTGCACACCATAAACATCTCCACCACATTCTTCTGTGATTTCGAAGTAAGCAGCTTGCCGATTTAACGGATCCTTCCGGCCACAAGCGACCAGCAGAATGGCACTAATAACGAGCATAATGAACATTTTTTTCAGACTTTTCATCGTGAATTTTCCCTTTCTTGTTGTTTCAAAGTGTTGTGAATTCGTACGTTTATATAAAACATCCATTAGGATGCATTGCGAAAGGAATTGTATTGCAAAAAAAACGTATTTAACGTTTTTACTATATATATTATAGCTCTTTTCCTGTAATTATGTCAAGTTTATATGACTACTCTCTAGTAATTACTTAATTCTTATTAACAAGTAATTTTTTAAATACAAATATGCAATTTTTTCTCCGTCCCCAGAATGTAAAAAAAACGGAGACGTGCATTTTTTGCTCCGTCCCCAATTTGTACATTATTCAAATGTATATGAACTTGTTGTGTTTAGGTTTATATCTTTTTGTGATTTTAATATGTCATCTACATATACTTTTACTGTTACTGTGCCTTTTCCACTTATTTTTGTTTGAATATTTGTTGAATTTAGGTCTACTTTCTTGTCATATACTTTGTCTTCTCCAACTTTTACTGTAAGTTTCTTTTCTTTTACTGTTGTTGAACTTGAAGAACCTGTTGTATTTGTTGTGTTTGTGTTTTCTTTATCTGGTACTTCGTAACCTCCTGTAAGTGATTTTACGTTTATTGTTATTGTAGCTTCTTTCATTTCAGCTAGCTTATTTACTGTTATTGTTACTTCTGTTCCTTCATCTATATTTTCACCAGATTTTATGCTTTGCTCTAATACTTCTCCATTTTCTTTGTCTGTGTTTTCTTTGTATTCTGTTTTTACTACCAAGTTTTTAGCTTCTAATGCTGATTTTGCATCTGCTTCTGTTTTTCCTAATACATTTGGCATTACTACTTGGTTTACACCTGTTCCAATGCTTACATGTATTTTTACTGTATCACCTGCATTTGCTGTTGTGTTTGCATCTGTTTCTTGGCTAATTACTATTCCTTCTTTTATTGTTTTACTTGTTTCTTCTATTTTTTCTGCTTTTAATTTATTCTTTTCTAATGCATCAACTGCTTCTTCATATGTCATACCAGCAACCTTTGGAACTGTAGTCTGCTCTGTTCCTTTGCTTATTTTTACAGATACTGTGCTTTTTTCTTTTACTTTGTAATTGTCTGAATATACAGGATTTTGTTCAAAAACTTTTCCAGCTTCTACCTCAGAATTATAATCTTCTCCTGATTTTTCGTATACAAGTTTGTATTTTGCAAGTTCTGCCTTTGCGTCTGCCTCAGTCATTCCAACTAAGTTTGGAATTTGAACATCTTTTACTGAATTTGCATTTAATATTGCAGATGTTATTGCTATACTTCCTGCAAATATTATTAAGCAAAGTACTATTATTCCTAAAACTTTTGTCTTTGGATGGTTTTCAAAGAATATGGCAACTTTATTTTTCTTCTTTTTATTGCTACTCTTAGCATTTTTCGCCATATCATCTGTAATAGCATCCATTCTTCTTGTTAAGCCATCGTCTAAATCTTCTTTCTCAACAAATTCTCCATCTGGATTTTTTAAGGCTTGTGCTAAATCTCTTAGCATGGCTGTTGCAGTTTGATATCTAGCCATTGGCTCTTTTTGCATAGCTTTTAAAATTATATCATTTACCGCCTTTGGGATGTTTGGATTTATTTCCATTGGTGGTACAGGATCCTCTTGCATATGTTTTAATGCAACAGAAACTGATGTATCTGCATCAAAAGGAACTTTTCCTGTAAGCATTTCGTACATTACAACACCTAAAGAGTAAATATCAGATTTAGCATCTGTATATCCTCCTTTTGCTTGCTCTGGTGAGAAATAGTGTACAGAACCAATAGTTGTTCCAAATGCTGTTATTGTTGAATTTGATACTGCCTTTGCTATTCCAAAGTCTGTTACTTTTGCAACTCCATCTTCTGTAATTATTATATTGTGTGGTTTTATATCTCTATGAACAATGTTGTTTTTGTGAGCCATTTCTAAGGCTGATGCAATTTGTCCTGCAATATTTACAGACCATTTCCAAGGAAGTGCTCCTTCCTCGTTTATTATTTGTTTTAGAGTTTTTCCTCTTACTAATTCCATTACTATATAATAAATTCCATCTTCATTTCCAACATCATATATTGAAACTATGTTAGCATGAGTAAGACTTGCCGCTGCTTGAGCCTCTGAATTAAATCTTTTTACAAATTCGTCATCTGTAGTAAATTCATCTTTTAGTACTTTAACAGCAACATCTCTATTTAAAACCTTGTCTCTTGCAACATATACTGTTGCCATTCCCCCAACTCCAGTTTTACTTATAATTTCATACCTATTTGCTATTGTTCTTCCTATTATATCCATAAAATTTTCTCCCTATTACATTATAATAACAACAGTAATGTTGTCCAATCCGCCATTATCATTTGCTTGTTTAACTAAATTTTCTGTAGCTTTTTCTTTATCCTGCTTAATTATTTTAGAAATTTCCTCTTCTCGAATCATATTAGTTAATCCATCTGAACACATTAAAATAATATCATCTTTAATAAATGTTTTAGTATATACGTCTGGCTCTACAGTTTCTACACACCCTAGGGCTTTTGTAAGCATATTTTTCTTTGGGTGACTATATGCTTCTTCTTTGGTTATAGTTCCATCATCTACCAATGTTTGAACATAACTATGGTCTTTTGTAAGTCTTCTCATAAACTCTTTACGTATTCTATATACTCTGCTATCTCCAACATGACCTATGTATATTCTACTATTATATATTAAGCAAACATCTAATGTAGTACCCATTCCTCTTAAATTCTCTTTACTTTGAGCTTTTTTGTACACCACACTATTTGCATATTCAATAGCATCTTTTAAAAGTGCTTCTAACTTTTCTTTGCTGTCTTTATTTTTTGCAAAATGCTTATGTATGTAATCTTTTGCAGATTCTACAGCCATTCTACTTGCTACCTCTCCTGCATTATATCCACCCATTCCATCTGCTAATATAAACAATCTTATTTTATCTTCTGGTTTAGATACATAGTAGAAATCTTCGTTTGTTTTTCTTTCTCTTCCTATGTCTGATTTAGCAAAAACTTGCATCTTCATCACTTTCCTTTCTCACAAGGCATTTTCTAGGTTAAATAGTTAAATTTTGTCTTCTTAACTGTCCACAAGCTGCATCAATATCTGAGCCTAATTCTCTTCTAATTGTAGCAACAATTCCGTGGTCATTTAAATAATCTCTGAATTTTATAATATTTTCATTAGAACTCTTTGTAAATTTTCCATTTTCTATTTTATTTATTGGTATTAAATTTACATGGCATATCATTCCTCTTAGCAAATTTACTAATTCTTTTGCATCTTCTAAATTATCGTTATTATCTTTTGCAAGTGCATATTCAAAAGATATTCTCTTATTAGTAATTGCTATATAATCTCTGCATGCCTTCATAAGCTCTTCTATGTTGTACGCATTGTTTACTGGCATCATGCTTGAACGCTTTTCATCATTGCTCGCATGTAAAGAAACTGACAATGTACATTGTATATTTTCGTTTGCCAAATCGTAAATTCTTGGTACTAAACCACTTGTAGATACACTTATGTGTCTTGCTCCAATATTTAATCCTTTAGGATTGTTTAATATTCTTATGGCCTTTATTACATTATCATAATTATCTAGTGGTTCACCAATTCCCATAAATACAACATTAGAGATTTTATCTTCCGTATCTTGTTCAACAGCTAAAATTTGCTCAACTATTTCCCCTGCTGTCAAGCTTCTTATAAAAGGAATTCCTGTTGATGCACAGAACTTACAGCCCATTTTGCATCCAACTTGTGAAGATACACAAATTGATTTTCCATAGTGGTATTCCATAAGAACCGATTCAATGGCATTTCCATCTAATATATCAAATAAATATTTCTTAGTTCCATCAGATGATTCTAATTTTTTTAATATATTGTAATTGCAAATTGTATAATTTTGTTTTAGTTTTTCTCTTAATTCTAATGAAAGGTTTGTCATCTCATCAAAGCTTTTTACTTTTTCTTGATAAATCCATTTAAATATTTGCTCTGCTCTAAAGCCTTTTTCTCCTATGCTTACAAGTTCATCTTTTAAGTCTTGTAAATCATAATCTTTTATATTTTTCATTTTATTTTCCTTCTAAGCACATGATTAATTGAAAAAGAATTAATTTTTTTCAATTTGTCTCTTTTCTAAAATTTCTACAATAATATTTATACCACAATAAAGGGATTTTTTCAATAGTTAATGCAACTTATCATCTCTTAAGAAAAAAAACAAGTACAGAGTTTTATCCTGCACCTGTTTATCTTTTTCTGTGTTTTTTCTATCTATTTTTTAATTCTTTTACTGCTTCTTTTAATCTTTTTTTAAATTCTTCCTCTTCTTCATCTACTAAACCTGTAAAATAAATATCTTCTATTTGTGAATGGTTAAATACATAATTATTCTCTGATGTTATCATTCCTTCTGGATATAGGCAACCACTATAATCCCATACATTTTTCTTATTTTCTTCTTGCTCCACTTGCAAAAAGCCTGTTATCATTAATC
>ERZ772855.2152-NODE-2152-length-17224-cov-3.238919_pt1 | contig 17224 bp, 15 predicted proteins | sample MGYA00511900_ERZ772855 | MGnify/ENA primary metagenome ERZ772855 (study PRJEB29015, sample SAMEA2737701) | human gut metagenome | biome: human gut; feature: human-associated habitat; material: faeces | place: China | collected 2012 ...
TATAAAATAAAGTGCTATTGCCCTATACATAGCTCCCGTGTCAACATAGATAAAATCAAGTTTTTTTGCCGCCTTTTTTGCTATCGTACTTTTTCCGGCTCCTGCCGGTCCGTCAATTGCTATATTGTATCTCATAATTTCTCCTTAAAATATTATTGTTCATTATCATCAAACCGCTGCACTTGTTCCTGCCAGATATCCTGTGGACCATGCTATCTGCAGATTGAAGCCTCCTGTATATGCATCCAGATCCAGCACCTCGCCGGCAAAGTAAAGGCCATTCACAAGCTTCGACTCCATAGTTGAGGGATTGACTTCCTTCACCTTTATGCCACCCTTTGTGATAATAGCTTCATTATATCCTCTTGGACCATTAAGAGTGACAGGTAGCTTCTTAAAAAGCATAAGAAGTCTGTTTCTTTCCTCTTTCGATATCTCATTGACCTTCTTATCCGGGTCAATGCCTGAAAGCTCAATTATCACCGGAATCATTTTTGCAGGCAAAAGCTTGTTTATCGAATTCTTAAACTGCTTGTTTTTTGCCTCCTCAAACTCCCTGAGAATCCTCTTGTCCAAGGCCTCCTGCGTGAGAGCCGGCTTCAAATCAATATACATGTCAAGAGGCTGCTTAATAAGGCTTTGCTTAATTGATGCACTCGCAGACAAAATCATAGGGCCGCTGACCCCGAAATGCGTAAAAAGCATCTCTCCAAAATCCTCATAAAGCTTCTTTTTGCCACTATATATGGAAATAGCCGTATTTTTAAGTGAAAGCCCCTGAAGACTCTTTACCCACTCTTCCTTTACATTAAATGGCACAAGCGACGGTGTGCACTCTGTCACAGTATGACCTGCATCCTCTGCCATTTTATAGCCGTCACCTGTAGAGCCTGTAGAAGGATATGAAAGTCATCCTGTGGCAACAATGACTGCATCAGCAGCCATTTTGGTGCCATCCTTTAATATGACACCTGTTATTTTTAATTCAGGCTTTTTATCACTAGCCTCTTCATCTGCCTTTGTATCAGTGATTTTCTCATAGCACAGCTTCGATACCTCCGTATGAAGCAATACCTCCACTTTCTTTTCCTTCAAAGCTCTCTGTAAAGCAAAAATCACATCCGACGACTTATCAGATACCGGAAATACACGATTGCCACGTTCCACCTTTACAGGCATGCCATGACTCTCAAAAAAAGCTATCACCTGGCTGTTGTCAAAGCCATAAAAAGCGCTGTACAAAAACTTGCTGTTGCTCTTTACATTTAAAAAAAGCTCCTCGACATCGCACGCATTGGTCAGGTTGCATCTGCCTTTTCCGGTTATATATATTTTCTTTCCAAGCTTTTCATTTTTTTCAAGAAGCGTAACCTTATTTCCTGCGGCTGCAGCAAAATATGCTGCAAGCATTCCGGCGGCTCCGCCACCTACCACAATAATATTCTTACTCATCCTGCGAATCCCCCAGCTTAGCGTAATGTACCTTTATAGAATCATCAATGTAATCAATCTCATCATTCTCGTACACCTGATACTCATTCCATATATCCTCAAGCTCTGTCAGTGTCTTTGCGACAATACTCTGCTTTTTCATGCAAAGAGCCACAATCAAGGCATTGATGACAGAAAGCGGAGCAACAAGTGAATCAACTATAGAGGCCATATCACTGTCGGCAATCAGATTGCATGAAGAATACAGATTCATCGGTGAATGAATGCTGTCTGTGATAGTGATAACCTTTGCACTCCTGTTGTTGGCAAATTCCAGTGCCTTAAGAGTACGCATAGAATAACGCGGAAAGCTGATGCCGATAATCACATCCTCCTTGCCAATACGCACCATCTGCTCAAAAAGCTCGCTCGAGCTGTTTGTCGTAAGCAGACACACATCCTCAAACATCAGATTCATATAAAATGCAAGAAAGCTCGCAAGAGGTGCACAGCTTCTGATTCCGACAATATAAATTTTCCTTGACTGTAAAATAGTATCTACCGCCAGATCAAATGCATCCGCATCAATTTTTTCCAGAGTGGTCTTAATCTTGTCACGATCAGACTGCAGTACAGTCTCAAGAATCTGTGACTGGCTGATACGCCCATATGTGACCTCCATTCGCTGAACAGAATTGAGCTTGTTCCTTACAAGCTCCTCAAGTGCCTTCTGAAAATCGGGATATCCCTTATATCCGAGCGATGTAGCGAACCTGACAACCGTAGACTCAGAAATTCCTACCGTCTCGCCCATTTTAGCCGCTGTCAGAAAGACAGCCTTATCATAATTATCAGTTATGTATGTAGCAAGCAGCTTGTGCCCCTTGCTCATCGTACTGTATTTAGCATTTATCCTGTTAAGTAAGTCGTTAGTATTTGACATCATATACTCCTGAGCTTTCCCGTTTATGGCTGTGCTTCACATATTTGTGTGCTTTGCAGCGATTTTTTCATACCTTAAAATATTATCACTTTTTTCCTCTATATGAAAGAGCGAATTTATATTTTTTATATTTGTTACAGAATAGCAAAAAACAGGCCCGGCAAAGCCGGACCTGTTTGAAATTCAAAAGCATGAATTATATTTTTAAATACTATACAGGATAAGCCTTATTCTCAGTATCAGCGGCCTTTGCATCAACACCTGTCTGTTGTGCCTGTCTGTACTTGAAGAAATCAGTAGCAACCTGTGGGAAAAGAGCATAAGAAAGAACATCCTCATCCTGCTGTTTCCACTGCTTCATCTCAGCCTCAATCTTGTCAAGCTCAGGCTCAAGAAGATCTGCCGGACGACATGTGATGGCATTCTTCTTATCATCGCCAAGAACCTTGTCAACAACCTCAGGGTTGAAAGGCTTAACTGTCTGACCATACTTACCAAGAAGGATATCCTTAGTCTCCTTAGTAGCAACCTTGTATCTCTCTCCCATGAGTACGTTGAATACAGCCTGTGTACCAACGATCTGTGAAGATGGAGTTACAAGTGGTGGCTCACCGAGGTCTTTACGCACACGAGGTACCTCTGCGAGAACCTCCTCGTACTTGTCCTCTTTGCCCTGCTCCTTGAGCTGTGAGATAAGGTTTGAAAGCATTCCTCCAGGAACCTGGTAACGGAGAGTATTGATATTGACTCCGAGTACCTTTGGGTTCATGAGACCTGAAGCTAAAGCCTCTTCTCTCATTGGTCTGAAGTAATCAGCAATCTCGCTTAAGAGATTAAGATCAAGACCTGTATCAAACTCTGTGCCCTTGAATGCCTCAACCATAACCTCTGTTGCAGGCTGGCTTGTTCCAAGAGCGAATGGTGACATAGCTGTGTCAATGATATCAACTCCGGCCTCAACAGCCTTCATGTATGTCATTGAAGCAACACCTGATGTGTAGTGTGTATGAAGCTCAACAGGAAGGCTTGTAGAATCCTTTAAAGCCTGAACAAGCTCTGTAGCCTTTGCAGGAACTAAAAGACCGGCCATATCCTTGATACAAAGTGAGTCAGCACCCATGTCCTCAACTCTCTTTGCCATATCCATCCAGTAATCAAGTGTGTAAGCATCTCCAAGTGTGTATGAAAGAGCTACCTGGGCATGTCCCTTTTCCTTGTTACATGCTGTAACTGCTGTCTGTAAGTTTCTGATATCATTTAAGCAGTCGAAAATACGGATGATATCGATTCCGTTTGCGATTGACTTCTGTACGAAATACTCAACAACATCATCTGCATATGGACGATATCCTAAGATATTCTGTCCACGGAAAAGCATCTGGAGCTTTGTATTTTTGAAGCCATCTCTTAATTTTCTGAGACGATCCCATGGATCTTCCTTTAAGAATCTAAGGCAGGCATCAAATGTTGCACCACCCCAGCACTCTACTGCGTTGTATCCAACCTTGTCCATTTTGTCAACGATTGGAAGCATCTGCTCTGTTGTCATTCTGGTTGCAATCAGTGACTGATGTGCATCACGAAGAACAGTTTCTGTTATTTTTAATGGTTTCTTTACCACTTCTGACATGATTAATCCTCCTTAATTAAATCTAAATACCGAATATAGCCATGAAGCATCCGGCCGCTACGGCAGTTCCAATAACACCGGCTACGTTAGGTCCCATAGCATGCATAAGAAGGAAGTTTGTTGGATCCTCTTCTGCACCGACCTTCTGAGATACACGGGCAGCCATAGGAACAGCGGATACACCGGCTGAACCGATAAGTGGATTGATCTTGCCTTTTGTAAGGAAGCATAAAAGCTTTCCAAAAAGTACTCCTGCAGCAGTTCCCACCATGAATGCAATAAGACCAAGGATAACGATCTTGATTGTGCTCATATTAAGGAATGACTCTGCGCTTGTAGAAGCACCTACTGATGTACCGAGTAAGATAACTACAATGTACATAAGGGCGTTGCTTGCTGTCTCCTGAAGCTGACGTACTACACCAGACTCACGGAAAAGGTTTCCAAGCATGAGCATACCAACGAGTGGTGCTGTAGTTGGAAGCAGTGTACAAACAACGATAGTAACTACTACAGGGAAGAGAATTCTCTCAAGCTTGCTTACAGGACGAAGGTTCTGCATCTTGATTGCACGCTCTTTCTTTGTAGTAAATAATTTCATAATTGGCGGCTGGATGATAGGTACTAATGCCATGTACGAGTACGCTGCCACGGCGATAGGTCCCATCAGACCTGTCTGACCTAATTTTCCGGCAAGGAAAATAGATGTAGGTCCATCAGCTCCACCGATGATAGATACGGCTGCTGCTGCCTTGTCATTGAATCCGAGAAGGATTGCAAGGAAATAAGCTCCGAAAATACCAAACTGTGCTGCAGCTCCGAGTAAGAAGCTGATAGGGTTTGCGATAAGCGGACCAAAGTCTGTCATAGCTCCGACACCGAGGAAAATCAGTGAAGGAAGAATTGACCACTCATCAAGTGTATAGAAATAATAAAGTAAACCACCTACTCCATTGCTTGAGTGCTCTGGACTTACAATAATATCAGGATAGATATTAACAAGGAGCATACCAAAAGCAATAGGTACTAAAAGTAAAGGCTCAAATCCTTTTTTAATAGCCAAAAACAGGAATACACATGCTACGGCAATCATAACATAGTTTCCGACTGACAGATTAAAAAAGGCAGTCTGATGTAGGAGGTTTGAAAGTGTTTCACCTACGTAACTCAAATTAGTTTACCTCCTGGAATTAGTTTAATGTTGCAAGTAATGCACCTGACTCTACTGAATCACCAACAGCAACATCAATGCTTGCTACTGTTCCATCCTGTGGTGCAACAACAGGTGTCTCCATCTTCATGATCTCAAGAATAAGAAGTGTATCACCCTTCTTTACTGCATCGCCAACCTTAGCCTCGAGCTTAAATACCTTTCCGGCAGCTCCGGCCTCAACCTTGATGCTTCCTGCTCCTGCAGGTGCAACAGCCTTTGGTGCAGCGGCAGCAGGTGCTGCAGCTCTTCTAGGTGTGCTTGCTGTGCTAGGTGTGCTTCCTGTCTCTTCTACTGTAACATCGTAAACATTTCCGTTAACGGTAATTGTATAGTTTTTCATCTCAAATGTCCTCCTAAATTATCTTCTATTGATTGAACGGACTACAAAGCCCTCTGTTGTAGTACCCTCGCTTGCTGCTATAGCTGCTGAGATAACAGCTACAAGCTCTGTATCATCTGTAAGGTCTGTAGCAGGTGCTGCTGCAACAACAGCCTCTTTCTTTTCAGGCTCGCTCTTTGCTTCTGCCTTCTTTGGCTTATTACCGATAAGAGCAATAAACTTGAAGCAGTAAATGATAAGAGAGATAAGAATAAGTACACAGAATACAATACTCATTGAAATTACTGTGTTCTGTCCTGCCTTAGCAAGCTTCTGTCCCATTGTCTGAACAGGAGTAAGTGAGATTCCTGTTACCTCCATGGTAACCGAATCATATACTAATTCGTATGTTACATCCTGCTTGCCAAATGTAAGTGTCATATCGGTAGTGAGTGTACCACCTGACTTGGTTACTGTAAAATCCTTGCCATTAGTTGCATCCTTTACGTCTCCGTATTTGTCAACCAGATCAAGCCATGATGAAACGGCATCAAGCTCAGCGTCGATATTTTTCATTGAAACGCTTCTTCCCGACTGTCCGAGTGTGTTGTAAACAACCTCACCCTCTGTCATGCCTGTCTTCTCCTCAACTTCCTTGACACTCTTCTCATAGTTGTCATAACCGCCACAACTATCTACGAGCGCAATGTAGTTCTGGATATTGCCAAGGCTGTCTGTTGCCTCAGTATGAAGCTCGTCTGTTGTGTATCCGCCGTATGTCTTTTCGGCATTGTCAGAGCCACATGCTCCAAGCATACATACAATCATAAGAAGGCTAAGGATATATGTTATTTTTTTCTTCATAACAAAATGCGCCTTTCTATTATTTAGTTCCGTGTTTCTTCTCTGGTGCATCTACATATTTGGTGTAAAGCATCTCAAAAGCACCTACAAGATATTTTCTTGTGTCAGCCGGATCAATGATGAGGTCTACATATCCTCTGGCTGCTGCTGATGAAACAGAAGACTGAAGCTTCTCGTAATCAGCTGCCTTCTCATCAATTTCCTTTGCATCAGCGCCCGGATACATAATCTCAGCTGCAATCTTTGAATCCATCATACCAATCTTTGCATCAGGGTATGCATAAACCATATCAGCTCCGATTGACTTAGAGTTCATTGCAACATATGCGCTTCCGTAAGCCTCTCCTGTAATCAGGTTAACTTTCGGACATGTTGCACTTGAGAATGCGTATGTCATTCTGGCAAGAGCCTTTGCAAGCTTCTTCTCAGAGCACATGCAGTTCTTGAATCCGTTTACATTTGTAAGTGTAAGTACAGGAATTGAGAAAGCATCACAGAATGATACAAACTCAGCTGCCTTGTTACAGCCCTTTGCAGTAAGAGAAAGTGCAAACTCCTCTGCCTTCTTGCCCTCAGCATCATATACTGTGCTGCAGTTTGCAACTGCACCGACTGTCATGCCGTTTAATTTAACAAAGCCTGTTACCATATTCTTGGCAAAGTCTTTCTTTGTCTCAAAGAATACATGATCATCAGAAAGCTCTGATAAGAGGAATCTTGGATCAGCCTTCATATCAGCCATGCTGTTACATGCTCTGTTGAGATCATCCTCACATGAGTCTGTGTATACATCTCCCTCGTTGTTGAGCGGAAGCATGCTGACAAGAGCTCTGATATCAGCGATAATATCATCCTCTGAACCGATTCCGTCTACACATCCATTGTTCTCACTCTGGAATGAAGCTGCTGCTGTATCGCATTTCTCAACGCGGTTACCCTCTATTGCATCAGGAGTATTAACAAACATTCTGCCCTTAGACTCTTCGATATAAGCGAAATCACAAAGAGCCGGTACTACAGAAAGTCCGCCACCACAATTACCGAATACACCACAAATCTGTGGAATAACGCCACTTGCTGCAACTTCCTTGGCGTAGATAAGACCAAATCCGTCTAAAGCATCAACTGACTCCTGAAGTCTGATACCACCGCAATCGATAAATCCGATAACAGGTGCGCCCATTTTCATGGCCATATCATATACAGAAGCAATTTTCTTTGCATGCATCTCGCCGATTGTTCCGTTAAGAACTGTTGCATCCTGGCTGTAGATAAATACAAGATTTCCATCAATCAGACCGTGTCCGATAATAACACCATCTGAAGGAGCTTTTGCTGCAGTAAGGTTAAAATCTGTACTGCGAGCTGTCACAAGAGAACCAATTTCCATGAAACTGTTCTCGTCGACTAACTTAGCAATACGCTGCATTGCCAAGCTTTGATTGTTACTACTCATTTTATATCCTCCATCTATAAAAAAATAAAATTTTTCGCTAGTATGATAATAGACTATTTCTAAATTTTTTTCAACTAATTTGTTAAATTTTTAACCTTTATTTTTGTTTAGAAAAAATTTCCTATATTAATTGTAAAATTCTTGAGAAAATTCTTGCAAATTTTCTTATTCTTCTTGTTATTTTCTATATATTTTAAGTTAATTGTGTTTCTATCCTCTTTTTTTACCGCCGGAGTTTCTTTTCGTGCTTCCTGTTTATCCGTTGTCTGTGTATCACCGGTCTGTTGTGCTGTTACACAAGCAGCATCACAGTAAGAATCTCCGGCAGCATCTGAAACCGCATACTCCACCAGACTCTTTGCATCAGCCCACTTATAGTTTTTATTGTTTGGCCACCCACAGCCCAAGAGAGAAAGGCACATTCTCCTTCCATCCTTTTCAACTGCTGCGACATAGCAGTAGCCTGCTTTTGTGGTAAAGCCGGTCTTTCCCGATATGCAATAATCCGTCTCCGTAAGGAGCCTGTTGTGATTGCTAAAAACCATCTGACCTTCCTTTGTCTCAAATGTGTACTTCATAGTCTGTGTTATCTCAAGAAACTGCGTTGATTTTGGTGATTTCCACGCACAATAAGACATTATAACACACAAATCTCCCGCCGTGGAGTGGTGAAAGCTTATATCATTCTCAGCATCCAGCCCATTTGGTGTAATAAAATACGTGCCAAGGCAACCTATCTCATTTGCTTTTTCATTCATAAGCTTTGCAAAGCCCTCCGTCGAGCCACCCACATGCTCCGCAATCGCATAGGCACAGTCATTGAACGACTCAAGCATCATGCCATAGAGTAAATCCTTCATATTATAACTATTCCCTGCCACAAGTCCAAGCTTGACCGCAGGCTGTGATGCGGCATTTTGTGAAATCGTAACAGTATCATTTATATCAGCTTTTTCAAGTGCCACAATGCACGTAAGAAGCTTCGTGGTGCTGGCATTTGCCATGCTGTCTCTCATATTTCTGCCATATATAAACGTCTCGTCATCCGCATCATATAATGCCGCTGAAACAGCATGAAGCCTGGGTTCATTTACGGCTTTGTCAGTATTCTTAGCAACAGTATTTTCCGCTGCCATAAACACACTTTTCTTTTCCAAACCGGGCATTTTTTGCTTTTCTATCGTCCTACAATCAAGCAAACAGCTGACAGTACAAAACAACACACAAACGAAAACCATTAAAGCTATTTTCGACTTATATTTTTTCAAAAAAATAACCATATAATTACCTCCATCGGTAATATATATGATTATTTGCATGTCCTTATTATATGAAATGGCAGCTTATGTAATACACCTGCACTACACATCAAGCTTCACGTGCATCTCTTCCTCTGCCTCCTGCTTAAACTCCTCAACCTGCACAGGGCTTAGTACCGGCAGCTCGTCGATAGACGAAACCCCAAAGCTCCTTAGAAATTCCTCTGTGGTTCCAAACAAAAGCGGCCTTCCCGGAGCATCAAGCCTTCCAAGCTCCTGCACCAGATTGTACTCGACAAGCTTGCTTACGGCATGTTCACTTGACACACCTCTGATTTTTTCTATTTCTGCCTTTGTTACAGGCTGCTTGTACGCTATGATTGAAAGAGTCTCTAAAAGCACATCCGTAAGCACCCTCTTCTTAGGCTGCTTTGCAATGCGGATGAGATATTCATACATCTGTGGCTTTGTACACATCTGATAAGCACCATCAAGCTCTATGATATTCATACCTATATTTGAAGAGCTTCTATACTCCTTAATCAGCTCGTCAAGCAGCTTTTTTGTTTCTTTTTCATTTAATTGTATTGCATCGGCTATCCTTCCAAGCTCCACGGATTCTCCCATGGTAAATAAAATAGCCTCTATTGCAGCTTTATAATTCATATATCCTCAACCCCTCTTTATGCAGCAATTCTTGACTCAATCCGGATATCATCAAAAATATGCTCCTGAACGATAGTTAATTTGCCGGTCTTCATAAGCTCCAGTATGGCAAGAAATGTAACTATGACTTCCACTTTGCTTGACGATGCGGTAAGCATCCCTCTGAAGCTGAAGTGCTTGTGTGAGGCAGCATAGTCTGTCAGAAAGTCCATCTTTTCCTCTAAGGAGACCTCTTCCTTTTCAATCTTTCCAAACTTCGAACGGACCTTATCTATCTTTTCTTCCTGTCTCTTCATTATACTTTGAAAGATTCTGTTTAAATCAGAAAGACGGATATCTCCGACAAGCTCCTCAAGATTAACGGGCTCCTCATATGCAAGCACCTCATCAGGTATGTCCTTCTTCTTATACCACACCTTGCCTGCATCCAGCTGGCGATCCTTAAGCTCATTTGCCATACACTTGTACATCTTGTACTCAAGCAGCTGCTGCACAAGCTCTGCTCTTGGATCTTCCTGTTCCTGCTCTTCTTCCTCTTTCTTTGGGAGAAGCATCTTTGACTTTATGTCGAGGAGTGTAGCTGCCATAACGAGAAACTCGCTGAGCGTGTCCAGGTTATCCTTTTTCATCTGATTCACATACTCCATATACTGCGCTGTAATCTCGACAATCGGGATATCATAAATATTTACTTTATTTTTCTCTATCAGGTATAAAAGCAGATCAAGCGGTCCCTCAAACACCTGAAGCTTAAAAGTCATATCCATAATTTGCTCTCCGTTAATCCTTCAAAAACTGTGCCATAACGTAATTGGCTACATCCTTTCCTCTCTCCGATAAATAGATATGCCCGGCCTTTACCACGAGCAGCTCCTGTTTTTTCAGACTGTCTATCGTATCCTTGTAGATTGCATCTATCGAAATACCAAATGCCCTCTCAAAGGCTTCTCTTGTGACCCCCTCATTCATACGAAGTCCAAGAAACATAAACTCCTCCATCTGTCCCTTTTTGTCTATAACATCAGCTGCCACATGCAGATTGGCCTTAAATATATCATCACCCACATCATGTATATGACGGCAGCGCGACAGATATTCATCCATATCGGATGTATTGGTATATCTGACATTTGATATAAGCGATGCCGCCCCTATTCCAAGTCCTAAATAGTCAGCTCTGGTCCAGTAGCCTATATTATGGCGGCACTCCATGCCTCTTTTAGCATAGTTAGATGTCTCATACTGCCTGTAGCCGGCATCCATAAACGCCTTCTGTCCCGCCTTTTCCATATCATATAACTCGTCCTCGTTAGGCAGAAACTCCGTTCTCATGCCCGCCTCCTGGCGCACCATGTCAAACTTGTACTTCTCATAGAAAGGAGTACCCTTTTCCACTATAAGAGAATACGCCGATATATGATCCGGATGAAGCCTTATAATCTTGTTTACTGTCGCCATATACTGTGACGCTGACTGTCCCGGCAGACCATACATCAAATCTACATTGATATTTTTAAAGCCCACGTTTCTGGCCACCTCGTAATTCGTCACAAACTGTTCAAATGTATGTATACGCCCGAGCAGCTTAAGCTCATCATTATTTGCCGACTGCAGCCCTATGGACAGGCGGTTGATCCCCGCATCCCTGTATGCTAAAAGCTTTTCCCTGCTAAGCGTACCGGGATTGCACTCTATGGATATCTCAGCATCAGGCAGCACATTGAAGCAGTCAAACACGCCCTCCATCAAAGCAGCAATCCACTGCTCATCTATAGAGCTTGGTGTACCTCCTCCGATGTAGACAGATGACACCTGATAGTTCTTCATAAGCGGGCCGTAAAATATCATTTCCGCCATAAGCCCCTTGACATAGCGAAGCTTTGCATCATCGTCTGCGGGAAATGATAAAAAATCACAATATTCACATTTTCTCACACAAAATGGTATATGAATATAAATCTCAAGATTCTTCATATGTGCGATTACTCCTCATCCAGCTTAAGCACACTCATAAATGCCTCCTGTGGTATCTCTACATTGCCCACCTGACGCATCCTCTTCTTTCCTTCCTTCTGCTTCTCAAGCAGCTTCTTCTTACGTGAAATATCACCACCGTAGCACTTGGCAAGCACATCCTTGCGAAGCGCCTTAACCGTCTCTCTTGCTATAATCTTGCCACCAACTGCTGCCTGAATAGGTATCTCAAACAGATGCCTTGGTATCTCACCCTTAAGCTTCTCGCACATCTTACGGCCTCTTTCGTATGCACTCTCCTTGAATACGATAAATGAAAGTGCATCGACCATTTCCTTATTGATTAAGATGTCAAGCTTGACAAGCTCTGAGCGCTCATAATCCTTCATCTCATAGTCAAACGAAGCATAACCCCTCGAGCGTGACTTTAAAGCATCAAAGAAATCATAGATAATCTCATTTAATGGCAAGTCGTACTTTATGAGAGCTCGTGTTTTTTCGATATACTCCATGCTGATATAGACTCCTCGTCTCTCCTGGCACAGCTTCATAATCGCACCGACATAGTCACTTGTGACCATAATCTCTGCAGATACGTATGGCTCCTCCATATACTCAATCTCTGACGGATCCGGCATATTTGAAGGATTGGTCAAATCTATCACCTCACCGCTTGTCTTGTGAATCTTGTAAATAACACTAGGTGCAGTGGTAACGAGATCCAGATCAAACTCTCTCTCCAGTCTCTCCTGAATAATTTCCAGATGTAAAAGACCAAGGAATCCGCATCTGAAGCCAAAGCCAAGCGCCAGTGATGTCTCAGGCTCAAACTGTAATGAAGCGTCGTTGACCTGCAGCTTTTCAAGTGCATCCCTTAAATCAGGATACTTTGCACTGTCGGCAGGATAAAGACCACAGTAAACCATAGGGTTGACCTTCTTATAGCCCGGAAGCGCCTCATCGCACGGTCTGTCAACGAGTGTAACTGTATCACCCACGCGTGTATCCCTGACATTTTTGATGCTGGCCGCAATGTATCCAACCATACCGGCCGAAAGCTCATCGCATGGTATAAACTGGCCTGCGCCAAAATAGCCCACCTCTGTAACCACATCAGATGCACCTGTAGCCATCATCTTTATTGTGTCTCCTACCTTTACAGATCCCTCTCTCAGTCGGCAGAAAATAATGACTCCCTTATAAGAATCATATGTTGCATCAAATATAAGTGCCTTAAGCGGTGCATCTTTATCGCCTGTTGGTGCCGGAATCTTTTTTACAATCTGCTCCAGCACATCCTCTATATTGAGTCCTGTCTTTGCGGAAATACGCGGTGCATCCATAGCTTCAATACCGATAACATCCTCAATCTCCTGTGCCACCTCATCCGGGCGCGCACTCGGCAGATCCACTTTATTTATAACAGGAAATACATCCAGGTCATGATCCAGTGCAAGGTAAACATTTGCAAGTGTCTGTGCCTCAACGCCCTGGGCCGCATCCACTACAAGTATAGCTCCGTCACATGCCGCAAGACTCCTTGATACCTCATAGTTAAAATCCACGTGTCCCGGTGTATCTATCAGATTAAAAATATACTCTTCGCCATCCTTTGCGGTATATATAATACGGACTGCCTGAGACTTGATTGTGATACCACGCTCTCTCTCTAAATCCATATTGTCGAGCACCTGAGCCTGCATCTCCCTGCTGGTAAGTGTGCCTGTTTTTTCTATAATTCTGTCCGCGAGTGTAGATTTACCGTGATCAATATGGGCAATAATACAAAAATTGCGGATTTTGCTCTGATCTATTGACATATGTCCTCCTAATGCTTTCAATAACTCATCAAAGTTTATCAGATTTGTGAAATAAAGTCTATATTATTTTAACACTTTATCAAGTATATCTGCAAGTGGTTCCATTGCATTGTACGCCTCCTCCTTGGTATTTGTCTGCGCTCCCACCTCCACGAGCAGTGATTTCGGACACAGATGCATATTATATCTGTAGCCCTTTAAGTATATGCGCCTTGCAAGCCCCGGATAATACTCATTTGCCATGAGCTGCAGCTGAAATGAAAACGCCAGATTATCCCCCAGATACTCATTGGGCAGACTATTAATCGGTCCCCTTGCAGCAGTGCGGCACAGCCCGTTAAAAAACATAATCTGTGCCATAGGCTTTCCATCTATTGTGGCAGCAAGCCTTGTAGTCTCAGCCACTCCATCCCTGTGCAGGTCAATAACCACCTTTATAGACGGATTTTTCTCAATAATCTCTGTAATCTCAGGAAGTGAATTGGAATACGCATGGTCGCGGTCATTCACATCATACTGTCCCTTGTGATGCAGCACATTGTAACCGTATTTTTCCCTCAAAAGTGATTCAAGCCTGTCACCCACTCCAACTACGGTCTCTGTCTCTGATGTATCAAGGGAATCACTGTACCCCTCCTGTGAATGTGTATGGTATATGAGTATATCAGGACCGTCGCCTGACTTTTCTATAGACATATCGCGCCCAAGCAAAGCCTCCTCGCATAGCTCATCGGCTCCTATATATGTAGTCTTGTCCACCTGATAATAGTTTTTTACCAGATTGTCAAAGCTCATATCTACCTGCGGCATTTTCACGTTCTGCTGCTCCTTGAGCTCTGCCAGCTCACCGTTTTTTTCAGCTTCATCAACAAATGCCAGCTGATCGGTATCCGGCAGCATATTGTTCCTGACACTTGCATTTTCATTTTCCATCGCAGCAAGCTCCTCATATGAGAGAATACCTCCTGCTGTATCCTCATCCTCCACAATATGCAGCTCCTTCTTTTTTGAATCATCACACTCCTTGTCAGAATATGTAAGGTGCGGAAATTTTTCTTCCACGAACTTCTTTCCCACACCATCACCGCAAAACAGCATAGACGCAATATATATAAACGCTATAAGCACAATCATTTTCTTCTTCACAATATCATCTCCCATCTAAAGCATCAGGCATCCCCTGCTACATAAAGCTTATGCGGCTGGCTCTAATGATATTCGAAGCAATAAAATTATTCACTATAGTCATCATATTCATCATTTGAAAAAGCCATATTTATGCCCTCAGACAAGAGCCCTGCCAGTCTCTTAACCGTATCGTCAATATCCTTTGGCGTCACAAACATGCCGTTTAACTTAGGCGACATGAGCTTTGCGGTGTTCTCCCGGCTGGCATTTACCGCATCTGAAACAATAGTCACCGCATCAATGACCGTCGGAATACCAATTGCGATAACAGGCACTCCGAGATTGCCATGGTTAATACCGTCCCTGTGGTTTCCTACCCCGCTTCCGGGCACTATGCCTGTATCCGTCAGCTGTATGGTACAGCCCAGCCTCTTTGTACTGCGTGCCGCAAGCGCATCAATTGTCACAACAAAATCAGGCTTCACATCGCTCACCACACCCTTTATTATCTCAAGGCACTCCATGCCTGTCTGAGCCATTACGCCCGGCACCAGGCCGCACACACTGTTTACATTCTCGTTGCTAAACGCATACCTGCCATATTCCTTTACTATATGGCGGGTGATAAACAAGCTGTCAACGCATCTTGGCCCAAGCGCATCAGGAGTTACATTTCTGTTTCCAAGCCCGACAACAAGTGCCGCATATATGCGCTTGTCACAGACAGCCTTTACAAAGCTCTTAAGCTCTCTTGAAAGCTCCCTTGTCACAGCCTTAAAGCACTCCTCATCTCCCTCGGACAGCATAGCAGCCTCAATTGTCACATATTTTCCTTTAGGACGGCCTGTAGCCCTGACTGCATTTTCTGAGTCAATTGTCACTACACTGACTATGATTCCATTATCCAGCTTTTTTTCAGAGAAATTCACACCTCTCATATCTGTGTTTGCCTTTTTAAGGCTCTCCTGCGTCTCAAGCGCCAGATCAGTTCTTGCACACCATTTATCAGCCGACAAATCAATACACCTCCCCTGTATGATATTCCAAAATCACATATATGTTAATTTTTTGCAATTTTTTTCAAAATATGTATTGACAGAGCAGAAAGGTTGACATATTATATTCTAGTATGTTTGTGCCAAAGCGTCCGTGTCTGTTTTGGCATACATTAGATTAAATATTTGGAGGTGTACGAGTTGGCTAACATTAAATCAGCAAAAAAGAGAATTTTAGTAACAGAAACTAAGGCTGCAAGAAATAAAGCAATCAAATCAGGAGTTAAGACAGCAATCAAGAAGGTTGAGGCTGCTGTAGCTGCAAATGATAAGGCTGCTGCTGAGGCTGCATTAAAGGATGCAACTTCTGCTATCGCAAGCGCTGGTTCAAAGGGTATCTTCCACAAGAACAACGCAGCCAGAAAAGTATCTCGTTTAACAAAGCTTGTTAACGGATTAGCTTAATTACTATATAGCAATAAATAATAAACCCATCGGTGCCGTCATACCGATGGGTTTTTTTATTTGCTTTTTTGTATATTTGCGTTATATCATTTACTGCCTGTCGCATGAGTGCCGGTCATATCTGCAGAGTACTGCACTATAAAAAGCTCCACAGCCATCTGGTCATTCATCCTGCCGGTCTTCACAGCCTCCTCATATGCCACACCGTCTCTCACAGCCCTCTTTAAATCATCCAGCGAATATGCCCTGCACTGCGCCTGATATTTGCGCACCGCCCACTCCGGGCATCCGGCCTTCGATGCTATATCCTTGTTGCCAAAGCCTTTATTTGTCATGGCTTTCACATTCATCAGTATATTGAACTGGCGCGATATAAGATACATAATACGCATGGCAGGCTCCTTAAGTGCCAGCAGATCGTAATACAGCTCAAGCGCACGCTTTTGTTTGTGTGATGCAATCGCATCAACCATCTCAAACACCTTGTTTGTGATCTGCTCTGTCGTTACAGCCTCAACATCCGAAAGCTCAATCACGTCCTTGTCCATGCAGTAGCACAGCAGCTTCTCAAGCTCCTTGTCGATATTTTCCATATCTGTGCCGGTTTTTTCTATAAAGCTGTTGTAGGCAGTCTGGCTCATTCCCTTTCCATCTTTTCTAATCCTCATTCCTATCCATCTGGCAAGTGTCTCATCCGTCTGTTCCTTGAACTCCACAGGATTACCGCACTTGGCTGCCGCCTTATAAAGCTTTGAGCGCTTATCAACGCTCTCCTCAACAAATATAAAGTGCGTGCTCTCAGGTGAATCCTTTAAATACTCTCCAAGCTCATCGCCTGCCTTTGAAAAAATGCCTGCATCCTCTATAAGAATCACTCTTTTATCCGCAAAAAACGGAAGTGTCTCCGCCAGGTCAATTATCTCCTTCTGGTTGATTCCATCTCCCTCAAACGATGAAAAGTTCATGCTGTCGCCATCACTGACCATAGCCTTTATCAGCTTATCCCTATACTGTTTTATGAGGTATCTCTCCTGTCCATACGGCAGATAAACCTGTTTGAA
>ERZ772855.2159-NODE-2159-length-17182-cov-7.427804_pt1 | contig 17182 bp, 19 predicted proteins | sample MGYA00511900_ERZ772855 | MGnify/ENA primary metagenome ERZ772855 (study PRJEB29015, sample SAMEA2737701) | human gut metagenome | biome: human gut; feature: human-associated habitat; material: faeces | place: China | collected 2012 ...
CTTTCCCGTCCTCACCAGTGATAAATCCAAATCCTTTTTCTTCGTTAAACCATTTTACTGTACCTTTCATTTAAGTACCTCCGTTATTTTAATTGTTAGTAACTATATACCCAATCAATATTATTATAAAGAAGTACTTGTTAAAATAGTTCCTTAAAAATCTTTATCTACTTGTGTTATTTCCTTACTACAAAATTAGTATACCATAGTTTTTTCAAAAAGTAAACATTTTATTTAAAAATGTTTTATTATGTTTATTTTTTAAATATTCAGCATACTGTTTTTTTAAAAAAGAACATAGAAAAAGAAAGGGTTTGCTGTAATTTAATCTAATTCTGTTAGTAAATTTTTTAAATTTTCTTTAGTTTGACAATCTATAAAAGCAGCGTTGACACTGTTAAAATAAATATTTTTATAAATATCTAAATCTATATTAAAGTTATCTTTTATTACATGACACTCTTTAGTTAAAGTAGTATTTGAAACAGTTCTATTGTCTGTATTTATTGTTACTTTGATACCATCCTTATGAAAATCTAAAATTGGATGAACCTCAAAAGAGTCAACAGCTTTTGTTTGAACATTACTTGTAGGGCACATTTCTAAAACAATATTTTTTTCTTTTACAATATCGTAAGCTTCCTTACAATTTTTAATATGTATTCCATGACCAATTCTTTCTGCCCCGAGCATTTGTACGGCATCTAAAACATTTTCTCCGATTCCTGTTTCTCCAGCATGGATTGTAACTTTGTATCCATATTCTTTTCCAAGTAAGAAAGGTTGAATAAATTTTTCGCAAAATCCTTTATCTTCGCTAGCACATAAATCTATTGCAACAACTCCATCTCCTAAATATTTTTTACCAGCTTCAATAACTTCATAAATCGTTTCTGCAGGCATATGTCTTAAAAATGATAAAATTAGATTTCCTTTTATATCATAATTTTTTTCGCCCTCTTTTATTCCTTCTAATACACTTTGGATGATTTCTTCAGAAGATAACCCTTTATTAGTATGTAATAGAGGAGCAAATCTAATTTCGATATACTTTATATTTTCCTTTGCAGAATCCTCCATTAATTCATACGTAATTCTTTTTAAATTTTCTTTTGACTGCATAATAGCTACAGGAATTTCAAATTTTTCTAAATATTCATTTAAAGATGTACACTCCATTGGAGCAGTCATGATATTTGTTATTGTTTCAATATCATAACTAGGCAGTTCGATTCCCTCTATTTTTGCTAACTCAATTATTGTTTCAGGTCTTACACTTCCATCTAAGTGACAATGTAATTCTATCTTTGGTAATTTTTTAAAGTTCATATATCCTCCTCTAAAATTTAATTTTATAAATAAAAAAATCCCACTTACAAAGAAAATATGACGTGACACGTAGCATATTTTCTTCGTAAGCAGGAATTAAGGTTCCACGGTAGATACCCCTATACCAAATTAATAGGGTTATACGAAGGTTTTTTATTTAATATATTCCGTATATTATATAATATAAATCGTTTATGTGTCAATAAAATTTCTTTGAGATCTTTATGATTATTTAATTATTATAAAATATAAAAGGAAAAAATACTCTAGCTTTGTAGATGTAATTGTATTAAATTTTAAATTCTCTTAAGTAAAAAGGACGTGATTTTTATGAAATGTAGTTGTGAAAAAGAAAAGACAGATTTAAAAAGATTAAATCCAGATATAGAAGGAGATGCAAGCGAAGTTATTGAAGAAGAGATACAAGAGATAATAGATGATGAAAAGTTGGCAGGTGAAAAACTTTACGATAATCTAATTTTTCCAGAGGGATTGGAAAAAGTTGGTGAAACACCTTGGATGAATGAAAAAAATGTTTTTCCAGATATTTTAAAAAAACATATGGCACCAAAAGATAAATTAGGTTATCTTATTGTAAAAAAAGGTGAGCTTGATTTTGTTTGGGAAGATGAAAAAGGAAATGTATATACTGTAGATGCTAAACACCCACTTATTATTTATCCAGAAAGATACCATCATGTTATTTTAACAGGGCCTGTGGAATTTAAAATTAAATTTTATAAATTTGATATTGATAAAGTAAAGGACTCTGTTGCTCTTAGACCAGGAGAAGAGTTTATAAAAAGATAAAAATAAAAGAGACAGCTTTAATTTTAAATTAAAGTTGTCTCTTTCTATATAAAATTTAATAATCCCCACACATAATATACCATATTTATATATGATTTTACAATTTATAAATAATTTTTTTATTAAATAAATAAATTTTTATTAGACTTATCTGCTTCTCCTAAATATTGACCAACACCACCGAAAGAGATATTATCAATAAGTTCCTCTTTTTTCACTCCCATAACATCCATAGACATAGTGCAAGCAACAAGATTTGCACCATTTTTAATAGATTCATCCATAAGAGTTTCTAAAGGCATGATATTTTTTTTCCTCATAATCCATCTAATCATTTTAGGTCCTGCTCCAAACATATTCATTTTTGAAGTAGGAAGTTCATTGCTATTTTTAGGTAGCATAAAGCTAAACATTTTTTCTATAAAATTCTTATTATAATCTATATTTTTTTTCTTTAAAATAGATAATCCCCAGAAAGTAAAAAACATTGTAACTTTTTTACCCATAGTTAAAGCTCCATTGGCGATAATAAATGCTGCAATAGCCTTATCTAAATCTCCACTGAAAACAACTATTGTTAATCCATCATTTGTTTCAATAATTTTATTATCATTTGAAGTAGCAGTTTTTTTATTTTTTAAAATATCAACAAATATATTAGTACCATCTTTTTTTAAAGATAAAATTTTATTATTTGTAGATTCAGCCCATGCTTGAATATCATTATAAAAACCAGGATCAGAGGCTTTTGCTTTAAAAACTTCACCCTCTTTAATTTTATCCATATTTTCTTTAACTTTTACTAAAGGACCAGGACATGATAATCCACACAGATCAACATAATCTTTTGAGTTTAACTCTTCTTTATTTTGAGAAAAATCTTTTGTGGAAAAAGATTGTTTTTCATCACTTAAAGTTTTTAAATGACTCTTATATCCTCCAGCAATATTTTTTACATTATATCCATTTTGACTTAAAAATCTTTCAGATAGATATCCTCTTAATCCAACTGCGCAATATGTCCAAATCTCTTTATCTTTTGGAATCTCTCCCACTCTTTTACGAAGTTCACTTAATGGAATATTTACACTATTTTCAAAAATACCACCTACTAACTCAACACTTTCTCTTACATCTAAAATAAAATGCTCGGAGCTATTATAGTTTTTTAAATCGTCAACAAAAATCTGATTTAATCTACCATTTAAAATATTGTCTCCAATAAAACCAGCCATATTAGTTGGAGATTTTGCAGATAAAAATGGGGGAGCATAAGCTAATTCAAGTTCTTTTAAATCATCAATAGTTCCATTAAAATGTAAAGTTGTAGCTATAACATCAATAAATTTATCAACACCTTCTTTTCCGAAACATTGAGCACCTAAGATTTGTTTATTTATTTTATTAAAAATAACTTTTATAGAAAGAGGCGAAGCTCCAGGATAATAGTTAGCATGACTGCTTGGATGAAGATATATTTTTTCAAAAGGAATATTACTATTTTTTAAAGATTTTTCATTTATTCCAGTAGAGGCAGCAGTTAGATTAAAAACTTTTAAAATAGCAGTACCTAAACTTCCTTTATACTTTTCCTTTTCTCCAAAAATATTATTAGCAACAATACGTCCTTGTCTATTGGCAGGACCAGCTAATGGAATAAAAGATTGGGTATTTGTAATTAAATTATTAACTAAGATAGCATCACCAAGAGCATAGATGTTTTCAAAGTTAGTCTTTAAATACTCGTCTACAATAATATGCCCCTTCTCTCCTAAATTTATTCCAGAACTTTCCAAAAATTTTGTATCAGGAGTAACTCCAATGGATAAAATTACTAATTCAGTTTCTATTATTTTTCCAGACTCTAAGTATATTTTTACAATAGTCCCAGCATCTTCAAATTTAATAACTTTTTCTTTTAAAAGAAGGTTGACTCCATTGCTAATTAACTCATATTCTAAATGAACTGAAATTTCCGAATCAAAAGGAGATAAAATATTACTTCCAGCTTCAATAACAGTAGTTTCAATACCTAAATGGTTTAAATTTTCAGCAGTTTCAATTCCAACATATCCTCCGCCAATAACAACAGAGTTTTTAATAGCTCTATCTTTTAAAGAATCTTTGATCATATCCATATCTTTGATATTTCTTAGAGAGAATACTTTGTTATTAGAAATTCCTTCAATAGAAGGATGAATTGGTTTTGCTCCAGGAGCAAGCACAAGATAATCGAAAGATTCTGTATATGTTTCACCATTTAATTTTTTAACAGTGATATTTTTATTTATAGAATCAACTCCAATAACCTCACTATTGTTTCTAACATCGATATTAAAACGATTTTTAATTTTTTCAGGAGTTTGAAGAATTAAACTATCTCTATTTTGAATAACATCTCCGATATAGTATGGCAATCCACAGTTGGCAAAAGAGATATATTCACCTTTTTCAAACATGATTATTTCAAAAGATTCATCTAAACGTCTAAGTCTAGTAGCAGTAGAAGCTCCACCAGCTACTCCACCAACAATTAATATTTTCTTCATGATTATTGCTCCTTTAAATTTTTTATTGGATTATATTTCTTTTTATCTTAAATGTAAAGTACAGTCTTTTTTGTCCATATTTACTTTTTTACAATAAATAGATAGAATATCCTTATAAAAATATTTTGGAGGAAACTTATGAAAGATAAAAAATATAATTGTTACTTTGAAATGACTTTAGATATTATGGGAGGGAAATGGAAACCTATAATACTTTATTATATAAATTTAAATGAAATAGCAAGACATAGTGAGTTAAAAAGATTTATTCCTAGTATTAATGAAAGAATGTTGACAAGACAGCTGAGAGAATTGGAGGAGGATTTTTTAATAAAAAGAAAAGTGTATCCAGTTGTACCTCCAAAGGTTGAATACACTTTAACAGAACATGGAAAAAAATTAATTCCAATATTAAAAGAACTTATAAATTGGGGTAAAGATTATGCAGAAGCTATAAACTTTACTAATTTTAATATTGATATTTCAGATGAAAAATAATATTAACTATTTAGAAATAGATTGGATAAACTCTTTTACTTTCTTTTCAAGAAGTTCAACAACTATTTCTTTTTCTTCAAAAGTGTTGGCAGGGTATTTATCCATATCAAAATCAATGGTTTCTTTAGCAGGAACAAATGGACACTCTACAGCACATCCCATTTTTACTAAATAATCTATGTTTTGTGGAAGTTCATCCAAAGAATGAGGTCTATAGTTAGACATAGAAAGACCTTTTGCTTCCATAATTTTTGCACCTTCATCATTTACTTTTTCTGCAGGATTTGTTCCAGCACTAACGATTATAAAATCATTTGTTAGTTCTTTTGCAAATCTCTCACAGATTATACTTTTAAAAGAGTTACCTTTACACACAAAAGCTATTGTTTTCATTGAATATTATCCTCCAAATTTTATAATAATTAGATATATATTATCATGAAGCAAAATCTTTGTAAATTGGTATATTAGAAAAAACTAATTTATTTTTTATCGCTTGGCATAACTACTAAAAACAAATTTATCACTTCTATGATGAGATTCGGTATATTCAAAAAGAGTTCCGTTATCCAAATAAGCAAAATTTTTAACAATAGCCACAAGATTGGTTCCTCTTAAATCTAAATATTTTTTATCATCTTCATTGGGAGGTTCAACAGAAATTATTTTTTGTGCTCCATTAATTTTAACCCCTTTTTTATTTTCTAAAAATTCATATATAGAATCCATAGCAATTGAAACATTTAATCCTTCAACAACCTCTTTTAAAAAGTAGTTATCATCTAAAATAACTTTTTCACCACTAATCTCTCTTATTCTAATAATGTGGTAGATAGTCTCGCCAATAGGAAAATGAGTTTTTTTATTTAGTTCATTATCAACTATTAAAGTTTCAAAAATAGGAATTGAAGTTTTATATTTCAAACTATTTTTAAAAGAAGCTTCTTTGAAACTTTCAGTCCCTCCAAGCAAAAAATTAACAGGTATTTTTTTTATAACAAAAACCCCTTTTCCATGAACAGAACTTAAAAGTCCATCACTTGATAAGAGATCAATAGCTTTTCGAACTGTATTTCTGCTCACTGAAAAAATATCTTTCAATTGATTTTCAGATGGAATTTTCTCTTCAGGTGGATAAGTTCCATTATTTATATTTTCTTTAATAAAGTTGTATATTTCTAAATATCTACTTTTAGCCATTTTTTCTCCTAAATATGTATTAACTTATTTTAATCTTATTAAAAGTATTATATCAGAAAAAAATAATTATATAAAGATGTAAACTTGTTTAAACAAGTTGTTGACAAAATAATAAAAACTTTATATGATATGTTCAATAAGAGATTAAAAAGTTTTTTAAAAAACATTGGAGGGTTAAAATGGGTAAATATGAAAAAGAAGCTAAAGAGATATTAGATCTAATCGGTGGAAAAGAAAATCTAATTAGCGCAACTCATTGTGTTACTAGACTTAGATTAGTTTTAAAAGATGAAAGTTTAGTAAAGAAAAAAGAACTAGAAAATAGTTCTCTAATAAAAGGCTGTTTTTCAACATCGGGGCAATTTCAAATAATAATTGGGAATCAAGTTAAAGATTTATATAAAGATTTTATTATAGCTGCAGGAATTTCTGAAGCAACTAAAGAGGAAACGAAAGTTGCTGCTAATGAAAAAATGGGCAGATTACAAAAAATTGTAGGTGGATTTGCAGAGATATTTACACCTCTTCTTCCAGTTATCATAGCAGGTGGTTTAATATTAGGATTTAGAAATATAATTGGAGATTTAGCTATATTTGGAGATGGGAGTCAGACTTTAACAAGTTTAAATCCAAGATTAGCAGAACTTCATAGTTTTTTATGGATTTTAGGTGAAGCTATATTCCATTTTTTACCAGTGGGAGTTACATGGTCTACAGTAAAAAAATATGGTGGAACAGAAATTTTAGGAATAGTTTTAGGAATAACACTGGTTTCACCACAGCTTATGAATGCTTATGGATATGCCACAGCTCAAGCTGCAGGAGCAGTTCCTTTCTGGGATTTCGGATTCATAACTATTGAAAAAGTTGGATATCAAGCTCAAGTTATACCAGCTATGTTAGCAGGAATTTTTATGGCAAAAACGGAACTTTTCTTAAGAAAATATCTTTCAGAGATTTTAAAAATGATATTACTACCGTTTTTAGTTTTATTTACAACTGTTATTGTTTCATATTTAGTTATTGGACCAGTATCTCGTGAGTTAGGAAATTATATTGCCGCAATATTTAATATTTTACTGACTGGTCCTTTTAGAGTATTTGGATCAATACTTTTTGGAATGCTTTATGCTCCTTTAGTTATAACAGGAGTTCATCACACGTTTTTAGCTGTAGATTTACAACTAATTGCGCAAGGTGGAACAATGATTTGGCCGATGATAGCTCTAAGTAATATAGCTCAAGGATCAGCAGCTGTGACAGTTATGTTTTTAAATAGAAAAGATGAAAAATTAAAATCTTTATCACTATCATCAGCAATATCAGCGTGGTTAGGAGTTACTGAGCCAGCGATGTTTGGTGTGAATTTAAGATTTATGTATCCTTTTTATGGAGCATTGATTGGTTCAGCTCTTGCAGCAATTTATTCAACTTTAACAGGAGTTTTAGCTAACTCAATAGGAATAGGTGGACTTCCAGCATTTTTAGCAATTCAACCTAAATTTTGGATAAACTATATTATAGCTATGACAATAGCTTTTGTTATACCAATTATAGCTACTTATATATTAAGTAAAGGTAGATTTACAAAAAAATAAAAATATAAATTAAAATAAAGTGAGGAAAATTATGTTAGAAAAAGATTGGTGGAAGAGTGCCACAGTTTATCAGATATATCCTAAAAGTTTTTGTGATAGTAATGGTGATGGAATAGGTGACATAAAAGGAATTATAAGTAAGTTAGATTATTTAAAAAAATTAGGTGTAGATGTAGTTTGGACAACTCCTATGTATGTTTCACCAATGATGGATAACGGATATGATATAGCTGATTATTATAATATTGATCCAACATTTGGAACTATGGAAGATTTCCATGAACTATTAAATGAGATGCATAAAAAAGGGATGAAATTAATAATGGATATGGTTATTAATCATACTTCAACAGAGCATTTTTGGTTTAAAGAAGCTTTAAAAGGTCCAGAAAATAAATATCATAACTATTACATTTGGAAGGAGGGAACTGCTGATAAAGTTCCTAATAATTGGGCTTCAAAATTTGGTGGAAATGCTTGGAAATATGTGGAGTCATTGGGAAAATATTATTTACATCTATTTGATGTGACACAAGCTGATCTTAATTGGGAGAATCCTGAATTGAGAAATGATATTTATAAAATGATAAACTTTTGGTTAGAAAAAGGTGTAGATGGATTTAGATTAGATGTGATAAATTTAATTTCAAAAAATCAAAATTTTCTAGATGATAACTATGAAACAGCTACATCAGATGGAAGAAAATTTTACACAGATGGACCAAGAGTTCATGAATTTTTAAAGGAGTTAACAGCTAATACTTTTGGAAAGTATCCAGGAAGCCTAACTGTAGGAGAGATGTCGTCAACAACTATCTCTCATTGTATAGAGTATACAAAACCAGAAAACAAAGAGTTATCTATGGTATTTAATTTTCATCATTTAAAAGTAGATTATCCAAATGGAGAGAAGTGGGCTTTAGGAGATATGGATTTTAAATCTTTAAAGGATATATTTTTCAAATGGCAAGTTGAAATGGAAAAGGGGGATGGATGGAGTGCAGTATTTTGGTGTAACCATGATCAACCAAGAATTGTTTCTAGATTTGGAAATGAAAACTATTTAAAAGAATCTGGAAAGATGTTAGGGACAGCAATTCATATGTTAAGAGGAACACCGTATATCTATCAAGGTGAAGAGATTGCAATGACTAATCCACATTTTGAAACTATTGATGAGTATAGAGATGTAGAGGCTTTAAATAATTATAAGCTTCTTCTTGAAAAAGGTAAAACTGTTGATAAGGCTATAGAGATTTTAGGACAAAAATCTAGAGATAATAGTAGAACTCCAGTTCAATGGAATGAGAGTAAAAATGCAGGATTTACTGAGGGAACTTCATGGATAGAGGTTGCTAAAAATTATTCGACAATAAATGTTGAAAACAGTTTAAAAGATGAAGAGTCAGTTTTTTATCATTATAAAAATTTGATAGAATTAAGAAAAAAATATAAAGTTATTTCTCATGGAGATTTTATTCCTATGTACGTAGAAAATTCTCAAATATTTGGATATATACGTCAACTTGGAAATGAAAAACTTTTAGTTATAAATAATTTTTATGAGAAAGAGATTGAAATTGAAATCCCAGAAGAGTTTATTGGAAAAGAGATTCTAATAAAAAACTATAGTGATGTATTATTAAGTGATAAAAAAATAAAGCTAAGAGCTTATGAATCAATTGTAATTTATTCATTTTAAAAAAGCTCAATCTAAAAAGATTGAGCTTTTTTTATTTATATAGAGTTTTCAATTTCTAACATATGTTTTTCATGAATTTTAAAGAATGGATAATATATTATAATACTTAATATTGCTATAAATATTGTAAATATTAAATTTCTTACATCCATAGAAGATAGATATCCTTGAATAAAAAATGGTGCAAATGATGGATCTACTATGTAGCCCATAGATATTAAATCTATTTTTTGAGCAACATAAGTTAAAGATAAACTCACTATTGGCATAAATAAAAATGGAATAGCTAATATTGGATTCAATATAATTGGTGTTCCAAAAATTACAGGTTCATTTATTCCACAAATTCCTGGAATAAATGACAATTTTCCTATTGATTTAAGTTGTTGAGATTTGCTTTTCATCATAAGAATAACTAATCCTATTGTATTTCCTGCTCCACCTAATATTGCTACTCTAAACATTTGTAAATTCATAAGCATCTGTGGTTCTTGTCCAGATTTTATTAACTCTGCGTTAATTCCTGTATTTGCAATACCTAAAGAGAATACAAGAGGAAAGATTATTGATGTTCCATTTATTCCGAATAGCCATAATAGATTTCCAAAAACAACAATTGCAATATAGCCCCATATATTATTTCCAATTGTTAATGCTGGTGTTAATATCATCATTATTAAGCTTGGAATATCTTTTCCTGTATATATATAAATTATAATACTTAAACCATAAATTATAATTATATTCACTAGTAATGGAATTAATGCATTCATAAAAGATAAAACTGCTGGTGGAATATGTTCACCTTTAAACTTCCAATCTAATTTTTCAATAAGCATTGTTATTTCAACTGTTAAAAGACTTAAGATAATTGCAATAAATAATCCATCAGCACCTAAATAAGTCATTATAATAGAGTTATTTTCAATTGGTGCAGCTACTAGTAAAAATATAATCATTGATATTAAACCTGATGTTGACTTATTAAGATTATAGTTTCCTGATAATGCATAAGCTATAGTAAATGATGTCATTAAACCTACTATTCCCATTGTAAAATTAAAAGGCTTAGTTAATATTGCATAATTTTCTATAGCAAATTTTTTCCAATTTAACATAAATTTCAAAAATATATTTTGTGTTTCAGGATTTACTAAATCAACATTTATAGGTGGGTTAGCTAGTATTAAAAATAATGAACCTACAACAATTAAAGAAAGAGTCATCATCATTCCTGTTGAAATTGCTGCTAGATGTTTTTGGTTACCAATTTTATCCCCTATAGGCAAAAGTACTTTTTCTAATTTACTTAAAAATTTATTTTCCATTCTTCCCCCAAACTCCTATTCTTGCCACGGATTATACTTAAATGCTGATATTACTACTTTTTTTGGATCGTACTTCTTTAAAATTTCATTGTATTGTTCTTTATAATCATTATCTACTTCTTTTTGAGGAATAACCATACTAGCTTCATTTAAAAAGTGAAATGAATCTCTTCCCATTTCTGCTCCTCTAGTTGTATGTTTATCTAAAGCATAATCAGGTATATCTGGAACATATCCCATTGCAAATCCTTTAATAACAATATTTTTTAATAGATCACTTGATCTATCTTTTTCACAATTACAAAGATATCTAATTGCATGAATAAAAAATATAGGTCTATCTCCATCAGCATAGGCATATTCTTTTCTCATTTCTTTTAAATTATTTATCAAAATAGCTGCCATTGGATCTCCCATTCCAATATCTTCAACAGAAATTGCAACTAATCTTCTCCATAGTTTCTCCTCCATTTGTGGAGATGTTATATACATTTCATAAGCAAATTCACATGCTGCTTCAACCTTTCCTCTTCTAATAGATTTTTGAAGAGCTGAAATAACTTCATCTCCTATTAATCCGTTTCTTGTTGTTACCCTTGCCCATGGGTCTTGTAAAAATTTCTTTTCCATTTTTTCTCCTTTATGATATATAATATTGTTGGTGATATTAATGATTGATATAAATTATATTTGTAAAAAACACAAATTGACAATTCTAGAAAAAACTATTTTAGAATTTATAGTTCAAAATATTCAAAATAAAAAGAAAATTTCTATTAGAAATGTAGCTTTAGAAAATTTTACTTCTACATCTGTTATCTATAAATGTATGAATAAAATTGGTTATAGTAGTTACTCCAATTTTATTTATTTTTTAAAAATAAATAATAATTCTTTAATTTCTAAGAATTGTTCTTTAGAAGAAAATGAATCATTTAAAAAAGCAGTTATTTTATTAAAAAAAAATAAAGATAAGCTTTTTATGTTTACATCTACAGGAATAGCAAATAATATTTCTTCATATATGAATGAGCGTTTAGCTCTTTCAGGGATAAGAAGTATTTCAAATAGTCATATTCAATTATTAGAAAATTATTTTTCTAAAGACATTATCTTAATAACACTTTCTCAATCTGGTGAAACTGAATCTGTTATTGATATTCTAAAAATAGCTACTAAAAATAAAATTAAAAGTCTAAGCTTTATTGGAAAAAAAGATACTACAATTGAAAATCTTTCTGATATAAGTCTTATTTCAACTAATGATATTTTTTTTGCAGATGTTATTACTATTTTTGAAGAAATCTTGAAAAGAATATAATCTTTTTTATAATAAAAGTCAATAATTGCAAGCTATTAAAAAAAATGTTTTGAAAAATAAAAAAATGTTTCCCTTTAATCTTTGAATAAAATATGATAAAATTCTTTTGTAAAAATTATAAAACTTATATATATTTGGAATATGGCCAAAAGTTTCTACACCAAACCGTAAATTTGGTACTATAAGTAAAAGTTAACTTAAAACAGTAAGCTTTTGCTTGCTGTTTATTTTTTTAGGGAGGATTTTGTGAAAAATTATTTAAAAAATATGCTTTTAATAGGTACATTATTTTTAGTTGGATGTAGTTCTTTAATTCAAAAAAAAGAAAGTACTAGTATTATTATTAAAAACGGTACTATTTTAACTATGGATAAAAATAATAAAGTTATAAATAATGGAGTTGTTGTTATAAAAGACAACAAAATTATTTCTGTAGGAACTGAAGAACTTTTAAAAATTTATTCTGCAAATAAGATAATAGATGCTGAAAATGGAATAATTATGCCTGGGATGATTAACACACACAATCATCTTCCTATGATTGCTTTTAGAGGTCTTGGAGAAGAGGGCATAAGTAATAGACTATTCGCTTACTTTTTTCCATTAGAAGAGGAAAAATTAAATAGAGATTTAATTTATAAAGCTACTGTTCATGGAAGCATTGATATGGCTCTTTCTGGAGTTACAACATATGCAGATATGTATTACCATATGGATGAAATGGCAAAAGCTACAAAAGCTGTTGGAATTAGAGGTGTTCTTGGAGAAACTGTTATAAAATTCCCTGTTGTTGATGCTAAAAAACCTTATGGTGGAATTGAATATGCTGTTAATTTTATTGAAGAATATAAAAATGATGATTTAATTATACCTGCTATTGGTCCTCATGCTCCTTATACTGTTTCTAAAGAAAAAATGCAAGAGATAGATAAGCTATCTCAAAAGTATAATGTTCCTGTTATGATCCATGTTGGAGAGTTTGATGACGAAGATAAAAGACTAAATTTAAAAAATAAATCTGTTGTTGAATATATGGATTCTATTGGTGTATTAAATAAAAGGGTTTTACTTGCTCATGCTATTCACTTAAATGAAAAAGATTTAGATATTATAAAAGAAAAAAAAGTTTCAATAGCATATAATCCTATGGCTAATGCAAAAGGAGCAACTGGGATAGCAAGAGCTTATGAAATGTTAAATAAAAATATAAAAGTTGGACTTGGAACTGATGGACCTATGAGTTCTAATCAAGTGGATCTTTTTAGAACTTTAAGTTATGCCTCTTCTATGCAAAGATTAAAATACAATGATAGAACTATTATGACTCCAGATATTGTTATTAGAATGGCAACAATTGGTGGAGCGCAAGCTTTAAATTTAGATGAGAAAATTGGGTCAATTGAAGTTGGAAAATTAGCAGATATTATTATAGTAGAAACGAAGTCAACTAATATGATGCCTAATTATGACCCTTTTGCAACTCTTGTTTTTCAAGCTAACTCATCTAATGTAGATACAACAATTGTTAATGGAAAAATAATTGTAGAAAATAAAAAATTAAAAACATACGATATCAAAAAAAATAAAAAGCAAATGAAAGAAATTGAAAATGATATTGCTAAATTTGCTAAGGAATTAGCAAAAAAAGCTAAAAATATGAATTAAAATAAAAAAGAGCCTCATATTTTTGAGGTTCTTTTTTATTTTATTAATAACTTTTCTTTCGAATATACAAGCATTGTCAAAAGGTCATTATATGGAGTAGGAATATTAAATTTTTTTCCTTTTTTTGAAATGTAACTATTGATATAATTAATTTCTGTAAGTTTATGATTTTGTATTAAATCCTGATGTATAGAGGGAAAGTGTTTTTCCAGCTTCATTTGAATCATACGTCTGTTCAACATTTTTTACAATTTCGTTAACATTTAAAAAGATATTATATCTACTAGCTATCTGAGAGAATTCTTGAATTACATGATCAAGGTCAACTAATTCTGATGTCCATAAAGTAACACCCATAAATATATTTTTCATATCCACAAATTCAGATATTGTTTCGTTATGCCCTATTCCATTTAGTAAACATAAGACTTTTGTATTTTTTTAAAAAAATGCTATAAAGATAATATAATTTGAAAAAGAAATAATTATTTTTTTAATAAGATATATTGAACTATTTTCTATGAAAAATATAAAAGAAATTGAAAAGAGATTAGGATGTAAATACTGTGGAAAAAGTATTTGCTATTTCTAGCTTCAAAATTTAGAAATAAAAACTGGTATATTGAATAAATTTTTAAATTATGATATTTTAAAATAAAGTTTTTAAAAAATAAATTGTCGGGGGACAAACTATGATTAAAAAAGATATTAAAATTCATGAAAAAAGAGAACAATTAATTATTCTATTAAAAAATGAAGTGTATCTTACTGGTTATAGGTAAGGAGGCTGCATGATACTTACATTTATATTTATTGTTTGTTTAGGATATTTAATTTATTTAAAAGGTGGTTATACTGTTGATATGTCTTTAAAAGAGGAAGAAAAAATTTATAAAATAAAAGATAAGGAAAAAGAAAAAGATACCTTAGAGTAAAGGTTTTATAAAATAAAAAAAGAGGCTAAAAAATTTATTTTAGTCTCTTTTTTATTAACATATTTTTTTAGTATCTTCTTCGAGTTTTTTGTGGTGGAAGTTCTAGAGGTTTATTGTAAGATTCAAGATTTTCCCAGCCTTGAACTTTAGTTGATACATTATAAATACTTTGAAAAAATTTCATAGCAGATTCTTCAGGATTAGAAGTAGCAAGGCAATCACTTAATTTATAAATAAATTGGTCATTATAATAGGATTTTTCAATAGGAAGAGTAATTTTTTTATACTCCTCAGGATTATTTGGCCACATAAATCCGAAGAAATATGGTTCTCCAATACTATTATTTCCAAGGTTAAATCCAAATTCAATTTCTTCAGCATCAACACCATATCTAAATCCAACAGGTAAAGACGGATCTGTATTGAGAAGTTTACCAGAATATCTAACAGTTCCCATATCTAAGCAACCCCAATAAAAATTTACTTTGCTTCTTCTTCCTCTAAATGGAGCAGCAAATTTATTAAGAATCTTATAGGCATATTTAACCATTTCAAACCATTTTTCAACAGCTTCTCTATCATAAGATTTATGAGTTTCATCTTTTTCAAAAGATGTTGTGAAGTTCCATTCTTGTGGAATTGGGTAGATGTCAGTTCGACAACCTAAAAATTCAAGTTTACTTAGAAAAGTTTTATAAAATTGAGCTACTGAAACTCCATCCTTAAGAGAGATAATAACTTCTCTTCCATTTTCATCTAAAATAATTAGCTGATGTTTTACAAAGTTGAATGAAATTTGAAACATACCATTTTCAGAAGGTATATTTCCAGTGGAGATTCCAGTTGGTGTAATGTGAAGCATAGCAGATTCCCATTCTGGTTCTTGAGGAATTCTTTCCAGTGCAACTTTCCCAACCATTTGAATATACATACCTAAGGTATCAACAGTATTTTGCCAATCCTTATATTTTAAAACTTTCATATTAACCTCCCATAAAAATATTAAAAAAGTTCTTAGATATAGTTTCTAATAAAAAAACTATTTCCTTTTATTTAATATTATTCTATTGAAGAGATTATGCTCTATTTGGTATAATTAAAGGCAAATTTATTTTTGGAGGTGGTTTTGTATGAAAAATACTTGAATTTGATCAATTTATTCTCTTAGGTTAAGAGATTGCTTTAAACTACCTTTATCAAGTGTGATAAATTATAAAATAAATTTAGAAAGAAGGTTATATTATGTTAGTGGATTTACATATCCATGAAAGTAAGTACTCTTTAGATAGTCACGTATCTTTAGAAAAAATTATAGAAGAAGCAAAAAGGAAAGGTCTTGATGGAATCGCTATAACTGATCATGACGATATGCAAATAAAGGAAGAAGCTGAGACTTTATCTAAAAATTTAAATTATCCTATATTTGTTGGAGTTGAATATTTAACTTTAGAAGGAGATATTGTTGCTTTTGGAATTGATAAGATTCCTGAAGGAAGAATTCCTGCACAAGAGTTTATCAATCTTGTAAATGAAGCTGGAGGAGTTTGTATCTCTGCACATCCATTTAGAAATAATAACAGAGGTCTTGAAAATAATTTAAATACAATTCGTGGATTAGCTGGAATTGAAGGATTTAATGGAAATACAGATAAACTTAGTAATTTAAAAGCTTTTGAAACAGCAAAAAAATTAGGGATTCAAGCAGTTGGATCCAGTGACGCTCATCATCAACATGCTGTAGGTAGATTTGCAACAAAGTTACCATTCACAGTTACAAATGTAGCGGAACTTATAAAGGCAATAAAAACAAATGAATGTGTTCCTATGATTTATGTTGATGGAATATATAAAGAGATTGAAGAAAGATAAAATTTTGGGGGTTTAAAATGAAAAAAATATTATTAACAACACTATTAGTATTTTCAACTTTAGCAACGTCAGTTCTAGCAAAAAATTTAAAAGTTGTTGCTGCTTATGGAAATAAAGAAAAAATATTTCAAGAGTTTACTAAAGAAACAGGAATAAAAGTTGAATTTTTAGATTTATCTTCTGGTGAGGTTTTATCTAGAATTCAAGCTGAAGGAGGAAAGCCAAGTGCAGATGTTTGGTTTGGTGGTGGAATAGATAGTTTTATCGCTGCTAAAGATAAAGGTCTTCTTGAAAAATATGAATCTAAAAATAATATAGAGTTTTATGGTGGGCTCTTTTGTCAAACAGTTTCTCTTAAAACCTAAGCAATTTTTTTGT
>ERZ772855.2176-NODE-2176-length-17105-cov-3.814839_pt1 | contig 17105 bp, 9 predicted proteins | sample MGYA00511900_ERZ772855 | MGnify/ENA primary metagenome ERZ772855 (study PRJEB29015, sample SAMEA2737701) | human gut metagenome | biome: human gut; feature: human-associated habitat; material: faeces | place: China | collected 2012 ...
ATTTTCTTTGCGGAGCCCGTGTCGGATATCCTCGCGGCGGTCTGTACGTCGGCGACGTTTTATGTGTTTTATAAGAGGCATTTGAAAGACTGATAGAAATAGAATAAGACAGGAAAAGGTCCCTTGGGAACCGGGAGAAGCCATAAAGACTCTCCCCGGTCTCAAGGGACCTTCGTTTTATTTCCCCAGCTTCCTCTGTACCGCTTTCACCACTTCCATGATGGGAATGATGAGTACGGCCAGTCCCAGGGCAATGGCGTATTCGTGAAGGCCGATGGGTGTGAACTCAAAGGCAGCGGCTAAGAACGGAACCTCGATGACGGCGGTGGTCAGGATCAGGGAAACGACCATTGCGCCGAACAGGAAGTTGTTGCGGGTCTTTAAGGCAAAGATGGAGCCGCGGCGGCTTCTCATGTTCAGGGAGTGGAAGATCTCAACCATGGACAGGGTCAGGAATGCCATGGTGGTTCCGTCCGGGCTGTTGACGAATTCCCAGACACCGCTTTCCACATAATGGCCCACCAGATAGGAGACCATGACCAGAACGGTTACGATAAAGCCCTGGAAGAACACGTCAAAGCCCATGCCTCCGGCAAAGATCCCTTCCTTGGGATCCCTGGGCTTCTGCTTCATGATGTCGGATTCGCTCTTTTCCATCCCCAGAGCCAGAGCCGGGAAGCAGTCGGTGATCAGGTTGATCCATAAAAGATGGACGGGCTTCAGGATCGTAAAGCCAATGAGGGTGGAGAAGAAGATGGCCAGGACCTCAGCCAGGTTGGAGGCTAAAAGGAACTGGATGGCCTTCCGGATATTGGCATAGATCCGGCGGCCCTCTTCAACGGCAGAGACGATGGTGGCAAAGTTATCGTCCGCCAGCACCATATCGGCCACATTTTTTGTAACGTCAGTTCCGGTGATGCCCATGCCGACGCCGATGTCGGCGCTCTTGATGGACGGCGCATCGTTGACGCCGTCTCCGGTCATGGCTGTGATCTTTCCGCGGGCCTTCCAGCCGTTGACGATGCGGACCTTATGCTCTGGCTGAACACGGGCATAAACGGAAAATTCGGTGATCCGGCGGGCGAATTCCTCGTCGCTCAGATCGTCCAGCTGCGCACCTGTGATGGCCTGGTCCGGGGAGGTAATGATCCCCAGCTCCATTCCGATGGCTACGGCAGTATCCTTGTGGTCTCCGGTGATCATAATGGGACGGATCCCGGCTTTCCGGCATTCTGCAATGGCTGTCTTCACTTCCGGACGCACGGGATCGATCATGCCGGAGAGGCCGACGTAAGTCAGATTCTGCTCCAGGAATTCCGGTTCTGTGCTTTCCGGCATGGAGGACCAGTTTCTTTTTGCAGCGCAGAGGACACGGAGGGCGCGGTCGGCCATGGATTTATTGGCGGCCAGGATAGAGGCGCGGATCTCATCGGTCATTTCCACTGCAGAGCCGTTCACCATGGCTCTGGTACAGCGTTTTAATACCTCGTCGGGAGCGCCCTTGGTGTACTGGATGATGGTTCCGTCGGCAGCCTTATGGACCGTGGACATCATTTTCCGCATGGAATCAAAGGGAGCCTCGCCTGCCCGGGGCCATGCGGCCTTCAGCTCAGGCTTTAAGAGTCCGTTTTTGGCGGCGTCATTGACCAGGGCGCATTCCGTAGGTTCTCCGATGGCCTGGTTTGCTTCGGCATCCCATTCGGAATCGGAGCAGAGAGCCATGGCCGTTTCCAGCTCCTTTTCATCGTCAGCCACATGATCCACCACGGTCATCCGGTTCTGGGTCAGTGTACCAGTCTTATCCGAGCAGATGATCTGGGTACAGCCTAAGGTCTCCACAGCCGTCAGCTTGCGGATGATGGCGTTTCGTTTGGACATATTGGTAACGCCGATGGAAAGTACGATGGTGACCACAGCTGCGAGACCCTCGGGGATCGCTGCCACAGCCAGGGATACGGCTACCATAAAGGAATTTAAGATGGAACTGCCGTTGAAGCCGGAGCGCATGAGGCCTACGGCAAAGATCACGGCGCAGATGCCCAGGACCAGTACGGTCAGGATCTTGCTGAGCTGGTTTAACTTTAACTGGAGGGGGGTCTCCTCATCCTTGGCCTGGGCCAGGGCAGAGGCGATCTTACCCATTTCTGTGTCCATGCCAGTGCCGGTGAGGACAGCCTTTCCTCGTCCGTATACCACAGTGGAGCCCATGTAGACCATGTTCTTTCTGTCGCCCAGGGGGATGTCCTTCTGTCCGCCCAGGGAAAGAAGCTCGGCGGCCTTATTGACCGGAACGGACTCGCCGGTGAGGGCGGCCTCCTCGATCTTCATGCTGGCACTTTCAATGATACGGCCGTCGGCAGGAACCGCATCTCCGGCCTCCAGGACTACGATATCGCCGGGAACCAGATCCTCGCTCTTTAAGGTGACGATCTTTCCGTCACGGAGGACCTTACTGGATGCGGCTGCGATCTCCTGAAGGGCTGCGATGGCCGCTTCTGCCTTTCCTTCCTGCACTACGCCGAGTACGGCGTTGATGATCACCACAGCGATGATAATGATCACGTCTGCAAAGGATTCGCCCTGATAGAACGCTGTGATGCCGGAAATAATGGCGGCGGCGATGAGGATCAGGATCATGGGATCCGAGAGCTCTTTTAAGAACCGCTTCAGAATGGAATCCTTTTTTGCCTCCTTTAACTTGTTCTTTCCATATTTGGCGAGTCTTTTTTCAGCCTCGCCGGTGGAAAGACCCTGGTCGGAGGAATTTTGTGCCTTCAGCACTTCTTCATAATTTTCCAGATATTCTTTCACGTTGCCTCCTTATCCGGAAGATAGTATGCCCGGAAAACGGGAAAAAAATAAGACTTATCCTCAGAGAGATCCCTTTGGATAAGTCTCGTTGTTTTCATGAAACGGATCAGACGGAGAAATCCAGGCCTGAGCCGTATCAAAACAGGACCAGGCCGGTCGGCCATGTGTGTTGATCCTGTCACACCGGGGTGTCAACTACTCCCTTATTCGCTATTTTGTTTTGAATACCAGCGGCAGTTTTTGTCTGCCTCTTTGTTATTCAGTATTCTACCCCTGGGAAGGAAAAAAATCAAGGGTATGAATTGAAAAATTGATAAAATTTCAGCAAACTTTTTGGAAAATTTTGCTAAAAACAGTCCTAAACCTGCAATCCCTTGACCTGGCGGGCGTTGAGCTCCTCCAGCCGTTCCTTTGTGACCGCTGCCAGCTGCTCGGCTTCGCAGGGCTCATGGCCCAGGTTTTTATGGGCAGTAGCCAACATCAGCTTGATCCGGTTCAGCTGGTTTACCTCGCTGGCTCCGGGATCATAGTCCACGGCAATGATGTTGGCTTCCGGATGCTGGCGGCGCAGCTCCTTGATGACGCCCTTTCCAACGATATGGTTGGGCAGGCAGCCAAAGGGCTGGACGCAGACGATGTTCCTGGTGCCGCCCTTGATGAGCTCCAACATTTCCCCGGTCAGGAACCAGCCTTCGCCGGTCTGGTTTCCCAGGGAGACGAAGCCGCTGGCCATGGACGCCAGGTATTTGATCTTTGTGGGCGGCGTGAAGTGGACGCTCTTTTCCAGGGCGATCCGCGCCGACTTGCGGAAATACTCCAGAAGGGAGATCGCCGTATTGCAGAGCCAGGCGGTGGAGTGCTTCGCCCCCAGATGACTGGCCTTGAAATTGCTGTTGTAGAAGCAGTACAGCAAAAAGTCCATGAGATCCGGCATCACGGCCTCAGCCCCTTCGGATTCCAGAAGCTCCACGATGTGGTTGTTGGCAGTGGGAGAGAATTTCACCAGGATCTCTCCCACGATCCCCACCCGGGGCTTTTGGATGTCCAGCCGCTCCAGGCTGTCGAAATCGCGGATGATGCCGCGGATGTTCTTTGTGAAGTTCATCATGCCCAGGGAGGGGCCGGAAAGCTCGCGTATACAGATCTTTTTCCATTTTTCATGCAGGGCGTTGGCAGAGCCGGGCACCTTTTCATAGGGTCTGGTGGCGTACAGCACACGCATGAACACGTCTCCGTAGACCACGGCCTGCATGGCCTTGGCGATCAGGGGAGCCGTCAGGGTGAAGCCCGGGTTGGACTCCATGCCGTTGGCATTGATGGAGATCACCGGGATCTGGGGCATCCCTGCCTTTTCCAGGGCACGGCGGATGAAGCCGATGTAGTTGGAGGCCCGGCAGCCGCCGCCGGTCTGGGTCATGACCACTGCTGTGTGGTCCAGGTCGTATTTCCCTGACAGGAGGGCGTCCATGATCTGGCCGATGACGATCAGGGACGGGTAGCAGGCGTCATTGTTGACAAAGCGCAGCCCCGTATCTACGGCAGTTTTGTCGTCGTTCTGGAGAACCACCAGGTTATAGCCGAAGCTGCGGATGGCCGGCTCCAGCAGATCGAAGTGGATGGGCGACATCTGGGGGCAGAGAAGGGTATAGGTCTTCCGCATTTCCTTTGTGAAGACTACCCGGTTATAGGCGCTGGACACGATGTTTCTGGTATAGCGCCGTTCCTCTCTTACCCGCAGGGCGGAGATCAGGGAACGGATCCGGATCCGGGCAGCTCCCAGGTTGTTGACCTCATCGATCTTCAGAACTGTATAGATCTTCCCGGCGCTGGTGAGAATATCATTGACCTGGTCCGTGGTGACGGCGTCCAGGCCGCAGCCAAAGGAGTTCAGCTGGATCAGATCCAGGTTATCCCGGGTCTTTACAAAGGAGGCTGCGGCATAAAGCCTGGAATGGTACATCCACTGGTCGGTGACGATCAGCGGTCGCTCCACCTCTGCCAGATGGGAAATGGAATCCTCGGTCAGCACCGGAAATCCGTATGAGGTGATCAGATCTGCGATCCCGTGGTTGATCTCCGGATCGATGTGGTAGGGCCGTCCGGCCAGGACGATGCCGTGCTTTCCGGTCTCCTCTAAATAGGAAAGCACCTCCTCACCCTTTTTCTCCACATCAGCGCGGGCCCTGGAAAGCTCTTCCCAGGCCTTATGGGCCGCAGACCGGACCTCATGCTCGGAGATCTGGAATTCATGTTTAAATTCCTGCACCAGCTGCTTTGTAAGGGTCTTTTCGTCCGTGAAGGCCATAAAGGGGTTCATGAACCGGATGTGGTTTTCCTCCAGGCCCTCCATATTGTTTTTGATATTTTCCGCGTAGGAGGTGACGATGGGGCAGTTGTAGTGGTTCCCGGCCCCGGCCACCTCATTCCTTTCATAAGGGATGCAGGGATAGAAAATAAAGGGGACGCCCTTTTTTATGAGCCATTCCACGTGGCCATGGGACAGCTTCGCCGGATAGCATTCGGACTCGCTGGGAATGGTCTCGATGCCCAGCTCATAGATCTGGCGGCTGGACTGGGGGGACAGGATCACCTGGAAGCCCAGTTCCTTAAAGAACACAGCCCAGAAGGGGAAGTCCTCGTACATGTTCAGCACCCGTGGGATCCCCACAGGGCCGCGGAAGGCCTTGTGGGCTGCCAGAGGCTCGTAATCGAAGATCCGGTGATATTTATAGGTATAAAGATTCGGGATATCCCGTTTGGCTTTTTCAACACCCAGGCCCCGCTCGCAGCGGTTGCCGGAGATATACTGTCTTCCTCCCTCAAAGCGGTTGATGGTCAGGACACAGTGGTTGACGCAGCCGCGGCACCGGCTCATGGTGGTGGTGTAGGTAAGGCCGATGATCCGGTCCAGAGAAAGCATGGAGGTCTCCTTCGGGTGGAGGTTATACCGTTCCCTGGCGATCAGCGCAGCGCCGAAGGCGCCCATGATCCCGGCAATATCCGGCCGGATGGCGTTGCCGCCGGAGATCTTTTCAAAGCTCCGTAGTACGGCATCGTTGTAGAAGGTGCCGCCCTGTACCACCACATTTTTTCCCAGGTCTGAGGCGGTGGTGATCTTGATGACCTTAAATAAGGCGTTGCGGATCACCGAGTAGGCCAGGCCTGCGGAGATATCGGCCACAGACGCGCCCTCCTTCTGGGCCTGCTTTACGTTGGAATTCATAAAGACCGTGCACCGGGTTCCAAGATCAATGGGATTCTGGGCAAACAGCGCCTCCTTTGCGAAATCCACCACGCTGTAATTTAAGGATCTGGCAAAGGTCTCGATGAAGGAGCCGCAGCCGGAGGAACAGGCTTCGTTGAGCTGGACGCTGTCCACGGTTCCGTCTTTGATGCGGATGCATTTCATGTCCTGGCCGCCGATGTCCAGAATACAGTCCACCTCCGGATCGAAGAAGGCTGCGGCATAGTAATGGGAGATGGTCTCCACCTCGCCCTCGTCCAGGAGAAAGGCCGCCTTTAAAAGGGCCTCTCCGTAGCCGGTGGAGCAGGAATAGGCGATCTTTGCCGTTTCCGGCAGCAGGGCTTTGATCTCTTTTATGGAAGCGATGGCTGTGGCCAGGGGGCTTCCGTTGTTGCTGCTGTAAAAATGGTAAAGCAGAGAACCGTCCTCGCCCACCAGAGCTACTTTGGTGGTGGTGGAGCCGGCATCGATGCCCAGGTAGCATCTGCCGGAATAGGAGGCCAGGTCTCCGCGTTTTACCTTATACTGGTTATGGCGGTCCAGGAATTCCTGGTAGTCGGCCTCATCCTTAAATAAGGGGTCCATCCGCTTTACCTCGAAGTCCATTTTGATCCCGCCGGAAAGGTCGGAGATGAGCTGATCCAGGGAAAGAGCCATGGTTTCCGGGGCATTCATGGCCGCTCCTACGGCTGCGAACAGGTGGGAGTGGTCCGGGGCGATGATGGCGTCGCCCTTTAAGTTCAGAGTCCGGATAAAGGCCTCCCGGAGCTCGGAAAGGAAGTGGAGCGGGCCGCCCAGGAAGGCCACGTTGCCGCGGATGGGTTTTCCGCAGGCCAGGCCGCTGATGGTCTGGTTGACCACGGCCTGGAAGATGGAGGCCGCCAGGTCCTCCCGGGTGGCCCCCTCGTTGATCAGAGGCTGGATATCGGATTTTGCAAATACACCGCACCGGGCCGCAATGGGATAGATGGCCTTGTAATTTTTGGCGTATTCGTTGAGGCCTGCGGCGTCGGTCTGTAAAAGGGAGGCCATCTGATCGATGAAGGAGCCGGTCCCTCCGGCACAGATGCCGTTCATCCTCTGGTCGATGCCGCCGGAGAAGTAGATGATCTTTGCGTCTTCCCCGCCCAGCTCAATGGCCACGTCGGTATCGGGCGCATAATCCTGTAAGGCCGTGGCAACAGCCACGACCTCCTGGGTAAAAGGAATATTCAGATGACCGGAAAGGGCCAGTCCGCCGGAGCCGGTGATGCTGGCGCTGACCTGGAGCTCTCCCAGCCTTTCGCGGGCCTTTTTTAAGAGCGCGGCCAGGGTCTCCTGGATATTGGCGTAATGGCGCTCATAATCTGCAAAAAGTATCTGATTGTCATTGTCAATGACAGCAGTCTTTACGGTGGTGGAACCGATATCGATCCCAAGACGGAATGTTTGATTCATGTGAGCGGGGAAATCCCCTATCCTCCTTAATCTGACAGCAGAGAGGATCGCTCCCCTCTGCCGTAAAATATCTTATGTTTATTTTATTATAGAAAGAACGTCCGGAAGCCCCTCCGGACTGCGCCAGAGCCGCCCGCAGGAGCCGGAATACCGGAAAAAATGGTAAAACGGACCTGCCGCGCGAGGGCGCTGGATGGTTACAGTATATCATAATTTCAGCGGGGAAAACAATAGACACAATTCCCAATATGTTGACAAAAAACGCTAAAAAACCGTTAAGGATGGAAAGAACAGGAGGCCGCGCCTAAAGGATTTGACAAAAGGAAGGGGGGCGAATTATAATAGCAATCAAAATAAGAAAAGGATCTATTGGGTGGGAAAGGAAATTTAGAATGAATCAATGGCTGAACAAGATGGAACGGAAGCTGGGGCGGTATGCGGTCCCCAATCTGATGAATTATGTGGTGATCCTCTACGCCGTGGGAGCGCTGGTCTGCTGGCGGGCCCCGGAGCTTTACTTTGAGTATCTGATGCTGGACGCCAGGGCGATCCTCCACGGCCAGATCTGGCGGATCGTGACCTTCCTTATGTGGCCCCTGTCGGGCGACCTGTTTTTAAACGTGCTGGTCATTTACTGTTATTATAACCTGGGCCGGACCCTGGAGGCCGTGTGGGGCTCCTTCCGGTTCAACGTATACTTTTTTATGGGGATCATCGGCCATGTGCTGGCGGCCATCCTTATTTATGCGCTCACCGGCAGGATCTACCCGCTGACGGCAGAATATCTGAATTTTTCCTTATTCTTTGCCTATGCGGCCACGTTCCCGGACGCCCAGTTCTTACTGTTTTTTGTGATCCCCATTAAGGCCAAATGGCTGGCTCTGTTTGACGGGGCTTACTTCCTTTACGGAATGATCTTTGGCGGAATGGCATCCCGGATCGCCATCGTCATGTCCTTATTGAATTTTATCCTGTATTTTGTCATGTCCAGAAGCGGGAGATACAACCCGAAGGAAATAAAGAGAAAACAGCAGTTCAGATCCCAGGTCACCCAGACGGTCAGGGAAGCGAAGCAGAATGGCCGTCACCGCTGTGCCGTCTGCGGCCGCACGGATCTGGACGATCCCGAACTGGTATTCCGCTTCTGCTCAAAATGTGAGGGGGATTACGAATACTGCCAGGACCATCTCTACACCCATAAGCATGTGACAAAGGGCGGAATGGATCCGCGGCAGAAGACATCATAGGAGGCAAAGCGCCAGAATGAAAAAAACAAAGATCATTTGTACCATGGGACCGAACAGCGATGACCGGGAGGTCATGAAACAGTTGGTGTTAAATGGAATGGACGTGGCACGGTTCAATTTTTCCCACGGAAACCATGAGGAGCACAAAAAAAGATATCTCCAGCTCCGTCAGGTGGCGGAGGAAACAGGGATCCCGGTGGCGGCGCTGCTGGACACCAAGGGCCCGGAGATCCGTACTGGCATTTTGAAGGACGGAAATAAGATCACCTTAAAGGAAGGCCAGGAATTTACCCTTACCACAGAAGAGGTCGTGGGGGATGAGACCATGGTCCATATCAATTACGACGGCCTGAACGGAGATGTGACGGCGGGAGACCGGATCCTCATTGACGACGGCCTGATCGAGCTGCATGTGAGGGAGGTCCAGGGTCCCAGGATCGTCTGTCTGGTGGTAAATGGCGGCGAGCTGGGCGAGAGAAAGGGCGTCAACGTGCCAGGCGTAAAGATCAAGCTTCCGGCCCTGACAGAAAAAGACAAGGACGATATCCGTTTTGGGATGGAGATGGGCTTTGATTATATTGCTGCCTCCTTTATCCGCTCGGCGGACGCCATCCGGGAGATCCGGGAGATCCTGGCCGAGGGCGGCTCCTCCATGGGCATCATCGCCAAGATCGAAAATGAGGAAGGGCTGGAAAATCTGGATGATATCATTGAAGAGAGCGACGGCATCATGGTGGCCCGGGGCGACCTGGGCGTGGAGATCCCGCCGGAGAAGCTGCCCCATCTCCAGAAAATGATGATCGAAAAGTGCAGTGAGGCATGCAAGGTGGTCATCACAGCCACCCAGATGCTGGATTCCATGATCCGGAATCCCCGTCCAACCCGTGCGGAGGTGACAGACGTGGCCAACGCAGTCTACGACGGCACCGATGTGGTAATGCTTTCCGGTGAGACCGCCAACGGAAAATATCCGGTGGAGGCTTTGAAGATGATGGTCCACATCGTAGAGGAGACGGAGTCCCACCTGGACGATTCCTTCTATAAAAGAAGACGGGTATCTGACGACAACAGCCACAGCATTTCCAATGCGGTCTGCTATTCCTCCGTATCCACGGCCCGGGCTCTGGGGGCGAAGGTCATCATTGCTCCCAGCATCAGCGGCTACACGGCCCGGATGCTTTCCAAGTGGCATCCGGCAACGATGGTGGCGGGCATGTCCCCCAGCATTGATACAGTCCGCAGAATGCAGCTTTATTGGGGCGTACATCCGTTCCAGGCAAAGAGAGCAGAGTCCACGGATACCCTGATCATGAATTCCATTGACGCCTTAAAGGCAGAGGGACTTGTGAAGGAGGGTGACCTGGCGGTGGTAACTGCCGGAGTCGTGAGTCATTCCCGCAGACATGAACCGGCCACATCCACCAATATCATGCGGGTCGTAACCGTAGACTGATCCAGAGGGGGCGGTCTGCCATAAACAAAGGAGTATATTGATATGGAAAAGAAACCATTTGCGACCAGGGAAAAGCTGGAAGAGATCGCAAAAGAATATCCCACGCCCTTTCATCTTTACGATGAAAAGGGGATCCGGGAAAACGCCAGGGCTCTTAAGGAGGCATTTTCCTGGAATCCGGGCTTTAAAGAATATTTTGCCGTAAAGGCCACACCGAACCCGTTTATTTTAAAGATCCTTCAGGACATGGGCTGCGGCACCGACTGCTCTTCCGAGACAGAGCTGATGCTGTCGAAGGCCTGTGGCTTTACGGGCCACGACATCATGTTTTCTTCCAATGATACGCCGCCGGAGGAATTTAAAATGGCGGATGAGCTGGGGGCCATCATCAATCTGGACGATTTTACCCATATCGCCTGTGTGGAAAAGGTCCTGGATACGTTTCCGGAGACCATGAGCTGCCGGTTTAATCCCGGCGGCCTGTTCCGGATCTCCAACGATATCATGGACAATCCGGGAGATTCCAAGTATGGAATGACAGAGGAGCAGCTGACGGAGGCCTTCCGGATCTTAAAAGATAAGGGAGTAAAGCACTTCGGGATCCATGCGTTCCTGGCCAGCAATACCGTTACCAACGAATATTATCCGCTTCTGGCTAAGATCCTGTTTGAACTGGCAGTCCGTGTGAAAAACGCCGCAGGCGTCCACATTGCCTTTATCAATCTTTCCGGCGGCATTGGCATTCCATACCGCCCGGACCAGGAGCCCAACGATATCCGCGTCATCGGAGACGGGGTGAGAAAGGTTTACGAGGAGGTTCTGGTCCCGGCCGGCATGGGAGACGTGGCTATTTTCACAGAGCTGGGCCGCTTTATGCTGGGGCCCTACGGAGCCTTAGTGACTCGGGCCATCCACGAAAAGCATACCTATAAGGAATATATCGGCGTGGACGCCTGTGCGGTGAACCTGATGCGCCCGGCCATGTACGGCGCTTACCACCATATTACGGTCATGGGAAAGGAGAACGCCCCCTGCGACCATAAGTATGATGTGACCGGCTCCCTCTGCGAGAACAACGATAAGTTTGCGGTGGACCGGATGCTGCCAGAGATCCAGATGGGAGATCTCCTGTTCATCCACGACACCGGAGCCCACGGCTTTTCCATGGGGTATAATTATAATGGAAAGCTTAGGAGCGCAGAGCTTCTTTTACAGGAGGACGGAAGCGTCCGTATGATCCGCCGCGCGGAGACACCAAAGGATTACTTTGCAACCTTTGATTTCTGCGGGTTATTAAAGGATGTGGAGTAGTTTAAGAGGATAGAGACAAAAGAGAGCCCCGGCTGCCGTTTTCGGCTGCCGGGGCTTAGACATGAGAAAACCCCGCTTGTATCGCAGCGGGGATTTGTCATTTAGGATTTCGATTTCAAAAAGGTTTTTAGGATAAAGGATTTAAAATTTGTATCGTGCATTTCTTATGGTTAAAGTATAGCACGTTATGCTGGAAAATGATTGTATATTCTTTGAATGAATTATGAAGATTTTCTTAAGATTTGAAATATCTGGAAAAACTGCCGGATGGGCAAAACGCTTTCCCTGGAATATCCTATTTATAAAAGGACTCCGAGGAAATCATATGTGAATCGTGTAAAGGAACAGATCCGCTGCCGGGACGCCTATACCCTGGGGCTTACGGGGAGGGGCGTCTGCGTGGCGGTGCTGGATACAGGGGCATATCCCCACAGGGATTTTGAGGACCGGATCTCGGGCTTTGCGGATGTGGTGAACCACCGGCCCGGTCCCTATGATGACTGCGGCCATGGGACCCATATCTGCGGGATCATCGGGGGCAGCGGGGCCGTTTCCGACGGAAGGTACCAGGGCATGGCCCCAGGCTGTACCCTGGCGGCTGTCAAGGTCCTGGACCGGAAGGGGAACGGCTCTGCCGCCGACGTTCTGGCCGGGATCGGCTGGATCCTGGACCGGAAGGACCGGCTGGGGATCCGGATCGTGAATATTTCCGTGGGCTCCTATGGAAAGAGAGGGATGAGCGAGGATTCGGCTCTGGTAAAAGGCGTCAACCGGGCCTGGGATGCCGGGCTTGTGGTTGTGGTGGCCGCCGGGAATAACGGCCCGGCTCCCTTAAGCGTCACCACGCCTGGGATCAGCCGGAAGGTGATCACTGTGGGCTGCTCCGACGACCACATGGAGGTGCTGGTGGGAAAGAACCGGATGGTGGATTATTCCGGCCGCGGTCCCACCATGGCGGCGGTCTGCAAGCCGGACCTGGTGGCTCCGGGCTGCAGCGTAGCCAGCTGCGCCAGTCTGAGGGATAAGTACACCATAAAAAGCGGGACCTCCATGAGCACCCCCATCGTTTCCGGGGCCATTGCCCTTCTTCTGGAAAAATACCCGGACATGACCAACCGGGACGTAAAGCTGAGGCTGATGGAAACATGCCGGGACATGGGCCTTCCAAAAAACCAGCAGGGCTGGGGGCTCCTGGACGTGGAACGGCTTTTGAGATAGAACATCCGGACGCTGCAAAGGAAATGGAGTCCCAGGCGGCTTTTTCTGCGGCGTTCCATAAAATATGGGCGGGGGCTGCTTCGGCAGTCCCCGTTTCTTTTGGGTATTCTGCTGTGTTTTTTGTGGAAAACCACAAAAAAGCCGTGCGTTTCCGGGAAAAGTGGAAAAGGGGTTGCAAATAAGCGGGAAACATGCGAAAATTTACATGGATTTTACATAGGCGCGGCGGATATTTTACATACTGATGATATCCTGTCCATGATATGTAGAAAATAATCGCATGACTATGTGTATTTTACGGAGGAAGGTATGGATTTTTTTGGACTTTTATCAATGATCGGAGGTCTGGCGCTGTTCCTGTACGGAATGGATACCATGGGCCAGGGACTTGAAAAGCTGTCCGGCGGCCGCCTGGAGCGGATCCTGGAAAAGCTCACATCCAACCCCATTAAGGCAGTACTTCTGGGCGCCGGCGTTACGGCTGTGATCCAGTCGTCTTCAGCCACTACTGTTATGGTCGTCGGCTTTGTAAACTCTGGAATTATGAAGCTGACCCAGGCTGTGGGCATCATCATGGGAGCCAACATCGGTACTACCGTGACGTCCTGGCTCTTAAGCCTTACGGGAATCGAAAGCGGGAACTTTTTTGTACAGCTGTTAAAGCCGTCGTCCTTCTCCCCGGTTCTGGCACTGATCGGCATGATCTTCATCATGTTCACGAAAAATGAGAAGAAAAAGAACCTGGGAACCATTATGATCGGCTTTGCCATTCTGATGTTTGGTATGGAGACCATGAGCGACGCGGTGAAGCCCCTGGCGGATGTGCCGGAATTCACCGGGCTCTTGACAATGTTCTCCAACCCGATCCTGGGAATGATCGCAGGAGCGGTCCTTACTGCCATCATCCAGAGCTCTTCTGCATCCGTCGGTATCCTGCAGGCTCTCTGTGCCACCGGAGCCGTAAGCTTTGGAAGCGCCATTCCCATCATCATGGGACAGAATATCGGTACCTGTGTGACTGCCATGATCTCTGGTATCGGAGCCAGCAAGAACGCAAGACGGGCTGCACTGGTACACCTGTATTTCAACATCATCGGAACGGCTGTGTTTATGATCGTATTCTACACGGTCAACGGCTTTATACACTTTGATTTCCTGGACGGAGCGGCCAGTGCCATGGGCATCGCTGTGGTCCACAGCGCCTTTAACGTGGCATCCACGATCCTGCTTCTGCCATTTTCCAAGGTGCTTGTGAAGTTAGCGACCTTAACGATCCCGGACGAGCAGGAAAAGGAGCTGGCGGCAGGCATCGCCGCCGGGGAAGAGGAGTTCCGCCTTCTGGATCCCCGTTTCCTGGAGACTCCCGGCTATGCCGTAGAGCAGTGCCGTCTTGTGACCACCCATATGGCCCAGACTGCCAGGGAGGGCTTTTTAAAGGCCATGGAGCTCCTGGATTCCTATGACCAGGAAAAGGCCGACCAGGTGGCTGCCATCGAGGACCTGGTGGATAAGTACGAGGACCATCTGGGGACCTATATGGTAAAGGTGGGAAGCCAGCAGCTTTCCAAGAACGACAGCCATACGGTCTCCCTGCTCCTTCACTGCATCGGAGACTTTGAGAGGATCTCCGACCATGCCATGAACTTAATGACAGCGGCCAAGGAGATGCACGATAAAAACATGGAATTCTCCAAAAAGGCAGAGGAGGAATTAAAGGTATTTTTAAATGCCGTTACAGAGATCCTGGATCTTTCTGTTACGGCCTTCGAGAACAACGATGTAAAGAAGGCTTCCCTGGTGGAGCCGCTTGAGGAGGTCATCGACGATCTGAACACCTGTGTGAAGGCCAACCACATCAAGCGTCTCCAGAAGGGAAAATGTACCATCGAGCAGGGCTTCGTTCTGTCGGATATCTCCACCAACTTAGAGCGTGTGTCCGACCACTGCTCCAATATCGCCATCAGTGTCATTGAGATCGACCGGGATGGCTTCGATGCCCACGGTTATCTGGAAAACTTAAAGCGGGACGACGATCCCCGGTTCCAGGGAATGGTGGAAAGTTACAGAAAGAAATATACGCTTCCGGCGTAAAAGAGAAAGCCGCCTATGCAGTTTCTGCCAGGCGGCGGATCTTTATCCGGAAAGGACAGGAGGAGAGCGGATATGGCGCTGATCTATGCAGTGGAAGATGATAAGAATATTCTGGAGATCGAGATGTTTGCCTTAAAAAACAGCGGCTACCAGGTGGACGGCTTTGAATGTGCCCGCGATTTTTATAAGAAGCTGGATGAGCGGCTGCCAGATCTGGTCCTTCTGGATATCATGCTGCCGGACGAGGATGGCCTTGAGATCGTCGGAAAGCTCCGGAGACGTCCCGAGACCAAGAAGCTCCCGGTGATCATGGTCACGGCCAAGACCACAGAGATCGACAAGGTCAAGGGCCTGGATGTGGGCGCCGATGATTACCTGACAAAGCCCTTCGGCGTTATGGAGCTGATCGCCAGGGTCAAGGCGGTGCTCCGCAGGACCATGGAGGAGGAGAAGTTCTTAAGTCTGGGAGATGTGTTTCTGGATGATGAAAAGCATATGGTCTATGTAAAGGACCAGCCCTGCAGCCTGACGTTCAAGGAGTATGAGCTCTTAAAGCTGCTGCTCCACAATGCCGGAATCGTGGTGACCCGGGAGATCATCCTGGAGCGTGTCTGGGGCATTGACTTCGAGGGAGAATCCAGGACCCTGGACATGCATATCCGGACCCTCAGGCAGAAGCTGGGGGATGCCGGGACCATGATCCGGACCGTGCGGAACGTAGGCTATATGATCGAATAGGCGGGATGAGATGAAACGGAGAATCCATATTGAGCTTCTGGTTACGTCAGGGTTAGCCATCCTCCTGACGCTGACCTTTGCCATGTTTGTGTTTTACGGGCTGTTCCGGTCCCAGATCATCCGGGATCTGGAGACCGATGCACGGGTCATGAAGAACATGGGCGTTTTTGACGATATTTCCAGGATGGCAGAGAAAAACGGCTCCATCAGCAGCGAGGACCTGCGGATCACAGTGGTGAGCCCCGGAGGAGACGTCCTGTTTGACAGCAGCGCCGATGCGGCGGTCATGGAAAACCATGAGGACCGGCCTGAGATCCGGACGGCTCTGGAAGCAGGGGAGGGAAGCGGCAGCCGGCGCTCAGAGACCATGGACAAGAACCTGTTTTATTATGCCGTCCGTATGGAAAACGGAAACGTCTTAAGGATCTCCAGGGAGGCAGACAGCTTTTTTGCGGTATTCCAGAATATGCTGCCTACGGTGCTGGAGGTGTCCCTGGTGCTGTTTGTCCTCAGTATATTTCTGTCCAATTATTTTACAAAGACCCTGGTGGGGCCCATTGAAGAAATGGCCAGGAATATTTCTGATCCCGGCCAGGAGGTGGTATACAGGGAGCTGGAGCCCTTTGTGGCCACCATCCGGCAGCAGCATGACGACATCATAAAAAGCGCCCAGATGCGCCAGGAGTTCACAGCCAACGTGTCCCACGAGCTGAAGACGCCGCTGACTGCCATTTCCGGGTACGCGGAGCTGATCGAGCACGGCATGGCGGATGCGGACAATTCCAAGCGCTTCGCCGGAGAGATCCATAAAAATTCTGTACGTCTCTTATCCCTGATCAACGATATCATCCAGCTTTCCCAGCTGGACGGAGGGAAGAATCACAGCGAGTATGCGGATATTGATCTGTATAAGCTGGCGGCTGAATGTGTGGATATGCTGAAGATGAACGCCAGAAAGCAGAACGTGACCATGAAGCTCTGCGGAAAGCCATGTACGGTGTATGCGGACCGTCAGCTCATGGAGGAGCTCCTCTATAATCTGTGCGACAATGCCATCCGGTATAATAACCGGGGCGGCTCTGTGACGGTCACGGTGGATGAAAAAGACGGCCATGTGTTCCTTTCCATTAGGGATACGGGGATCGGGATACCCACGGAGCACCAGGACCGGGTGTTTGAACGGTTCTACCGGGTGGATAAGAGCCGTTCTAAGGCCACTGGAGGAACGGGACTGGGTCTTGCCATTGTAAAGCATATCGTGGCCCAGCACGGCGCATCCATCTCCCTGGAGAGCCAGGCTGGGAAGGGGACGGAGATCCGGGTGGAATTTTCGGATGTCCTGAAGCGGCAGATGGAAGAACGGGCAGAGAATGCTTAAAATAAACAGACGATGGATTTTGGGGATGCCTTCCGGGCCTCCCCTTTTCTGGTTGTATCCTTCCGGGAAAAGGCCTGGAGTGTAAAACCAGCCTCCTGTTTTTTGTGGCTTTTGCCCATTGACGGCGGTGGAAAAGCCGGGTATGATAAAGCCAGACCAGAGATCTGAAAGGTCCCG
>ERZ772855.2188-NODE-2188-length-17053-cov-3.300212_pt1 | contig 17053 bp, 6 predicted proteins | sample MGYA00511900_ERZ772855 | MGnify/ENA primary metagenome ERZ772855 (study PRJEB29015, sample SAMEA2737701) | human gut metagenome | biome: human gut; feature: human-associated habitat; material: faeces | place: China | collected 2012 ...
GATTCGGAGGCTTTTTTGTGTTTATACTGAGTTCCCGACTTGGAAGGGGTGAAAATGCTATTTGAGTACTATAAATGTATATACTCAGGACAATATTGCTACATAAAGAATACCTGAAGCTTTAATTTTGTAGCAATAAAAAAACTATAAATATTATTATGAATAAACGAATAGCATTTTTGTTGTCTTTGTGCTGGGTGGTATGTTGCTCTTATGCACAAAATTCTTTTTCAAAACATGAAGTAAGACAAACAATGAGGCGTGTTGCCGACTGGCAAATTGCCCACATGAAAGAAGTTACCTATGATCCGTTGAATTGGGTAAATGCTACGTTTTATCTGGGCTTGTCTAAATGGGCATCCGTGGCGGAGCAGGAAAATCAGGATGATTTTTATTTTAAGTGGTTGCGGCGCTTGGGGGCACGCAATTATTGGCAAGTGGATAAACGGATGTATCATGCAGATGATATCTGTGTTGCACAAACATATTTGGATCTTTATCGTAAATATGGAAAAGAAGAGATGCTGATTCCTACGAAGGCCCGTACTGAATGGGTGATGGAGCATCCTTCTAAAGGATCTTTCTTATTGGATTATGGTGATGCTTCCACTTTAGAAAAATGGACATGGTGCGATGCATTATTTATGGCTCCGCCGGTTTATGCCCGTTTGTATAACATTACCGGTGATAAGAAATTTCTCCGTTTTATGGATAAGGAGTATAAAGAGACTTATGAGTTCCTTTATGATAAGGATGCCCGTTTGTTTTATAGAGACCATCGTTACTTTACTCAAAAAGAGGCCAATGGTGAGAAGGTGTTTTGGGGGAGAGGAAACGGATGGGTATTGGGTGGACTGGTCGAAATTCTTCGTGAACTTCCTGCGGGAAATAAATACAGAACTTTTTATGAGAACCTGTTTGTGGAACTGGCTACTCGTGTAGCCACCTTGCAACAGTCTGACGGCTTTTGGAGAGCCAGTATGCTGGACCCTCATTCTTATTCTTCTCCGGAAACCAGTTGTTCCGGTTTCTTTGTCTATGCTTTGGCATACGGCATCAACGAAGGATTGTTGTCGAAAGAAGAATTCCTTCCCATAGTGGAAAAGGGCTGGAAAGCTTTGGTAGGGGCAGTAGAGGAAGATGGTAAATTGGGCTATGTGCAGCCTATTGGTGCTGACCCCAAAAAAGTAACCCGTGAAATGACAGAGGTGTATGGCCCGGGTGCATTTTTGCTGGCAGGGACAGAGGTTTACCGGATGGCAAAAGACGAGATACATGGAAATAATATTTCGGCAGAACGTATTCGTGAGATAGCCGACATGTTACCGGAAAAACCGGAAGGTATCGGAGTAACTTATAAAGATCGTACTTATTGGGATAAGATGAAGAATACTCCTGAAGCTCGAAAATTAATTGAAGAGGCTCATACCAGCCTGAAGGACGGAATGCCGCCTTTTGTAGATTCGCTTTATTTGCATCTTAATAAGACCGAGATTCGTCTGCCGGGAGAGAACATGATGAATGCCCGTTATCAATATTTGTGGCGATTGGTATTGGCGGAATGTTTGGAAAATAAGCGACGGTTTATTCCGGCGATTTGTGAAGGGGTGGAAGAGCTCTGTCGCCAGAAGCCTTGGTCAATTCCTGCACATGACCGTAACTTGCATAACTATCATGGAACTGATTATTATGTGGATTTGGTTGTTGCTACCGCCGGAAATACATTGGCGCAATGTATTTATTTATTGGATGACCGCTTGCCGGCCGAAACGAAAGCTTTGGCGATGTGTGCTTTCCGTGAGAAGGTGTTCCGCCCTATCTACCGTTGTTTGGAAGAAACAAAACCTTTTTATTGGTTTACTGTCACGAATAACTGGAACTCGGTGTGCTTGGCCGGCGTGACAGGAGCTGCACTTGCTTTGTTGCAGGACAAGGAAGAGCGTGCTTACTTTGTGGCTGCTGCTGAGAAGTATTATGTATATGGAATGAAGGGATATAGTGATGACGGATATTGCAGTGAGGGGGTAGGATATTATAATTATGGTTTTTGCTCGTTTATCTTGTTGCGTGAAGAAATTTGTCGTGCTACGAAAGGGAAGATTGATTTCTTCCGTACTCCTAAGTTTGCCCGTATTGCACAATATGGAAAGAAGATTCAGATCATGAATCAGGTTTGCCCTGCCTACGCCGACTGTCGTGCAGGTGTTTCACCTTCTTGGTTTATTACAAACTATTGTGATAATGTGTTGGGTACAGCTCCTTATGAAGAAAAATATGAAATACCCGGTATGGATAATCTTTCATTGCACACCATCGGCATGTTCCCCCATCAGGCTTGGAAAGTGGAAATGACTCCCGAAATACAAGAGGTATTGAAGGCCGAGGCTGATGAACTTCATTCTTGTTATGATGAAGCAGGCATTATTATTAGCCGCCCTGCTACCGGTTCGACTTGTCGTTTGGGCGTATCTGTAAAGGGAGGGCATAACGCGGAAAACCATAATCATAATGATGTGGGTTCTTATGCAGTAGTGATGGGTAGTCAGACGATGGCAGGCGATATGGGTGGACCTTTCTCTTATCCCGGTGACTATTACAGTGGAAATGCTAATAAATATCCTATTAAAAATTCATTTGGTCATCCCGTTCCCTTTATTAACGGACAATGTCAGGTGTCGGGCAAGAAGGCTCAGGGAGTGGTGTTGAAGAAAGAACTGACTGGCGGCACAGATATCTTTCAGATTGATTATACATCTGCTTATGCTACTGCGGTACCTGAACTGGAAAAGCTGATACGTACCTTTACTTATAATCGTGCCGGAGAAGGAACGTTCGTGATTGAAGACCGTTTTGAAGCAGTGTCAGGAATTTCTTTTGAAACAGCTATTACTACTCGTGCCGACTGGAAGATGATAGGAAATAATCGTTTGGAGTTGGTGCTGGGAGGAGAAAAAATGACGGTGGATATTGAAGCCCCGGGTGTGGTAGAATTTGATTCGGAGACTGTTGAAGTGAACTCTCCTGCTTATACGCGTATCGGTATTCGTCTGAAGAAACCGTTGCAAAGCGGTAGTGTCCGGCTGATAATGTATCCTTCGCGTCCATAGTTATGTATAAAATAGTCCGTTCGGTTAATTTATGTACAAAGAACTCAAAAAAAGGGTATGCTCTAGTGAAGGGCATACCCTATTTTTGTACTGTTAAAAAGTTTACTACTAACGAATTTTAAGCTATTATTATGAAAAAAACATCGAAACGGATTTCTTTGCTTTTACGAAAGAAAGGATTCTTCATGTGCACTACATCAATGCTGTTGGCAAATGTGAGTGTATTTGCAAGTCCGGATGCAGCGAAGACATCTTTGCTGCCGGCTAAATCGGATGTGGCATCAGTGGCCATTGTTGCGCAACAAGGTAAGACTATTACCGGTGTGGTGATGGATTCACAAGAGTCTATTATCGGTGCAAATGTGATGGTAAAAGGTACGACAAACGGTACGATAACCGATTTTGAAGGAAAGTTTACCCTGAGCAATGTACCTGAAGGAGCTATTCTGCAAATCTCTTATATCGGTTATCAGAGTATGGAGATTAAAGTTGGAAATCAAACTAGCTTTACTATCAAATTGAAAGAAGACAGCCAGGCTTTGGATGAAGTAGTGGTTGTGGGGTATGGTTCGCAAAAGAAAGTGAATTTGACAGGTTCTGTGGGAACTGTTGATGCAAAAGTTTTGCAATCACGTCCCATCACTTCGTCTACCAGTGCATTGCAGGGGACTATACCTAACTTGCAGATTACGCCGAGTAGTGGTGAGCCGGGTACCGGAGCAACACTGAATGTGCGTGGTACTACTTCTATAAATGGTGGCAGCCCATTGGTATTGGTTGACGGTGTGGAAATGGATCTTGACATGATTAATCCGAATGATATTGCCAACGTTACGGTCTTGAAGGATGCGGCTGCATCTGCCATCTATGGTGTACGTGCTGCTTATGGTGTTATTTTGGTAACTACGAAAAATGCAGGTTCGGATATGAAGACTACTGTATCTTATTCCGGTAACGTGGCATTCTCTAAACCGACTGTATTGCCGGAGATGGTCGACACAAGTTGGGAACATGCCGAATTTGTAAATCGGGCAATGACAAATGCTAATTTGGATGTGATGTATAATCCGGATACAGTGGAAAAAATGAAGAATTATGCTAATGATCCGGCTAATAATCCTGAATATGAAGTGCTGAACGGTACTATGTATTATTATGGTCATTCTGATTGGACCGATTTAATGCTGAAGAAATATACTCCTTCTCATCGCCATAATATAAATATTTCGGGAGGTAATGAAAAGACTAAATTTTATACTTCTGTAGGTTATGTAAATCAATCTGGGATGTATAAAGTGGGGGAAGACAGCTATCAGCGTTTGAATACTCGTTTGTCTGTAGATAATCAAACGACTCCATGGATGAAGCTGGGGGCTAAAGTATTGTATAACTATACTACTACCGATAAGCCTCATAAATATAAAGATGATGTTTGGCAGCAGATGGTATTTTCAACTCCGACACGTATGGCTCGTCCGTGGGGAGGTGATGCACGTTATCCGGAACTTGACCAATATGCCGGTAAATATTTCGATGACCAGAATCCTATTTCTTTGCTGGAACAAGGAGGTCGTGACAAGAAGAAAGTACATGATATCTGGTTGACAGGTAGTGCGGATTTTACTTTTACGAAAGATTGGCATGCACGTGTGGATTTTACTTATAACCTGAATTACAGCCGCAGTGCCGAACATCGTAAAAAAGTGGATATGATTACCAATGCTTTTGTTGAGACGGAAGGTAATACCAATAACAACAGTTATTCGTGGGTGAACGGTAATAAAGATTATTATTCTTTCAATGCTTATACAGACTACGAACACACTTTTGCAGAAAAGCATTATGTAAAAGCCATGTTAGGTTTCAATCAGGAATTGACTAAGTATAATACAACTACTGCTACCCGTCAGGACCTTATATCTCAGGATTTACCTTCAATGAGCTTGGGTACCGGTATGCAAACTGTTAGTGAAAGCGGTTATGAATGGGCATTACGCGGCGGTTTCTTCCGTTTGAATTATATCTATAATAACCGTTATCTATTTGAAGTGAACGGCCGTTATGACGGAACTTCCCGCTTCCCGTCCGATAATCGTTTTGTATTCCTGCCTTCATTCTCGGGAGCATGGCGTGTTTCGGAAGAAGCTTTCATGGAATCTACCCGTTCTTGGTTGGATAACTTGAAGGTACGTGCTTCATACGGTATCTTGGGTAATCAGTTGTTGACAGCCAGCAGTTGGTCGGGTAACACTAAATATTATCCGTATATTCCCTTTATGGCTTCGGGTACAGCAGGAAACTGGCTGTTTGTAGACGGTGAGAAATCTTTGTATATCAATCCGGCAGGCTTGGTATCCAGCGACTTGACTTGGGAAAAAGCTTCTACCTTTAATATTGGTCTTGATTTTACAATGTTGAACCAACGTTTGGACTTCTCTTTTGACTGGTATCAGAGAACAACATCGGATATGCTTGTTAAAGTGGAATATCCTGAAGTATTGGGAACAACAGCTCCTCCTGCCAACAAAGCGGAGCTACGCACTCGCGGTTGGGAAGTATCCGTTAAATGGAATGACCGTATTGGCAATGACTTCTCTTATGATTTAGGCTTTATCCTTTCGGATTCACAGGCTGAAATTACTAAATATGAAAATCCGAGTGGAACATTAAGTGACTATTATGTAGGTCAGAAGATTGGTGAAATATGGGGATATGAAACAGAAGGTTTCTATCAGTCGGACACCGATGTGCAAAACCATGCAGACCAGTCTAAGTTAGGTGCTAACTGGGCTCCCGGTGATATCATGTATAAAGATCTGGATGGAAATAAGAAGATAAACAACGGCTCGAATACATTAGATGACCATGGTGACTTGAAAGTAATCGGTAACACTACTCCGCGTTACCAATACGGTATCACTGCTAATATGTCTTATAAGAATGTATATTTGAATGTCTTCTTCCAGGGTATCGGCAAACGTGATTTCTGGCCGAGTTCACAACCTTTCTGGCCGGTGGCAACACAGTATTATAATACTCAGAAATGGTTTGTTACGGACTCATGGTCTGAAGATAATCGTGATGCATATTTTGCACGTCCTATTGCACGCGAAACAAAGAACCAACAAAAGCAGACCAAGTATTTGCAGGATGCTTCTTACTGTCGTCTGAAGAATCTGACAGTAGGATATGACTTCCCGAAATCATGGTTGAGCTTCCTGCACGTTGCAAAGGCAGGTGTTTATTTCAGTGCTGAGAACTTGTTTGAATTCACCAATGTGAAGGGAGCTTACGACCCTGAAGCAGCAGGTAAGAATGGTACTATGGTATATCCGTTCCAGCGTACTTATTCATTCGGGTTAAACGTAACATTCTAAATTTAGTAGACAAGATGAAAAAAATAATATTAAATATAGCAGCTTTAGCGGCTGTATCATTGATGTGTGTTTCTTGTAATGACTCCTTTTTGGATAGAAATCCGACACACGACTTGAATGACAATAGCTATTGGAAGACCGAAAGTGACCTTGAAGTCTATAATAACGGTATTTACAATGAAGCCGGAAATGACAGTTATTACCGTTTTATGGTAGGACATACCCTGGGTGCATGGAATAGTAGTTATGCGGATTATTTCTGGAAGGATGTACAGACTGATAACTATGTTTCGAAGAGTAACTCAAACCATACTTCGTATACAAAGATTGCAGCCGGAAAAGAGACGGTTCCCAATGACCCGACTGCCGGAGGATGGTATTGGACTTTGCTGCGCCGCATCAATACTTTCTTTGCTAATTATGAGAAAGTGGGAATAGCAGAAAATATCAGAAACAAGTATGCAGGTGAGGCTTATTTCTTTCGTGCATGGTTCTATTTGGATAAAGTGCAGATGTATGGTGATGTCCCTTATATCACTACTCCTTTGACTACGGATTCTGAAGAACTGTATGGACCGCGTACTCCCCGCAAGGAAGTGATGGACCATGTTCTGGAAGATATCAATAAGGCTTGCGACTATTTGCCGGAAGACTGGGGTAATAAAGGGGTGCGTGTGACAAAAGGTGCAGCATTGGCATTAAAATCACGTATTTGCCTTTACGAAGGTACTTATAGAAAATACCATGGACTGGGTGATTATGAAAACTTCTTGCAGGAAGCTGTGAAAGCATCTGAAGCGTTGATGGCAATGAAGAAATATGAAATCTATAATACCGGAAATCCGGATAGAGACTATGCCACTTTATTTACCAGTGATGATTTGACTGATAATAAAGAAGTGATTCTGTTTAGAAAGTATGTAGCCGGTTTGTTGGGACATCGTTTGTGCGGTTATTTGGTTGCTTCGGGTAATGGTGCTACAAAGGATTTTGTAGACGACTTCCTTTGCATCGAACCGGATGGAAGTGCTAAACCTGTTGCTTTGAGTGAGACTTTTAATGATGATGAGTATGAGAATGTTTTGGATAACCGTGACCCGCGTTTGACTCAGATTGTACTTGATCCTCGTCACTCAAAAGAAATTCTGTACAATAAAGACAAGTTTATCTTCCCTCGGGTAGCGGGAATGACAGGTTGGGAATCGGCTACAGGTTATCATGTTATTAAGTATTATATTGCCGAGCAAGATATGAAAGGTTATGGTAACGAGACACATGACGCTCCATTGTTGCGCTATGCTGAAGTCTTATTGAATTTGGCAGAGGCAAAAGCTGAATTGGGAACAATTACACAGTCTGATTTAGACCGGACTGTCAATGTGATTCGTGATCGTGCCGGAATGCCTCACTTGACCCTGAATCCTGTAATGGACCCGAAATATGCGGCTGAAGGTTTGTCTGCCCTTATTATTGAAATTCGTCGTGAACGTCGTGTTGAACTGTGTTTTGAAGATACTCGCTATCAGGATTTGATGCGTTGGAAATGGGGCAAGCGTTTGGCAAATCGTGTACTGGGTATGCGTTTTGAACCGTCAGATTTTGATAATCCTCGTTTTAATCCGTCAGAAGGCAAGGCTGATCCTGAACGTGTGAAGCTGTTTGAATTGAACGGAAAACATTATATTGATGTGTTTGCCGGCACCGACTGGGAAAATCGCTCGTTTGATGAAAATAAGCATTATTATCATCCTATACCTGTTAATGTGATTGGTAAGAACAAAGAGATAACACAGAATCCGGGATGGGATTAAACAAATATCTTAATTGTTGAGGTAAAAGGTTGGATTACGGTTAGGTTTGGGGTGTGTCAAAACTAAAACGGTCTATTAAATTGTCAACTGTAGGGGGAGGGTTTGCCTGCCCGAATACACAAAGCAAGCTGTTTTCGGGCGAGCGAACCTCGCCCCTACGGGCTAAACGACAGCATTAGAACGTCTTGATACACCCCTATTTATTTTCTCCCCTATTGTCTTCTACTCCTCTTTTGCGGGTGGATTAGCATTCTTACGTACATTCAAAGGAGCAATACCATAGAATGTTTTGAAACATTTGCTGAAGTACCTGGCCGAAGAGAATCCGAGCTGGTAGGAAATTTCCGTCACATTGAGATGAGGTGCATTGTTTAATAAATGCATGGCTTCTTCCAGTTTTAACTTGAGAGTAAACTCGTTGGGAGTCAGTCCGGTTATTTCTTTTAATTTCGTATATAGTTTGCTGCGTCCCATTCCAAGCTCAGAGGCGAGAAGATTCATGTCAAACTCCGGGTTTTCAAAATTCTCTTTAATTATTTGTGTCGCTTTTTCCAATAGTTGTCGGTCGTTTATGTTAATGGTGTCCGGGGCTTCTTGTTTGTTGGCAATAGGCTGTTTAAGCCGTTCCAGCATTTGTTGCCGAGTCTTAATAAGGTTACTGCAGCGTGCTATGAGAATTTTCACATTAAAGGGCTTGGTGATATAATCGTCTGCACCGAACATATATCCTTCTATTGTATATTGTTCAGATACCTGTGCTGTGAGCAATATGACGGGGATATAAGATAGTTCGATACTGTTTTTTATTTTGTAGCATAATTCCTTACCCGACATTTCCGGCATCATCACATCGCTGATAATGAGGCTGGGATGTACCTGATATGCCATTTGTAATCCTTCCTTGCCGTTTTGGGCAATGTGTACTTCATACATGGATTCGAATATGCTCTTCAGCAAATCCAGCATTTCTTTATTATCTTCCACTATGAGGAGCACAGGTTTTCCACTGTCTGTATCCGGTACAACGGGAAGGACTTCTTCAACAGGCATTTCTGTCAGGTCGAGCGGCTTGTTGATATCTCTGCTGTCATCCGTGGTCAGGCGGGTATGCGCAATGTCTTCGGGTGAAAAATGGGAATTTCCTTTTAGCAGGTCAATAATGAATTCGCTTCCTTGTTCAGGTTCGCTTTTTACATGGATGTTTCCATGATGCAGGTCGATGATTCCTTTGGAAAGTGCTAGTCCGATTCCTGTGCCGAGCGTGAATTTGTTGGCACCATTCTCCAGTTGGTAGAAACGCTCGAATATTTTGTTGACTGCTTCTTGCGGAATGCCGGAACCATTATCCTTTATACTTATATGAGCCTGTGTGTTTGTACTGCTGATGCTCACATTGATTTTACCTCCTTTTGGGGTATATTTAAAGGCGTTTGAAATCAGATTGAATATGACTTTTTGCAGTTGTACCGGGTCAAACCATAGTTTGAGTTCCTGTTCCGGGCATTCAAACCGGTAATTGATTTGCTGGGTGGCGGCATATTCATAAAAGGACATATATATTTCCTTTATAAAAGGGACGATATCCTTATGTTCAATTTTCAGTTTCAGGTAGCCTTGTTCCTGTTTGCGGAAGTCTAAAAGTTCTGAAATGAGATCTCTCATGTGCCACGCGTTCTTATAGATATGCAATATACGATTATAGATGGTGGGAGCAAGCTTGTTTGACTGCAATAACACTTCAATCTGTCCGATAATCAGTGTGAGAGGGGTGCGGAACTCATGTGAAATGTTGGTGAAGAATCTCAGTTTGACCTGATTTAGCTCTTCTGTACGTTCTTTTTCTTTGCGCTCGAATTGGAGTGAGGTCTGAAGTTGGGTTTGTTTGGTTTTGATATAAATGATGAGGTACATGATACCAATCACACACAATATATATATCATAAATGCCCAGTAAGTGGCATAGAATGGAGGAGCGATGTAGATGTTGAGGCTGATACTGTGCGTACCTTGATGTTCGCGAACGGTTAAACGATACATGCCCGGACTGAGATTGGTGTAGGAAATAGACTGTGAATGGGTAGGAATCCAATGGTCGGAAAAGCCTTCTAATTTGTATTCATAAATGATGTCTTCGTTCAACGTATAATTGGAGGAACAAAACTCGAAGATTAGATTGTTCTGGTCGTGTGAAAGCCTGATTTCTTTTACTTGCGAGAGTGTTTGCGAGAGGATTCCGGTTTCATCATCGGGCAGTACGCGTGTGTTATGCACCCACAACTGATCAAAATAGATATGATAATTATTGTTGCTGTGGTAGAGTTGTTCTTCGAAAAAAGAAAGCATGCCGTTTACTCCGCCGATAAAGGTTTCTCCATTTTGTGCGAAATAAATGCTTGACCCCTGGCAATATCCCATTTGAAATAAATTGTATGTATGCTTGCTTTTACCGGTTTCGGGATCGAAGAGGGAGAATCCTTTGCTGTGTAGAATCAGTAGATGGCGGTAAATGGGAGATTCACAGATATAGTAGCAATAATCGCTAGGCAGCGCATTATTGCCTAATCCATATTGACAGAAGGAATCATTGTCGGGGATATATTTGAATAAGCCTGAGCCGATGGTACCAAAGTATATCTCGCCTTTGCTGTTTTCCATGATATCCACTATCCTGAATTTGCCGATGGAAGAAGAGTCTTGCGCATTGGTATAATAGCGATGGAGGCTGTTGTCCGTCATGTGGATACACAGAAGTCCTCCTTTTGAATCGGCCAGCCATAATCTTTCTTTGCTGTCAATAAGAAAGGTTTCGAATTGATAGGGACGGAAGAGAAGCTTATTGATGTCCTCATTGTGGGTGAGGGGGGAGAATGTCTCTTGCTCGGGATTGAAAAGGTAGACACCGGCTTGCGTCAGTATAATAAGCTTGTCTTTATAAGGTTGTATTTCGTTGACGATATTTCCGGCTTGTGAAGTCGGGTTGTTTTGAGAAGGAATTAGCGTACGGAACTGTTTCCGGGTAATGTCGAAGACGGCGAGACCGCCTGTATGCGTACCTATGTATAGTTTGTTTCTTTCCTTGGCATAATAGATACATTTCATATTATTATGAGCTGTTCCGGGCAGTCCATTGGCATGATAAGAGAATTTCTCAAAGGTCCGGGTAGTTCGGTTGAACAGATTCAATCCTCCTCCTTCCGTACATATCCAAAGGTTCCCCGTCCTGTCTTCTACCATCTTGCCGACAAAAGGAAAACTCAGGAAATGGTTTCCTGTTGCTCCCGAACCATAAAACCGACACGTGTTGGTATCAGGATTAAAGTAATTTACTCCACCGAAATAAGTTCCTATCCAGATTGTTCCTTGCTGGTCTTTATATAAGCAGTTGATAGAGTTATGGCTGAGTCCGTAGTCTATATTATCTTGATGCAGATGGGCGGACCATGTATCGGAATTTGGGTTATAATGGTTCAGACCATTGAAAGTTCCCACCCAAATATGTCCGTTGTTATCCTCCTGAACTGTTCTTATCTGATTATTGGATAAACGGTTGCTATCGGTGTAATGTGTTATTTCTTCCTGCGGACTGATACGGTATAGACCATCCTGCACAGTGCCGGCCCATATATTTCCTCGGCTGTCTCTGTAGATGGAAGAAACATGAGAGATGCCCGTGATGGTCTTGATTGTTTTATAATCTTTACGGGATATTAATGAAACGCCTTGCTTATGTCCCATCCAGATGTAATCCTTGTCTATAATTAGAGAGTTTCCAATACTGAATTTATTGTCCAAGGTAGCAGCGTGGTGTATTTTTCCGTCACTTTTCAGATAGTATTGCAATTCGTTCCGATACCCGAGCCATAATGTATCTTTATAGCAATACATGGTATGGGCTGCATTTGGAAGGATGCAGGTAAACTTTTCTTTTTCTATATCGAACTTTATCAAATCATAGATGGATCGGATATAGATGCTTCCGCTCTTGTCTCCGCAAATGGCGCTGATTTCATTGTGGGTAAGGCCGTTGTCGTTTTGCGAAGGACGATAGATATCTATCTTGTCGCCATTGTATCTGTTCAGTCCTTCGCTGGAACCAAACCACAATGTTCCTACTTCATCCTGATAAATGGAAAGGACGGTGATTTGCGACAAACCGTCTTTTACATTAATGTGCTTAAAGTGAATATGATTTCCATAGCAAAAGAAAACACAACAGAAAATGAGGATACAAAATACATTTATTCTCATATTAGATTTGTTTTAGGTCTTTTTAGCGAGGCAAATTTAAGTATTAATTAATCAAGATGGAAACGATAAGAAATAAAAAGCATGTAAATGCATCCAAAAGTTTGCAGAACGAAGGAGGATTCTTGATATCGTTCCACCCTGATGAAGTGTCTCGCAAATATTTTTTCTTGATGATAGAGCATAAATAAATGCGATAATTCACAAAAGATAATAGATTTCTTTATATTTGTAATCGGGATTGCCGACTATTCTTTTTCTTGGTTTTTTCTGTTGGAGAGTAATTGGTAAGCCTTAGTATTCATTGCCTTATATTTTAGTTCTATGAGACACTTGCTGTTGTTTTTATTCAGTTTGCTGCCTACTTTCTTGTGGGCAGACAATATTTCGGTAGAGAAGGCTCAAGAGTTGGCTATTACCTTTTTCAAGGAGGGACATCCGCAGCGTTCCGCCTTTTCTTCTTTGCGGTTGCTTGTTACGGATGAAGCCGTGTCTGCCCGGGCAGTGGGAGAGGCTCCTGCCTATTATGTGTTCGGCTGTACCGACAGCGAGGGCTTCGTCATTGTGGCGGGCGATGATGCGGTGATGCCTGTGTTGGGCTATTCGTTCGACAGTAGTTTTCCACAGACCGATTTGCCTGTCAACCTGAAGTTGTGGTTGCAGGGAATCAGTGAAGAGATAGCGGAGAAACGTCGTGCTCCGACGTATGGTTCGACGCAAAGCAACAGTCTGGCTCAACGCTGGACGACGGTCCGTGCCGGACAAGCGGTGGTAGAATTGGAGACGGCTAAATGGAATCAGGCCAATCCTTACAATTGGCTGTGCCCGCACATTGCCGGCAAGGAGACCTATACCGGTTGCACTGCCACCGCTACTGCTATTGTCATGCGATATCATCAGTGGCCCAAGGCGGGTAGTGGCACTTTGCCGGCTTACACTACGAGGACTCACCAGAGATACATTGCTGCACAGTCTTTAGGACATGCCTATGACTGGGACAATATGCCGCTCAGCTACGCGCAATCTTTTTCTTCGACTGCCGGAAATGCCGTAGCCACTCTGATGCGCGACTGTGCACTCATGATTTCGTCTGATTTCGGCCCGATAGGGGGGGAAGGTACAGGCGCTTATGTGACCGATGTAGTGAAAGGACTACAGACTTACATGGGATATGACAAGGACGGACGTTACATAGTGCGCAGTAATTATTCCTTTGCCGAGTGGATGCGGATAATGAAAGGCGAACTGGATGAAAGGCGTCCGGTCATTTATACCGGCGGCAGCAGTGAAGGCGCTCATGCCTTTGTGCTCGACGGTTATGACACTGAAAACTATTTCCGGGTGAACTGGGGATGGAGCGGCTGGGGAAACGGCTACTATCTCTTGTCGGCTCTCGACCCCGTTGAACAGGGAGCAGGCGCTTCCGGCGGCCACTATAATGAATATCAATCGGCACTTATCGGATTGAAGAAGGATGAAGGAGGTATAGGCGTGGAAGATTTTCGTTTCATGTGTTATACGGACGGTAAGAATTACCGGGGAATCACTTCTTCGGAAAAGGTGTTTGAAGTCAATAAGCCTTTCTCGCTGGATATCGGTTTCCTTGGCTATTATGGTAGTCTTCCTTTTACGGGTAAAATCAGTTTGGCTCATGTCGATAAGAATGGAAATATAAAAGAAGATCTTTATTCTTTAATGGCGAGTCAATTACCTTCCGGTTCCGGCTATATGTTGCCCGGAGTACAGGTGACTATCACCCGACCCATTACTTCCGGCGACCGTATCAGGGCTTATTGGACTCATACGCAGACAAAAAAGATAGAGTGGGTTAAAGGAAACGAGGAAGACGGCTGTGTGTGGGATTTTATCCTGAGTGAGGAGGTAAGTTTGGAAAAGGAGACCTCACTGACCTATAACAACCGGACCCGATTGCTGACACTGCAAGTGCCTGCCGAAACCGTGGTGCAAGTGTTTGGTGCCGATGGCAGCGATTTCAGCCGGATGTGCGAGGTGCAGGAACGGCAGGTGAGCATTGACACCGGGAAACTGTCTGCCGGCACCTACCTGCTGCGTTTGCAACTGCATGACATGACCAAGGAATTGAAGTTCAAGGTGGGAGCTCCTGTGCAATAGAGGTAATAAGATTAATGATTCATAAATACCATAAAGAATATTCGTATGAAAACTTCACGATATAATATACTTCTCGTCTTGTGGGCGCTCATGTTGCTTGTGGCTTGTTCGGACAGTAGTTCTGACGAATCGGAAAAGCCGGTTGCCCCCTCCATTACGCTGGATACTGAAATTCCGCCGGTCATTGTGGCGGAAGGAGGAACGGTTGCGGTCGGTTTTAAGGCATCAGCGGATTGGACTGCAACCAGTGACCAACCGTGGTGCATCGTGTCGCCTGCTTCGGGCAAAGCCGGCAACGCTATTGTGACCGTAAGTGTCGAAAAGAATGAGGATTACAATGAACGGAATGCGACTCTGATTTTAAGGGTTGGAACGGTGCAGAAGAAGATTACTGTGACGCAAAAACAGAACGATGCCTTGACGGTGACAGCTGACAAGATAGAGGTTGCCACCAAAGGAGGAGAAATAACGGTAGAGGTAAAGGCTAATGTGACGTTTGAATACGAGGTGGAAGAAGAGGCTGCCGGGTGGATTGTATCGGCTCGTACCGGTGCTCCTCGCGCGCTCACCACTTCGGAGGTGAAGTTCGACATATCTCCCAATGAAGAAGGCAAGAACCGTCAGGGGCGGATTGTCTTCAGCAGCGGTGCGTTGAAGAGCACGGTCACGGTCTATCAGGAGGGAGGCAGCTTATTGTTGCTTTCCAAGGAAGAATATACGGTGTCCAGCGGTGGTGGAGAGATTGTCATAGAGTTGCGTAGCAATGTGGATTATGAAATGGTGCTGCCCGATGTGGATTGGTTGACGGAAGTCAAGACCAAGGCACTTTCTTCTTATTCGCGCCGCATCACCGTGTTGCCCAACGAGGGATATGACGCACGAACGGCAGAAATATACTTCGTCAACGAACTGCAAGGAATCAGGGAAAAGGTGAATATCGTGCAGGTGCAGAAAGATGCGGTCCTTGTGGCACGGGAAGAATACGATATGCCTCAAAAAGGAGGAGTCTTGGGATTTGAACTGAATACCAATGTAGAGACTTTCGATGTGGAATGTTCGGAAACATGGATAAGGAAAGCGTTGAAAGGAAGAGGACTGACGGCTTATCCATTGAGCTTTGTCGTGGAAGCCAATCCCGAAGAGGCATCACGCTCGGCTATTATCACTATCATAGGCGGACAGGCAAAACAGCAGGTGGAGGTGGTGCAGGCAGGATTGAGTTCATTAAAACGTGTCACTATTGTCCATTCCAACCGTATGTTCAGCATTCCCAGGTTCCGGGGAAGCGACTTGACCGGACTCATCAAATGGGGTGACGGGAAGTCGGAAGAGTACGCCGATGGCAGCAGCCATACTTATACTACCGATCCGCCTTATACCGTGGTGGTGGGAATGAATGGTGCGGAAGAGGTGACTTTGCATGACTTGAGCGGTGTGGAAGAAGTGGATTTTTCTAAGTTCTGATGCCATCTGTAACTTATTTCTTCGTGTTGGAGGAGAATTGAATCCTGAAGGAAATGGATACCAGGATCGGGACCCAAGAGTTTATAATAATAGCTATATTGAAAATACAAAGAAGAGAATCAGAATGGCAAACTTCGGCAAAAGACTGCGGAGTTTGCCATTCTCATTAGGGAATACTGACTCTGAACACATAATGAACTGAGATTATGGCGGAAGCTAAAGATGGGAAAGAAAAGAGGAATACAGGAAATTGAATAGTGTCAATTACAATGAGGGTATAGCGTGGCACATTATACATTATAAAGTAAGTGAAGAATTTTGAACTAAATTAAAACAAATTCAATGTATTGTTATTTATTGATAGGACTTTTGTATTTTTGAAAACTTATTCATCAAGGAAAGTTTTTTGAGAATGAACTTTCTGCAGACAATAGACTATTTATGAAAATAATATTACTTAGCTTGCTCCTGTGTCTGTTTTGCTCTTGGAATGTGGCGGCACAAGGAAATGACATGAGTTGTTATCCTGAGGACACCATTGCTCATCAACTTTCAAAAAAGGAATTAAGACGCCGGAAGGTGGCCAAACGCAACATACATTATAATATATTGGGAGGACCGAGTTATACTCCGGACTTTGGTGCGTTGATAGGAGGGAGTGCTCTTGTTACATTTCGTATGAATCCGTCGGATACCTTGCAAAAACGTTCTGTATTGCCGATGGCCGTTGCGGTGATGTTCGAGGGAGGGTTGAACCTGATGGTGAAACCTCAGTTGTTTTTCAAGAATGATAAATTCCGTATTTTTGGAAAATTCACTTACAAGAATACATTGGAGAACTTTTATGGAGTCGGGTATACCACCAATAAGCATTATGAGCGCAGTGACTCTACCAGTGAATATCGTTATAGCGGTT
>ERZ772855.2198-NODE-2198-length-17027-cov-3.694556_pt1 | contig 17027 bp, 9 predicted proteins | sample MGYA00511900_ERZ772855 | MGnify/ENA primary metagenome ERZ772855 (study PRJEB29015, sample SAMEA2737701) | human gut metagenome | biome: human gut; feature: human-associated habitat; material: faeces | place: China | collected 2012 ...
AATATCCAGAATAGAGTCTTTCGAGCGGCGAATACCTATATCCGTTAAACGAATGTCCTCCTGCCGCATTTGTGCTATAAACCGAGTAATATCCTCCATTATAGACTGCGGGACAGGTATTCTCTGATTTTCCCGTACAAGTTGGAACAGGCGAAACACATCCAGACGGTGTTTCTTGATGTCACGTGCGTTTACATGGATTCCTTCTGCTTTCTTGCTTTTCAAATCCAGCCAAGCTCTCATTTTCAGCGGAATAATATGTTCAGCATCTAATATGGAGATACCATCTGTAACTGTTCGTCCATCCAGAAGAAAGTGGTAATAATCATCATTGAGCAAAATCGCTGACAAGCTGGAAACTTCATCATCAATATGCAGCGGCATCAAGTGTGTATCTGGCTGCAAGACCACATTGCTTTGTGGCCTTGAAAATAATTCAATCATCTTGGGGTAAGCAGGGTTCGTTGGGTCCACAAAACGATAGAACTCCGGTTGACCGTTACTGCGTTGCCTGGCCTGATAGCCACCAGCTTCAATAAAAGCCCAAAAGGCTTTTGCAAAGTCTGTCGTTAAAGCCTCGACGATCAGCACCATGTCGATGTCAACGGTTTGCCTGAAATCAAGTCCTGCATCGTTCATCAGAAGATCACAGGCAAAGCCTCCAATTACAGTATATTGCTCCTTAAAATGATTGAAGTGCTCTCGGAATATATCTATGCCATTTACCATTTCGTTCTCCTTTATTCTTCCTCTTTGATTGGTAGTCCGTGCTTTTGCCGAATTTCATCCAAGCACGTCTGAACTCGTTCGTTTGGGTCGTTGTCCATGCTGAGCAGCAATGAAATGTCATCTACACAGCCGTCTCTCTCCAAAATGATCGGGTCATAGGACCACACTTCAATAACAGCACCGCCAAAGTCTTCAAAATACTGTTTTGTGCAGATATCTTCTGCTGGGATTTTTGCCGCCTCCTTTTTGGAAATCGCAATAGCACCATCCTGATCGTTTACCCCAATCATGGATTGCCGTGCCAGCGCCCGTATTCCACTTGCAATTGGATGCTCGATTTGGGCGGTTCCTTTTACGTAAAGAATTCGATCAACAGGCGTTTTCAGTCGCCCGTATGCTTTTTCCAAAAGTTCTGATTTGGTGTATGCCGTTGTGATCCATTTATTCGTGCCTTCTGCTGTTTGCGAGATCAGACCCGAAGCAGAGAGGTCATTGATTGCCCTTGTACAGGTCGCCTTTGAGAGCGAAAGTGCCTTTGCAATCTGTGTCAGATTTACGGACCCAGTATTCTCTGCATAGTATAAATATAGAAATACAAGCTGTGTACCGGGTGCCATTTTTGCCATAATGGCAGCGTCCGCCTTGAATTGCTCATGAAAAGCGCACCCCCAAAACGGAAGGTACACCTGCTGCGAAAGAGACACAAACGGGATGTGTTCTTCCAGCATACTCCGTCGTTGTAACGCAGACAGGTTGTCTAAGCACAGTGCACAGGGAAGAGAACAAAGTTCCTGAAACTTCTTCAACTGCTTTTTTAATGTAGGCAATCGCCAAGAAGAGCCATTTGGCTTCAAAAGAACACACGCATGGTCTCCCCAACTTAACAATTGGGGGGTATATCCGTCCTTGATATAGTAGGGCGTGTCATCCGTGTAGTCGAATCCCTTCACTGTAATATCGGGGCCGAATACTAATTTAAGGAAAGATAGCATATCAGAAAGACTCCTTCGCTTCCGCCTTTTGTTTCACTTTTTCTTAATTGTACCGTTAAAACTGAAACTTGTCAAGTGAATACGAAACAATTGAGTAGATGGCACACAAACAGTATAGCCATTTATTCACAAATACCATCCTGTTATTGTTGGTTCACGCCGAAAAACTTTTCTTTCCCATAGAAAAAAGGGCGGCCGATCTGGCCGCCCCTTGGCGCTTATTTTTTACGCTTGCGCATCAGCAGCACAGTCACAGCGCCGATGCCGGAAAGGCCCAGCAGGGCCAGCCACAGCGCCGCATGGCTGCTATCTCCTGTCTGCGGCACCTTCGGCGTGGGCTTCTTTTCGTTGTGCATCTCCACCTCCGTCACGGCTCCCTCAAAAATGGATGCCGTCTTGTCAGCCGGAAGGAGATACCCGTCCGAACTGCCGTCCCGCACCTCGGATACGGTGTAGTCCCCGATACGCAGGCCCTCGATGAGAATGACACCTTCCGCATCGGTCTGGAACACCTGGTCATAGCCGTTGGCCCCGGTAACACGGAAGGAAAAGCCCGCCAGCTTCCCATCCGAGGAGGTCTTGACGATCCGAAGAGACCCCACCTGCGCCGCATTGAGAAAGCCCTTTCCGGCTTCATTTTCCACGGTCACGGTTTCGCCGTCCGTGGTGATGGCAAAGTAGTAGGCGCTCTCGTCCAGATAAAAGCCCTCCGGGGCCTTGGTTTCCTTTGCAAAATAACCGCCGTAGCAGAGGCCAGTCAGTGCATACTCGCCGCCGCCCAGGTCCTCCATCGTGCCCAGCAGTTCGTCCTCGTCGTTCAACTCCTGATTGCGGTTGCTGTCACGGTAGACCTCAAACACGGCTCCCTCCAGCTTGTTTTCCGGGTAGTCCTTGTCCACCTTTGTGAGGTTCACGCCGCCCCGGATGACCTGTTCGGTCACATCCAGCGCAATGGGATTATATTCTGCCGTATAGCGCTGAGGCTCTGCACCGACCGGGTACACGGTATCATCCAGCAGATAGCCCTCGCTGGGGGAGAGTTCCCGGATGGTCCAATCCTCGCCGCAAACATAATCCGTGGTGGTGAACTGGCCGCTTTCGTCGGTGGTGTAGGTGTCCACCAACTTCTCACCTCTGTAAACGCCATAGACGGCACCGGCAAGGGTTGCGTCTCCCTGCGGCAGACCCGTTTCGGCGTCCCGCTTGGTGACGGTGGCGTTCCACTTTTTCAGCACATTGTGGATGCTCTTGTGCGTGACCTTGCTCCATTCCACTGCTGCCGTCTGATCCTCGGGTATCACATAGCGAACATCCGTATCCACCTCGGACAGCACATAGCCTGTGCCGATCAGCACATCGGAAAATACGGCCTTGCCCGTGCTGTCTGTTACGGCGTACTCGTCTACGGGCAAGCCCGAAAGCGAGGCGCCTGTCAAGTGAAATTTCACACCCTCGATCAAATGATCCTCCGAGGTTTTGATGACCTCCAGACTGCCCCGCTTCAGCGTATTATGGAAGGTCACGGTGGCGACCTGACCGGAGATCACAGTCACTTGACGCACCTCTTGGGGTTCATACCGGTCACTGCTCTGCTCCGTCACGGTGTAAGCGCCGGGGCGGAGATCATCGAGCTGCATTTCGCCGTCTGCATTGGTCGTCACGGTCTGCTCCGTACCGTTGCCGGAAACGGTGAAGGAGATGCCGGACACCTCGCCGTCCTCGCTGGTTTTGATGATCTTGACGCTGCCATAGCCGACCTTCAGGTGCAGGTAGGCGTACATGGGGTCGCTGACGGTATCCCGGAAGGTGACGACATCCTGCATGGTGCCGTCTGGGCCATAGTGGCCGTCGCTCCAGACCAGCACGCCCTGCCGGGTGTTGTTTCTGACGGCAGTAATGGTCACACCATCTGCGGAAGCCGTCTCGGCAGAGATAGTCAGGTCGTTCCCATCGACTGCAAAGGTCATATCCGACTGGGCCGAAGAGAAGGCATATTCGCCCAGAACGCCGTTGGTGTCCGTCAGGGTAGCTGTGTAGCGGCCGCCGTCCCAACTCAGTTCAACCGTCTGTGCAGCTTCCTCACTGCGGTCCATGAAGCTGGGGACGACGGTGTGCTTTTTCACGCTGGCCTCGATGCTGTCGTAGTAGGCAGAGAACCGACTATAGAGCGGATGGGAGGTGCGGTAGACGGACTTCACGGCATCGGCGCTGCCGGGGTCAACGTGATTGAAGTCCGCATCCCGCTCCCCGACCACCGTTTCCCACACCAGCACCTGCGTGGCCATCATGTGGGCCAGCTTGTCGGCGTCGGCCTTGTTCTGAGAGCGCCAGTCGAGGGAGAGATTTCCCTGATAGCCGTACTGCATGATGCGGCCAAGGAGCGTTTTCATGGTTCGGCCATCAATGGTGCGGTTATATTCGGCGGGGAAGGTGTCCCAATAGTCCTCCCCATAGCTTTCGTAGGAACGGTACAGGTTTCGGGGAACGCCTGGCTCGATGCAGTAGCAGGCCGGGCCGTCGAAGGAGCCGATGGTGTGCAGCGTGGTCATCCATGTTGCCTCGCCGGATGTCCAGCCGTTCATGTAGTGCAGCTCGTCGTGGCCCCAAGTGCCGCTGTAATCCAGATTGGCGTCGCCGTCTCTGGGGAATGCCACCGAGTACGAATCCGCAGTTTCTCCGGTGAATGCGGCGGCATAGGCCGTCATGCCGCTGCCGAGGATGGCGGTGAAGCAGATCAGCAGAGCCAACAGCCCGGAAATGCTTCTGCGATAGAGTTTTTTCATTTGTTAGACCTCCTAAGAGTAAAAATAAAAAGCACCATCCGGAAAAGGATGCTGCTTTCTGTACGATATGGACTTGTGAGATAATCTCTTTTTCAGCCGGTACAGCCGGTAGGAAGGGGGTGAGGTGTGGAGAGGGGGGAGCGGAAAAACCGGCCCTGGCACACAGCTTGTCCGATGGGCAGACTTTCCCCTGGGCGGAAGATTCAGCGTTCCATTTCCCGCTGCCGCTTTCTGTAATAGTCCAGTGCCTTGATGATCGTATCCTCCATAGTCCGTGCGGGCGTCCCCGGCTTGAAATACTTGCTGATACGCTCCTTGGGTATCCGGAATTGTTCCTTCTGGTTGGGCTTTTCCTCCTCCATGATGGACAGGATCACCGCATCGGTCAGCTTTCCGTCTCGGCTGAACGCCTTCATCTTAATGGCCTGTGCAAGCGACGGCGTGCAGTCCTCGCGTCCCATGGTGTCATAAAGCGCGCTCTGCTCCTGTTCGGTAAGGTAAGAAAGCTCCACCGCAGGGCGAAAGGCGATCCGACCGTCATCCACCATGTCCAGAATTTCCGGGATGAGGTTGGTGAGGCGGATATAGCGTTGGATTTGGCTGTGACTATCCGGTGACTCTATTGCCAAAAGCTCACGGGATGTCTTTCCATCAAACTTCTGCCCCACTGGGGCAGAAGTTAAATCTGTCCGCTCCCCTTGCTGCCTTCGCATGGCATCCAGCTTCATTTTGTACGCAAAAGCCTTTTCCGACGGCAATACGCGCTCGCGCTGGAGATTGCTGTCCACCATGATAATAACGGCTTCATCGTCTGTGAGGTCGCGCACGATGCAGGGGATCGTGTCCCGCCCTGCCAGTTCGCTGGCCAGCTTGCGCCGGTGTCCCGACACCATCTGATAGCTGCCGTCCTCCAGCTGCCGCACAAGCCCCGGCACCAAGACGCCGTACTGCCGCACGCTCTCCGCCATTTCCAACATGGCCTCGTCCTGCTTTACCTTGAAGGGATGCTCAGGAAAATCGCTGATTTGGGAAATCGGTATGTCCTGCACGCTGTCGCGCTTGGCTTCGTCCCGCTGCTCCTGCGTGGTAAACAGGCTATCGAGTGATGTCAGCATCTCGGATGCGTTGCTTTTCGCCAATGCGTTCCACCTCCTTTACCAGCGCACCGTAGGCTGCGGCAGCCCGTCCGCGCGGTTCATGCCGGAAGATACTCTTGTCTGCCGTGCTGATCTCCGCCAGCCGCACCGTAGCGGGAATGACGGCATCCAGTACGGGCAGGTGCTTGCCGAAGTTTTCTTTTACCCCGGCCACAATGTCTTTGCGGAAGTTCGTGTCATTGGCCATCGTCAGGAATACGCCGCCGATTTTCAGCTTGGGGTTGATCTGCTGCCGGATGCTATGCACCGTGCCCACAAGCTCCGTCATGTCCTCGGCTGCCAGATAGTCCGCCTGCACCGGGATGAGTACATAATCCGCAGCCGACAGGGCATTGATGACCAGCATACCCAGCGACGGGCGGCAATCCAGCAGCACATAGTCGTAATTCTTCTTGATACCGTCCAGATAGCGTTTGAGCACGGTTTCACGGCTCATGACATTGACCAGCCCCACCTCCACCGCCGATAGGCTGCGGTTGGCAGGGACAAAATCAAAGCCCTCATGGTGGTGCAAAATTTCCGGGTGCTCCGGCTCGGCGCTGTGCTGCACAACAGCGTTCATCTGCTCCGCCAGGGTATGAGTCAGCTCATGGGGCTTGCGCTGACCGAGCATCTTGGTGAGATCACCCTGCGGGTCAACATCCACAAGCAAAACTCTTTTGCCATCCATGGCAAGCCCTGCACCGATGCAGTAGACACTGGTGCTTTTGCCGACGCCACCCTTTTGATTGGCGACGGCGATCACTTTACAATTCGCCACTTTGGGATTCCTCCTGTCTGTAAATTTAGCTGTCTGCGGCGATGGCGGACAGCTATGTAATGCCGGGTATAGAAAAAGCCGTGTGGCTTTTGACAGCTACACGGCTTTCCTTATGTACACGATATTCAGATGTAGACTCGCTTCGTCTTGGCATCCAGCAGGGCAAGGATAACTTCATCTACGATGTCGGTGTACCGCCCCTGTCGGGTGAGCTTGTTTTTGAAGCGAATAAGTGCGTCGAGGATCACACCGTATTCCTCGCAGCTGAGATACAAGGTACAGGTTTTTCGTTTCATGTGTCATCCCTCCTTACACGGACAGCATAACAGATTGCGTTCCGTTTATCAATTCTGCGGCGGCATTTGCCCTGCGAAAAAAGATAAAGTTCATTCGGCTTGGTCAAACCGTTTCAAACCGTGCCAAAGCCATTATTTCCGAAAAGGCGGGGCGCAGTATTCATTTTCTATGCAGAGGCGATCTGCTCCGAGTGGCCACATGAGCAGCCCGAAAATTAACCCATCCGTTAACAGTTTCGGGGTCAAAAACGGCATTTAGCCCATCGTTAACATGTAAAAAACACGTCAAACCTTGTCAAATTCCATCAGATTTTCCGAAAACAGAACAAAGGCTGCAGATATAGGAAAATCCCGGAAAACGAGAGCTTTCCGGGATTTTGATTGCTTTGAAGTTGTAAAATCGGCAGAAATCAGCGCTTGCTGAACTGAGGTGCGCGACGAGCGGCTTTGAGGCCGTATTTCTTACGCTCTTTCATGCGCGGATCGCGGGTGAGATAACCGGCGGCCTTGAGCGTGCCGCGGTAGTTCTCGTCGACCTTGAGCAGGGCGCGGGCGATGCCGTGACGGATCGCGCCGGCCTGGCCGGTCATGCCGCCGCCGGCGACGGTGGCTTCAACGTCAAACTTCTCGGCCGTCTCGGTGGCGGCGAGAGGCTGACGGACGATGAGCTTCAGAGTCTCGAGACCGAAGTACTCGTCCAGCGTGCGGCCGTTGATGGTGATGCTGCCGCTGCCGTTGGGGATGAGGTGGACACGGGCGGTGGAGGATTTCCGACGGCCGGTGCCGTAAGCGTAGGGACGCTTGCTCTGATAGGTAGCCATTCTAAAATTTCCTCCTTTCCTTATTCGACCGTCCAGACTTCGGGCTTCTGCGCGGCGTGCTTGTGCTCATTGCCGGCAAAGACCTTCAGACGACGGAGCTGCCATTTCTGGGTGGGGTTCTTCGCCAGCATGCCGCGGACGGCGAGCGTCATGGCGAGAGTGGGGCGGGTCGCCATCAGGCGATCGTAACGGGTCTCCTTGAGACCGCCGGCGTAACCGGAGTGGGTGCGGTAGTACTTCTGGGTGAGCTTGTTGCCGGTGAGAACGGCGTCCTTCGCATTGATGATGATGACGAAGTCACCGCAGTCGACGTGCGGCGTGTAGTCGACCTTGCGCTTGCCGCGCAGCAGGTCGGCGGCGAGAGCGGCGGTCTTGCCCAGGGGCTTGCCGGCCGCATCGAGAACGTACCACTTGCGGACGACGTCCTCTTTTCTGACCATCGTAGTGGACATTGATGTGCCTCCAATATCATTGTTTTTTCTTGCTTTTTCAAGGCGCGGCGGGTACAATATACCCTCAAGACGCGCTCTATTTTTATAGCACAGCGCTCCTTCGGTGTCAACCCCTGTTTTCTGAAATTTTTATTTACGGCATGGCAAGCTCGTAAATGCTCCGCTTTTCTCGCAAATGCTCCGTTTTTCTCCATTTCGATTTTTAATTTTTGAGGTGCGAAATATGGATTCTCTCAATGCGTTTACCGGCGTTGTGCGCCGGTGCGTGGACGATTACGGCATGATCTCCCCCGGCGACCGCATCGCCGTGGGCATTTCCGGCGGCAAGGATTCGCTCGTGCTGCTCGCCGCGCTTGCATATCTGCGGCGGTATTACCCCGCGCCGTTCGAGCTGGAGGGCATCACCATCGATACCGGCTTCCCCGGCATGGACTTTTCCGGTGTGGAGAAAATGTGCGAGGAGCTCGGCGTGCCGTATACCCGCGTGCCGACGGATATCCGCGAGATCGTGTTTGACGCCCGGCAGGAGGAGAACCCGTGCTCGCTCTGCTCGAAAATGCGGCGCGGCGCGCTGAACACCACGATGAAGGAGCACGGCTGCAACAAGCTCGCGCTCGGCCACCACTTTGACGACGCCGTGGAGACGTTTATGATGTCGCTCGTGTTCGAGGGGCGGCTCAACTGCTTCAAGCCGGTGACGTATATGTCCCGCGCGGACGTGACGCAGATCCGCCCGCTTCTGTACATCGGCGAGCAGCGCAGCGCGAATCTCGCCAAACAGCTCGAGCTGCCGGTCGTGAAGAGCACCTGCCCGATGGATCACACGTCCAAGCGGCAGGAGATCAAGGATCTGCTCACGACGCTCTCGGCACAGTACCCGGATGTGCGCAGCAAGGTATTCGGCGCGATGCAGCGCCTGCCGCTCGACGGCTGGGGCCCCACGCCGCACGAGCGCGTCAAAACGCGCGAGAGAAAAAAAGAGGAATAACCCTGCGGGGGCTATAATATAATAGTATAGGGGAATATGCCCTCTCGGCAGCCGAGAGGGCATTTAAATCGCTTCCGGCAATACCGGGGGAACCACAAGGTATAGCGGTTTCTGCGGTAAGCAATCACTACCTGTACAAAATGTTAAAAACTGTTAAGAATTTGTTACAAATGATGAAATGTTACGTAAACCTATGGAAAAATTCCCCGGCATTGTGTAAAATGAAAACAACATAGTAGGATAACTATACCCATGCGCAGAAAAACCATGTTCCGGCACAGAAAAAGCCGTACATTTTCTCCCGAAATTGTCCGACAACGAGGGAGAGGTAAGTGAAAACAGGAGGACTGTATGAAAAAGAGGAATCTGATCGCGCTGCTGATGGTAGTATGCATGATGTTCTCCCTGCTCCCGGTGAACGCGATCGCCGTTGGAGACGAGGGGACCATCCCGGCAGAGGAAACGCTTCTTTCCGAAAATGGAAACGATCCCGCGCCGGCTGGCAGCGCCAACCCCGCCGGAGACAAAGACTCCATTCCGGACACAGGCGAAAAGCCCAGTGCGGCGGAAGAGCCTGTGAAGGACGAAGAGTCCGGCAAGGACGAAGAGCCCGCGAAGGACGAAGAGTCCGGCAAGGACGAAGAGCCCGGCAAGGACGAAGAGCCCGCGGAGGGCGAAGAGGGCGGCAAGACAAACGTTGTCCCCATGAGAGTTGTCCGGCCGGATACGGACAAATATCTCACCTATGTCTTTCGGGTAGACGGCGCGGAAGTCTCGCGCCAGATCGTCAAGAAGGGCGACACGCTCTATCAGCCCGATTCCCCCGTGAAGGACGGCTATAAATTCACCGGCTGGTTTGTCGGCGCGTCCGAGCTCGCCTTCGGCACCGTGGGCGAGATCAGCGAATCGGCGCAGATCAACGTGGACGCCGGATTCACGGAAGTGCTGTACGTGTTCTTTGCCGACACGAACGGCCGCATTGTCCATACCAAAGAGGGCGTGAAAGGCGACGTTATCAAGACTGACGATGTGACCTACGGTCTTGAGAACACAACGCACGCGATCACCGGCTGGTATCTGGAAGGCAGCTACCAGACCCCTGTCGACTCCGTCACGCTGGACAAAGAGAATATCACCGTGTACGCCAAGGTCGAACCGGGCCACTGGCTCCACTTCGATTCCGACGGCGGTACATATATCGCGCCCCAGTTCTACAGCGCAGACGCAACTACGGCAAAGCCCAATGTGGAGATTACGAAGCCCGGCTACACGTTCAGCCACTGGGAATACAACGGAGCACAGTTCAACTTCGGCAGCCCACTGACGGAGAACATCACGCTCAAGGCGCACTGGAACGTCAATACCAGTACGCGGTACACCGTCATCCACTGGCAGGAGGATGCCGATGACGACGGCTACTCTTATGTGGAAAACGAGACGCTGTATGGTACGACCGGCGCGCAGACGAGCGCCAGAGCTAAGACCTATAATGGTTTTACCGTTCAGGCGATTACGCAGGAAACCATCAAGGGCAACGGCGCTACCATTGTCAACATATATTACACGCGCAATGTGTACGAAGTGAAATTCTACCGGAGAACAAGTAGCTGGAATTCCGGTTGGAGCGAAATAACCAACAATAGAATCAGCGCTAAGTACGGTGCGAATATCCGCGACCAGTGGCCTGGCGGACAGTGGAAGGTCAGTCCGAGCGGCAGTGTTTACCAGACCAATATAGATGTTATGCCGCTGGGCGGCACCAGCTTCTATGAGACGAGCCAGTACAATGGTTCCGCTAAGTACTATCTGGAAGATCTTAACGGCAACTATGTGCTGGATCACACGGATACCGGTGCGAGTACAACTGCCACTATTTCAAAAGAGGATCGCTACAATATCACCGGGTTTACCGTAAATGAAAGCAAAAGTGGAAAGGACGGCGAGCGCTATAATGGCGCCAGCTTCTACTACGACCGCAACAGCTACAATGTAGTGTATATAAGCCACGGTCAGACGGTCAACACGGCATCGTATAAATACCAGCAGAGCATTGCCGACGCTGGAAATTATAAACTTACGACCCCGCCGGTCGGCATGGAGAAATATATTTTCGCAGGCTGGTGTGCTGATCCCTTCGGTCTGCCGGAATATGTATTTGATGGCAAGACCATGCCCGCGCAGAACATTACGGTATACGCCTACTGGGCAGCGCCCACGGTAAGCGGCGTTGCCTACATCACCATGGAAGGCACCGGAGGAAAGAATCTCACCATCCCCTACGGCGGCACCATTGACGAGAGCATGCTCCCCGATCCGCAGAAGCCGGCGGGCGATGGCTGGACATTTGCTGGCTGGACGACGAAGAACGGCGATACTTACACGCCCTTCCACTTCAGCACCAAAATTTACGACAATATCGAGCTTTACCCCTACTATACCAATAAGAACAACTACACCGTGACATATACTGACGGCAAGAATACTGTCACGGATATGAAGCACTATGCCTCCGGTGCGCACGCCGACGTGCAGGCCAACTCCTTCGCCGTTCCCGAGGGCAAGGTGTTCCTCGGCTGGGCAGAGACGGCGGACGGGGCGGTCAAGTACCAGCCCAACGACAAGCTGCGCATGAACGCGAGCGTCACGCTCCATGCCGTCTGGGGCAATAAGGACGCGGTCGTCTCCCTGACATATAACGCCAACGGCGGCCAGGGCGGGACCTATGTCAAAAACGGGTACGTCAATAACGATCTTGTGACGCTCTGGGACGGCAGCGGCTTCTCCCGCACCGGCTATTCCCTCGACGGTTGGAGCACCGATCCGAACGCCGCCAATGCGGAATATAAGACCGGCAGCACCGCCCGCGTGGACAGCACCGGGGACAATATCCTCTACGCCGTGTGGAAGGCGAACGAGAATACTGCCTATAAGGTCGAGTTCTACTGCGAGCAGACCAACGGCACCTACACGCTCGAAAAGACTGAGCCGCGCACCGGCACGACGGACACCACCGTTTCCGTCACCGATACAGACAAGGCATACGGCACGCCCGCGTATGTGTACGATGCGACTAACCCGAACAGGGTCGAATCCGGTACCGTGGCCGCGGACGGCTCGCTGACGCTGAAGCTGTACTTCAAGCGCAACACCGCGGAGTACACCATCCACCATTACCTCAAGGGCACGGAGGTGCAGGTCGCTCCCGACCAGACCGGCACCATGACGATCGGCGATACGCTGACGGCGAGCGCCTCGACCGCGCTGGGTGCGGAATATACGTCGGCGCATGTGGACAGCTACTCCCCCAGCCAGTCGCTGAAAATGGAAGCGGCGGGGAACGTCATCACCGTTTATTACACCGTTCCTCTGACGATCACCGCAGAGAGCGCGAACAGAGCCTACAACGCCCAGCCGCTCACGCAGCCGGACTTCAAGGTCGAGGGCCTTGTCAACGGCGATCAGAAGAAGGATATCACCCTCTCCATGACGAAGGAGAGCACCATCACCAATGTCGGCAGCGTGCTGAACGTCATCAATACGACCACCGTCCGGTTCAAGGGCGGCGAGCTGCCCGGCGGCTATTATGAACTGCCGACCTATCAGCCCGGCACGCTGACGATCACGCCGAACACCGACGAAGTGACTGTCACCATCACCGGCAACCATAACACCCTGGTCTATAACGGCAGCGAGCAGTCCGTCACGGGCTACACGACGGACGTCGGCGAGAAGACCATTACCGTCGCGCTGAAGGAAGGCTCCAAGGCGGAAGCGAAGGGCACGAACGCCGGTACCTACTACATGGGTCTGACGAAGGATAACTTCACGGTCACGTCCCAGAACTACAGCAACATCAAGGTCGTTGTTGTGGACGGCTATCTGAAGATCGATCCGATCACCGAGAAAGTTACCGTCACCGTCACCGAGAAATCCGACACCGTCACCTATAACGGACAGGAGCACTCCGTCACGGGCTACAAGTCCATGACGGCGGACAACACGCTCTACGACGTGACCACCAGCGTCCGTGCGACCGAGACCGCGGCGTGGACGGCGAAGGGAACGTATGTCGGCACCTACCATGTCGGCATCGAACCCAGTGACTTTAAGAACACCAGCGGCAACTTCACGAACGTCGAGTTCGTGATCGTGGACGGCGATCTGGTCATCACCCCGGCGGGCGTCGCCGTTGTGAAGATCGCGGGCAACACGAAGACTGTCACCTACAACGGCGAGGTGCAGTCCGTCGAGGGCTACACCGTCACGAGCAACCCGGCGAACGCGACCGTAACGCTCGTCGGCAAGGCCGTCGCTTCCGGCACGGACGCGAACACCTACCCGATGGGGCTCACCGCCGCCGACTTCACCGCGACTTCCCCGAACTACGAGAATGTCCACGTGGAAGTGACGGACGGCTATCTGAAGATCAACCCGATCACCGATAAGGTCACCGTTACCGTCACCGAGAAGTCCGATACCGTCGTATACGATACGAACGAGCATTCCATCACCGGCTACGAGACCATGACGGCCAACAACGCGCTCTATGACGTGAAGAAGAACGTCGCCGAAACGCAGACCGCGGCGTGGACGGCGAAGGGAACGGATGTCGGCGAGTACCCGGTGGGCATCGAAGCATCCGACTTTGAGAACACGAGCGTCAACTTCACGAACGTCGAGTTCGTGGTCGTGGACGGCGCGCTGAACATCACTCCGGCGGCAAACGCCGTTGTGAAGATCGCGGGCAGCACGAAGACCGTCATCTATGACGGCACCGAGCAGACCGTCGAGGGCTACACCGTCACGAGCAATCCTGCGGACGCGGCCGTGACGCTCGTCGGCGAGGCCGTCGCCTCCGGCACGGACGCGAATACCTACCCGATGGGGCTCAAGCCCTCCGACTTTACCGCGACTTCCCCGAACTACAAGAAAATCACCATCGAAGTGACGGACGGCTGGCTCAAGATCGATCCGATCGCCGATAAGGTCACCGTGACTGTCACCGAGAATTCCGCCGCCGTCACCTATGACGGCACGGAGCACTCCGTCACCGGCTACAAGTCCATGACCGCGGACAACACGCTCTACGACGTGGAGAAGAACGTCGCCGAGAAGCCGACCAAGGCGTGGACGGCGAAGGGAACGGATGTCGGCGAATACCCGGTGGGCATCAAAGCGGGCGACTTTGAGAACACCAGCAGCAACTTTACGAACGTCGAGTTCGTGATCGTGGACGGTGCGCTGAAGATCGCCCCGGCGGAGAGCATCGTCGTGAAGATCGCGGGCAGCACGAAGACCGTCACCTACAACGGCGAGGAGCAGTCCGTTGAGGGCTACACCGTCACGAGCAACCCCGCCAATGCGGATGTAACGCTCGTCGGCAAGGCCGTCGCCGCCGGCACGGACGCCGACACCTACCCGATGGGTCTCACCGCCGCGGACTTCACCGCAACTTCCCCGAACTATGAGACCGTAGTTATCAAAGTGACGGACGGCTGGCTGAAGATCAATCCCGTCAGCGACAAGGTCACCGTCACCGTGACCGAGAAGTCCGATTCCGTCGTCTACGACGGGCAGGAGCACTCCGTCACCGGCTACGAGACCATGGCGGCGGACAACGCGCTCTATAACACCGCGGACGTCGCCGAAACGCCGACCGAGGCGTGGACGGCGAAGGGAACGAACGCCGGCAAGTACCAGGTCGGCATCAAGTCCGGAGACTTCAAGAACACGAGCGTCAACTTCACGAACGTCGCGTTCGTGATCGTGGACGGCGAGCTGGAGATCACCCCGGTCACCGATAAGGTCACCGTCACCGTCGTGGAGAAGTCCGACAACGTCACCTATGACGCCGCGGAGCACTCCATCACGGGCTACGAGACCATGACCGCCGACAACGCCCTCTACGACATCGCCAATGTCGCCAAAACGCCGACCGCGGCGTGGACGGCGAAGGGCACGGAAGCGGGCGAGTACCCGGTGGGCATCGTTTCCGGAGACTTTAAGAACACCAGTAAAAACTTCGCGAACGTCGAGTTCGTGATCGTGGACGGTGCTCTCACCATCACGACGGACGACACCGAGGTCGTCGTTACCGTCACCGGCAATACGAAGACCGTCGTTTACGACGGCACCGAGCACTCCGTCGAGGGCTACACGGTGGACGTGAACGGCCTGCCCATCACCGTGACGCCGAAGGCCGGAACCGAGGCGAAGGCCAGCGGCACGAACGCCGGCACCTACTACATGGGTCTGACGGCGGACGACTTCACCGCGGAATCGAATAACTACAGCAACATCAGGATCGTCGTGACCGACGGCTGGCTCAAGATCGACCCGATCACCGACAAGGTCACCGTCACTGTTACCGAGAACGCCGGCACCGTCGAGTATGACGGCAAGGAGCACTCCGTCACGGGCTATGCGTCCATAGTTTCCGATCACGCTCTCTACGACGTTGCGAACGTCGCCGAGACACCGACCGATGCGTGGACAGCGAAGGGCACCGACGCCGGCACCTACCCCGTCGGCATCAAGTCCGGAGACTTCAGGAACACCAGCGGCAACTTCACGAACGTGGAATTCGTGATCGTGGACGGCGAGCTCGTCATCACGCGCCGCGGCGAGAATCCGGGAAGCCCGGTAACGCTCCGCGCGGATGACAGCACCGTGATGTTCGACGGCGATTACCACGGCTATGTCGGCCACATCGCGACCAACCTTGCCGAGGGCCACAGCGTCCGCAGCGTGAAGAGCGACTTCACCGCGCGCAACGTGGGCCGCTACGAGGATAAGATCGACCTGCACGACGCCATCATCGTGGATGCCGACGGCAAGGACGTGACGCGCAACTATGTGCTCACCTACCAGCCCGGCACGCTGGAGATCACGCCGTTCGAGGGCGAGGTCGTCGTTACTGTCACCGGCAACACGGGCCTCTTCCGCTATGACGGCAAGATCCACACCGTTGAAGGGTATACCTTTGAAGCGACCGTGCCGTTCTTCACCGAGGACGACATCCGCTTCACCGGTGACGCAACCATCAGCGAGGTCCGCCCCGGCGATTATGTGATGAATCTGAAGGATGAGGAATTCTCCGCGGCGAACGATAACTTCACCAGCGTGAAGTTCGTCGTCATCGACGGCAGCATGCGCATCTATACCGTGCGCTACACCGTCGCGTGGATGTTCGACACCGACCAGATGCTCACCGGCGATTCTCCGAACCGCTACTTCACCTCCATGGCAAATTACATCGACCGCTCGGACATCTCCCTCGTGCTCCACAGCGGCAACGTTGTGGCGGACGCCGGAGCGCAGAGCCAGTGGGATGTGTTCAACAACGCGATGCAGCCGCTCTACGACGATGAGGAAGTGGACGTTCTCATGATCGCCGCCGAGAAGGAAGCCGCCTCCGGCAGCCTGTTCCTGCAGCAGCCGGTCCGCGAGGACTTCAAGGAGGAAGACCTCTTTGAAAACGGCAAGGGCTTCGTGCGCCGCTTCAACATCGGCGAGAAGAGCGTAATCCTCGTCGGTCTCGGCGCGGACGCCATGACCGAAGAGGGCTACAAGTGGGCGCGCGAGAAGTTCAACTCCGACAAGGACGCCTCCGGTATCCTGCTCGTGAACAACTACCTGCTCGAGGATATGAGAAAGCCCGATAAGATCGACGAGCGCGCTCTCGATCTGGAGAAGAACGTCGTCAAGGCGTGCTCCAACGTGCGCATGGTCCTCAGCAGCAGCGGCGGCTACTCCAGCCACTACGAGTTCTATTACGGCGAGCGCAAGGTGATCGCCATCAACTCGGATATCGAAGCGGCGGCCAAGGCGGGCTACTTCACGCAGCTCACCTTCAACGAGGATCTCAACATCCTCAGCGTCACCAACCTCTGCCCGTACACCTACGACTTCGTGTATAACGAGAGACAGGCGTATAAGGAGTGCTATGTGCTGAACAACGTGCTCTGAGACCTCGCGGGACGAACGTCCCAAACCCCATAAGCAAAACGATCCCCGGCGGGCATGCCCGCCGGGGATCTTCTATGAAAA
>ERZ772855.2221-NODE-2221-length-16903-cov-4.151650_pt1 | contig 16903 bp, 9 predicted proteins | sample MGYA00511900_ERZ772855 | MGnify/ENA primary metagenome ERZ772855 (study PRJEB29015, sample SAMEA2737701) | human gut metagenome | biome: human gut; feature: human-associated habitat; material: faeces | place: China | collected 2012 ...
TAAGTTATGTTTAACTAATAGTGTATTTATTGCTGGAAGTTGTAGAAAATTACCAAATAATTGGACTCAAACTTCAGCTGATATGTTTTTGTATAATTTAGGTTATAAGTTAGCAAAAGAAAATTTTAAAATATGCACAGGATGCATTGAAGGCGTTGGTCCACAAATTGAAAATGGTGTTTTAAATTCAGTGTTTGAAAATGACTTATCTTTAAATAATGCCTTAGATATTAAGAGGCTACCACTAATAAATGGAAATTTAGATCACATGAATAATGATAGTAAAAATGTTATGAGAAACGAAATATATAAAAAAAACGGAATAGTGATATTTTTATTTGGTAATCAGTATTATGATGGAAAACTTCAAATTTCAAAAGGTGTAATGAATGATTATTTTAGAGCAAAAAATGAAAATATGTACCTTATACCAGTTGGTTCAACTGGCGGAGCCTCAAATAAAATAAGTTCAATAATAAAAAAAGAAATAGAAAATTATTCATATTTAAAAAATAGTATTGAAACTTTGTGTAAAAGCACAGAACCTGAAATCTTAATTGATGAAATTTTTAATGTAATCAATAATATTCAAAATTTATAAATTATAAGTATTCAGTATTATTTCTGTACATTTTATTATTATTCTTATTTCAAATAAGTTAATGTAACCGCTTAAAAGATATTCCTTTTTATAAGCGTGAATGATATTTAAAAGTATTTTAATATCATTTGGAAGTTCTAAATTATTTTGGACTAATAAATATTGAATACACAACGCTATGCTATCGCAAACAAAAATTTTGTTATAATCGATATAAATACAGTTTTTATAATCATAGATCAACTGATTCAATAATGCATTATTTTCGGATATAAAAAAGTGCTCTTTTATATCTAAATCAAAAACGCTTAAATATTTCCAAATGATTTTATTTACGCAGTATTTAATATCGTTTTCATTATTTACTCTACACAAATTCAGGTCTTTAAGGATACTATATTTATCTACTATATCTTCTTTATTCATTGAATTTAATATAGGAAACAAAGAAAAATCATTTTTTATGAAATACTCTAATTCATAATTACACCAGTCTTTTTTAAAATAGCTTTTATCTAAAAATAAAATAGCACCATCCCATTTTCTTGCTTCTCCTAGTATGTTTTCTATACCACTATAAATATTATTACCCATAATAACATTGAATTTGTCATACCAAACACTAAATCCTAGAGTTTCTAGTTTTTTGATTAATATTTCCAATAACATAATGTTTGAATTTCTAGAATAGCTAATAAAAAAATTATAATGCTCCATTAAATCCTCATTTTGTTTTTTTAGATAACAATTAGTTATCCTTTATTAACAACTAAACATCTGTATATAGTTAAAAGCCTGTCGGTTAAAATCGGCAGGCTTTTTTGTATATATAGAACTAAAACGGAGGTGCTTTTAACGAAACAAACAAAAGTAATTGCAATATGCAATCAAAAAGGCGGTGTGGGTAAAACTACAACCGCCTTAAATCTTGGAGTCGGTCTTGCAAATGAGGGTAAGAAAGTCTTGCTTATTGACTGTGACCCACAAGGTGATTTGACAACGGCTTTGGGTTGGCGAGATACAGACGAACTTTCGGTTACTCTTGCAGACAAACTCGTCGAGTATATCGAAGAAAGAAACAAGAACCCTGCAAACGGTATTCTTCACCATAAAGAGAATATTGATTTACTTCCGGCTAACCTTGATTTGTCGGCTCTTGAACTTAGTTTGGTCAATACAATGAGCCGTGAAACTGTGCTGAAAGGTTATGTGAATTCAATCAAAACTGCGTATGATTATGTAGTTATTGACTGTATGCCGTCTTTGAGCGTGCTTACGGTAAATGCGTTAGTTGCTGCCGATTCGGTTATTATTCCCGTTCAGTCGCAATTCCTTGCGGCTAAAGGCATGACACAACTTGTTAAAACTATAAGTAAAGTTAAAAGACAAATTAACCCGTCACTTAAAATTGACGGTATTTTGCTTACACTTGTAGACGGTAGAACTAACCTTTCTAAAAGCACAAAGGAAGCTATCGTAAATGACTACGGCAAGTATCTTAAAATATTTGATACGCAGATACCTATGGGCATTAAAGCGGCTGAAACTGCAATAAGCGGCAAATCAATATTCGCTTATGATAAAAACAGTAAGGTTGCCAAAGCGTATGCGGACTTTACGAAGGAGGTGTTGAAACTTGAGCGAAAAGAGAAAAACAGACTTCAGTCTGAACAGGCTCGATGATTTATTTACATCACAAAACGAACGGGAAAACGGACTTACTCCGACTATAAAAGATATTTCGCTTGAAAAACTTGTACCGTTTCCGAATCATCCGTTTAAAGTGCGTGATGACGAAGAAATGAATAAACTTGTTGAAAGTGTTTCTGAAAACGGAGTGTTGGTTCCTGCTATTGTTCGTGAGAAAGATAATGGTGATTATGAAATTATCTCAGGACACAGACGAAAATTTGCAAGTGAGATTGCCGGTAAAAACACATTGCGTTGTATCGTTTCAAATTTGGATAATGACGCCGCAACCGTCATTATGGTTGACAGCAATATCCAAAGAGAAAACATTTTACCGAGTGAAAAAGCCTTTGCGTACAAAATGAAATTGGATGCGATGAAACATCAAGGGAAGCGAACGGATTTAACTTCCAACCAACTTGGTCGGAAGTTGGACAATGCAGAAACAGCACAAATTATTGGTGATGAAAACGGTGATAGTCAATCACAGGTTAGGAGGTATATTCGCCTTACCTATCTTATCCCTGAACTGCTGCAAATGGTTGATGAGGGTAAAATGAAAATGTTGCCGGCTGTTGAAATATCATTTCTTGATAAAGAATGTCAGCAAGATTTGTTGGAAGCAATAGAAAGCGAGTGTTGTACGCCGTCTCACGCTCAGGCTATTCGTATGCATAAGATGTTTAACGACGGAGAACTCAACGGCGACACTATCCTTGATGTTATGTGTGAATTGAAACCTAATCAACAGGAAAGGCTCATAATTTCACATAAGATGCTTGAAAAGTATATTCCGAAATCTGTTGCACCTGAGAAAAGGCAAGATTATGTATGCAAGGCTTTGGAGCATTACAACAAGTTTTTGAAAAGCAGAGCCGAAAGGGATAGCAGATAGTAGGAGTATATTTTTTCTATCCCCCCTCTTTTCAATATACCCCCTTATTTAACATGCAAACTTGCAGAAAAGAAAGAGCCTTATAAATCAAATAAAGGAATGATGTGTATGATTTAATAAACGCACCTTTGCCGAAATTACCAAAATCTGTTAAATTGGCAGTGAAAGCAAAGGAGGAATGCTTAATGAAAAAGTCAGCGATTGTATGTATGGTTGCAGTTGTGCTAATCAGCGTATTTGTAGGTTGTTCGGTTAAGAACAGTGATGTAAATGAAAATGCAGAAACAAGTTCTTTTTCTGCAAGTAAAGAAACAACACTGCATATTTCGACTGCTGAAAATGATACGAAATCCGATACAACAACTACTGCTCCAATTACAAATGCAAAAATAACGAGCACAACTTCAAACAAGATTGAGTTGAGTGAAACAACCACGAAAAGAAAGGTTGTGTCTACAACATCAAAACCTGTTCAAACAACAAAATCTACAACACAGCATACAAAAAAAGCAACGACTACATCAAAACAACCAACAACCCAAAAAGCAAGCCAATGCAGTAATAACAACAATCACTCAATGAAATGCGGCAATATGGGCAGATGGTTTGACAGCAAATCGGATGTTAAAGCATATGTTGATTCGGTAATGAAATCTTGGGCAGATAAATGGGAAAGCGGAGAAATATCCGATGATGAATATTTTGCTAACTGCCCACAAGGCTATGAATGCTGGAGTTGCGGTTATTGCGGTAAATGGACAGGCAATTTCAAATAACAATATCATAAATTTAACCTGAGAAGATGTAACAATCTTCTCTTTTTTTATGCCTGAAAACAGGCAGAAAGGAAAAGTTATGAAAGATAAATTCAAAAATTTAGGCAAAAGAATTGTTGCACTTCTTTTGTCGGTATTAACAGTTACAATGATGTTTCCGTTAAGTGCTTTTGCGGCAACGGAAAACCTCGGTGCGGTGTCGGGTATGAAGAAACTTGACATCAGCGTTTCAAAACATTACGGACACGAACTTCATACTACGAAAAAAGGCGGTACAACTTATCCGCTTTTCTGTATTGAATACGGTACAACATCGCCGAGTTCATCATATCTTAAAGGCAAAAAAGCTATGGCAAGTGACACGGCAATTAAAGCTGCAAAGTGGATATTCGCAGGATACTACCTTGAACACGGCAACTCAATAGATTGGCAAGATATGGCATATTGCCAAAAGAAAGTGTGGTCTATCTTCGGTTCTGATACAAGCTGGGATTTCAGCGATGGCGGATACAAAGCGTGGTGTGACAAGGCACAGGACAGAATGGACAACCTAAATAAAAAGCCGTCATTCAATAATACCAATGTCGGAACGGTTGTTGCGGGAAACAGCCTTACCGTTACTGATACAAACAAGGTGCTTTCCGATTATCCTGCATTCACAAAAAACGGAAGCGGTTGGAGCATTACCCACAGCAAAAATTCCAACTCATTAACGATTAAGGTCGATAAGTCTTGTACTGCGTCAAGCTTCAAACTTGCTAACGGTGAATATTACAAAAACGGCACAGGTGATAACGATGAACTTTTGCTTTACTATCCCTATGGCAGTGAAGCATATCAAAAACTTATTTATTCGGCATATTATGACCCTGTTTCAATAGCATTTTCGGGTTCTATTACTCCGTTAAGTGGCTTGAAAATAGTTAAAACCTCGGAAGATGGAGTTGTAGGTAATATTAAATTTACAGTGACGGGTCCTAATAATTTTTCAACAACGGTAACCACAAATTCTAATGGTGAACTAATTGTTCCTGATTTGACACCGGGAACATATACAGTAACCGAAGAAAATTTGGCACAGTATGTGCCTACACAAGCACAAAGCGTAAAAGTTGAAAGTGGAAAAACTGCAACCGTGTCGTTTTCAAATGTTCTTAAACGAGGTTCGCTTACCGTAAGTAAAACTTCTGAAGACGGTTTAAACGAGGGTATTAAGTTTCATCTGTATGGTACTTCACTGTCGGGTATTGCTGTTAATGAATATGCAGTAACCGATAACACCGGTGTGGCTCATTTTAATAATATCCTTATCGGTTCGGGTTATACGATTGAAGAAGTAGACACAGCTATTCGTTATGTCATTCCTGATAACCAAACAACAGCTATTGAATGGAATAAAGTTACAAATAACAGTTTCAACAATGTACTCAAAAAATTCAGAGTAACCGTTACAAAACAAGACTACGAAAAGGGTCATGCACAAGGTGACGCTAAGCTCAGCGGTGCCGTATATGGTTTGTTTAAAGGTGATGACCTTATTGCTCAATATACAACAGACCAAAACGGCTCTTTTACTACCGACTATTATGTTTGCGGAACAGATTGGACAATAAAAGAAATCAGTCCAAGTGAAGGTTATCTTTTAAATGATACGGTGTATAAAGTAGGTGCAGACCCGAAAGATTATACAGTCGAATACAATAACGCTCCCGATATGACTGTTATGGAGCAAGTTATCAAGGGTAAAATCAGCATTATCAAACATACTGATGATGGTGAAACTCAAATCGAAACACCCGAAAAAGGTGCAGAGTTTCAAGTTTATCTTAAATCGGCAGGTTCTTTTGTAAATGCAGATAAAGACGAACGAGATACCATTGTTTGTGACGAAGACGGTTTTGCAAGTACAAAACTACTTCCTTATGGTGTTTACACAGTACATCAAACAAAGGGATGGGATGGCAGAGAAAAAATAACCGATTTCGATGTGTTTATCAATACCGATGGTAAGACATACAAATTCCTTATCAACAATAAAAATTTCGAGTCGTATCTCAAGGTAGTTAAACTTGATAAGGAAACGGGTAAACGAATTCCATACGAAGGTGCTGCTTTTGAAATCTACGATAGCAACAATCATAGAATTACAATGCAGTACACCTACCCTCAAGTGACATCAATTCATACCTTTTACACCAACAAAGAGGGATATTTAATCACACCTGAAAAGTTGCCGTATGGTGATTATACTCTTAAAGAAGTACAAGCACCGTACGGATATGTACTTGACGATACGCCTGTCCCGTTCTCTATTACACAGGAAAATTCATCGACCGATACAGGCGTTACCGTAGTAAAGGTTAAGGCACGAGATGTTGCACAAAAAGGTGTAATCAATATCACTAAAACAGGTGAGATTTTTTCGTCTGTTGAAAAAAACAAAGGCGTATACACTCCTAAATACAGCGTCGGTAATCTTAAAGGTGCAGTGTTTGAAATTTATGCTGCTGAAGATATTACAACACTTGACGGCACGGTAAGATATGAACAAGGTGCTTTGGTTGATACAGTCACAACCGATGATGAATGTGTGGCTAAATCAAAAGAACTTTATCTCGGTAAATATACAGTTATTGAAAAAACTGCACCAAACGGATATGTTCATAATACCGCAAAGTATGATGCTGAACTCACCTATGCAGGACAGAATGTTTCTGTTACCTCTACCGAACTTTCGGTGTATAACGATAGACAGAAGATTTCGGTTTCACTTAAAAAGATTATGGCAGAGGATAAGAAATTCAGTATCGGCAATAACGGTGAAATTACTTCTGTAAGATTCGGTATTTATGCCAGTGAGGACATTAAAGCAAGTAACGGCGATATTATTCCAAAAGATGCTCTTATCACTTTTGCAAATTGTGATAAAAATGGAAGCATTGTCTTTGACTGTGACTTGCCTGTAGGCTTTAAGTGGTATGTAAAAGAAATCGCAACCGATGAGCACTATATCTTGTCTGACACCAAATATGAGTTTGATACCGAATATCAAGGTCAAGATGTCAAGGTTATTGATATTAAAGTCAATAACGGTGAAGTTATTAAAAACAATCTAATTTATGGTTCTGTTAAAGGCTTGAAGATTGACAGAGAAACGCAGAAAGTAATCAAGGGAGCAACCTTTGGCTTGTTCAAATCGGACACTACCGAATTTGCAAAAGACAACGCAATCTTAACTGCTGTTACCGATGAAAACGGCATCTTCAACTTTAGCAATATTCCTTACGGTGAATACCTTATCAAAGAAATCAAACCTGCCGATGGCTATCTTGATAACGAAGATGTATTTACTGTAATAATCAAAGATAATGAGCAAGTGGTTGAACTTACTGCAATCAATGATAAAGTGCCAGAATTAAAAACAACAGCAACCGTCAATGGCAAAAAGGAAGCAGTTGCAAAAGGCGAAATATCCATAAAAGATACTGTTGAGTACAAGCATTTAGTACCTAATACCGAATATGTTATCAAAGGCACATTGATGGATAAAGCCACAGGCAAGCCGTTCAAAGTTAAAGGTAAAGAAATCACTTCAACCGTTAAGTTTGTACCCGATAAGGCAGACGGCAAAGTAGAAGTCACCTTTACTTTTGACGGATCGGCTATTAAAAAGGATACCGAACTTGTAGTGTTTGAGACATTGTATCGTGACGGGGTTGAATTAACTGCTCACACTGACATTAACGATGACGGACAGACCGTAACGCTTAAACCATATATTCCTCATAATCCAAAAACAGGTGATGATAGGAATATTAATCGTGTTTTAGGTATTGCCGGTGCTTCTCTTGTCGGTATTGCAGGATGTATATATTTCTTTAAAAGAAAGAAAAAACGAGGTGCAGATAATGAGTGACAGAACTAATGCAGGCTACACCATTATCAATGCCGTAACCATCGGTAAGGGTGAAATCGTACTCGGCGAAAGGACTACCGCAAATAAAGAAAAGCAATATGTCACTTGGGAATGTAATAACGACTCGTATTATTACGGTCATTATATTGAAAACAAATTTGATGCGTTAAAAGACTTTGGTCAAAGGGTTGCCGATAAGGCTGAAATGTATCGCTGTTTTGAAAATGAAAGACAACGGCATAACCGAGAACGTGCTGAACGATAATAAAAGGAGGTAAAAGATAATGACAGTTAAAACGATTGTGTCTATTGTACTCGTTGTCTTTATTGTTGCAGGGCTTGTATTTCTCCAAGTCAGAAACAAAAAGAAAAACGATAAATAAACTTATTTGGGCGGTAACTTCGGTTGCCGCCTTTAATAATAAAGGAGGCTAATATGGACAAAGAAAACGAAGTTATTAACGGTTATGAAATTATTGAGTCTATGTATGTAGGTGAAAACGAGGTCATAATCGCAGAAAATCATAATGAAAACGGCGATAAATATCTTTGCGGGTATTATGAAAGCAATGAACTTTTTGCAAGAATTAACGCTATATGCACATCAAATTCTTATCCCGATATAGTCATTGCTTTTTGCGATAATGTGAAAGAACAGGCAGAAAAAAGAAAAGAACAAATAATTGACGGCATAGGCGTAATCACAAATGATATGTGTACTGCCATTGCTGAAAACACAAAACTCGTTGGTAAAGTTATTGTACTCAAACCGTCTATCTTAAGGCGAGAATATCGTTATGCAGACAGTCAGCTTTTTTACTGTACCGGAGGTAACGGAGCAAAGCCTAATGCAATAGGCACAAAGGTATATGGTTGTTCTCTCTCAACCGGAAAAGAAATGTATGTGCGCCGTTATGACATACTCGGAACGATTGATAAAAACAATTTGCCTGAATGGGCAAAGGTCGGTCTTGCCAATATTCAACGAAGTGAAAAGGCAAAAGACAGAGGTGAACGCTGATGGATACAGATTTCCAAACAAAAACGAAAGTGCTTTTAAAGCTGTTTAAGGCAGGCAAATGCAGTGAGGCAGATATTTTGAATATGAAAACGGAAGAAATGCTCGATTTGCCTAATGTTTCGATTAAAGAAATTAAGGTTATATGTGCCATTAAAGAAGCTGTGAAAAAACACACACTTTATTCATATCTCGGAGGTAAGCAAGATGAAAGAATTGAGTAAGTCTATACGCTTTATTGATAAGCATTTCAACACTCTTTTCTACATCCCTGACGGCTCTCAAATTGAAGTTGTTGAACCTGACGGTAAGAGTGAAATCCTTGGATGTCAGTACGTTGATGAATATCACACTAAAATCGGCAACGAGACTTATCATATTCACGATTTTGCTGAACTTATTGAAAATGGCAATAAAACTGTATCTCCATTAAAAAAACAACTTGAAAGGTGATGACTATGGCTAATACTTTTGAGCACATCAGAAAGTTATATAACAATACCTGTGAAGATATTGTTAGATCACCCACAGTATGGCAGAACTTTTTAGGCTCTGCCTGCTATAACTTCCGACTGCCTTTTGATGAACAATTGCTTATCTATGCTCAAAGACCTGACGCAAAAGCTGTCCTTAGCTTCAACTCTTGGAATAACCGCTTTAACAGAATGGTAAACAGAGGGGCTAAAGGCATTGCTGTTGTTGATGATAGTACAGATAATCCAAGACTTAAATATTACTTTGATATTAGCGACACATCTGAGCGAGAAAACTCAAAACCTGTGCCTATTTGGAAATATGAGGATGGCTTTAAAGATGATGTAATCAAAACACTGCAAAACGCCTACGATATTGCAAGTGATGATATTTACAACGCTGTTTGGGAAACATCAAAAACCCTTGTAGAAGATAATATCAATGACTATAACGCCGATTTGGTAATGTGCAAAAACAATAGTTTTCTTGAAGAATTAAGTGAGGATATGTGTGAGTCTGTCTTGCGTATGGCACTTCAAAACAGCGTTGCATATATGATTATGGCAAGGCTCAATCTTGATGTTGACGGATATTTTGATAATGAAAGTTTCGAGGGTGTTATGAGTTTCAATACTCCCTTAACTGTCAGTATTTTGGGTAATGCGACAAGCAGTATTGCAGAAATGGGATTGTCGGAAATATCAAAAACTGTTCTTTCTGTAATTCGCACATTTGATAAAGAACAGAATACGCAATATACTAAAGGCGAAAAAGAAAACGAAAGGAGTGTTACAAATGACAGTAACATATACACAAATGGGCAATTACCAAATACCGAACTTGATGCTTCCGCAGAGAAAAATAGTTCTCAACAGTTATGGCAAGGCACGCAAGAAGTTTCTCAAGGAAACCCATCCGGCAATTTATCGTTATCAACTGACACAGGGCACTCTCAACAGCCACTTGAACGAGATTCAGGAGCAAGCACAGCAGATGGAAGAACAAATCATAACTCAGATGGCAAAAGCACAGGGAGTGACCGAGAAACTCAAACAAACGAATATGATGACTTGGGTGGGAATGATGAACAATATCAAGAACTCGGCGAGGGAAACAGTATTGAACGAACTGATTTACACGATGTAACCGATGAACTGCCGCCGTTTGTTGACGAACAGGCTATCAGGTATATGCTCAGCAATCCTGATGATGATTTGGTGCAAAGAAAACCTGCAATCATCAAGGCTTACCAAACCACCAAAAAGGATAATGAACTCATAAACTATACCAAAACGCTGTATCCAAGACGATTTGACGAGTACGATAAATTCAATAAACACTTTGGCTTTACATTAGCCGATAACGGACTTCTTATGTATGAGGGTAACTACAAAACCCGAACTAAGGAGTCCGTTTTTTCGTGGGATATTGTTATCAGTATCATTAAAGAACTTATCAATGACGGCAAGTATTTTGATACAGAAAAAGAAGAAAAAACACAGCTTGATTTGTTCAGCTTTTCTTATGATAACGAGCCTGTATATGATGAAATACCTCAAACATCACTTTTTACCGATTTTGGCATATCACAACAGATTATTGATGAAGCACTATGCTGTGGCTTTAATGATAAAAACAGCAGAGTACAAATTGCTATGCATTTCAGACGGGACAGAGGTGTTGAGTATAACGCAAGAATGCTTAAATTTCTTTACGGTACTAACGGTGCAGGCTTTGTCTTTAACGGTGAAAAGGTTTCCTTTTGGTATGATGAAAACGGTATTAGTATTGCTAAAGGCACATCTGCTAAAACAAGTACGGCAACACATCTCACTTGGGAGCAAGCGGCTGTTCGTATTCGTGAACTTCTTGATGTCGGCAGATATATGCCGCAGTATGAACTTGACAAGGTCGATGACTACGAACTCAATAAAGTTGCCGACAGACTTACTGAATTTATCCGAGATTTGAGTGACGATTATCCCAATAAAGATAATTGTCTGCAATCAATACAAAAAGAAATTGACGGCGTTTTAGGCTATCCCGATATGGTTGAAAAAATTACCGATATGCTCAAAGATGATGAAAAGCGTGCTCAAATTTTCAAAGAGTACGGCAGGCTGATGGATGACTACAACGCCGGTATGAAAATCATTCGCTTTAATTATGCACCTCAATATTCTATACCATATATTGCAGAAATTATTGAGGGTATGAAACGAGAACCTATTTTGTTTAAAGCTGAATCGGGTTATCTGCCTGAAAGAGAAATGTTTATCTCGCAAGATGAGATAGACAAGATTATCATAAACGGCAAAAACAATCACGCTTACAGGCTTGAAACCTACACCTATTTTGTTAATCACCCTGATAAAGCCGACAGAATTAAATATGTAAGCAGAGATAATCAAAGCGGATATTTAGGCGGTAATGACAGCGTTAATAAAACAACAAAAGGCATAGAATTCAGCCACGGTTCGGTTATGGAGCCTTATGCGAAAGTTCTTATTAAATGGAGCGATGTTGCAAAAAGAATCGATACTCTTATCAAGCAAAACAAATTCGTAACGCAAGAGGATATTGACGCTATACCCGATATATACAAAAACGAAATATCAAGAGATTTGGAATCATTCTTTGAAGGTTTATCTGAAAATGACGCTAAGCCTTATCCGAACGATATTGAACCATACAAGGTTTCAAGAATTATCAAGGCTCAACTTGATAACCCACAGGCACTTGATGATATTGAAAATATGATGTCAAATGTTTTGGCTCTTATGGATAAAGATGACAGAATGTATCAGTACCGTAAGCAAATCTATGATGACTTTATAGCTTACAAAAACGGCACATTCAAACTTTATGATTATCCAAACCTTGCACCAAAAGTAAAACAACCGAGCAAGTTTACTAAACCGGCAGAAAAAGAAAAGGTTGATGCAGAAACCAAGCCCGTTGTGTCGGAAGTTGATGATGGCTTAGACTTAATCGGTGAAGAAATAGATATTGACGGCAGACACTTTGTTGTTGATTCTGTCAGCAACGGTTATGTATCTATGGCTGACCAAACCTTTGCCAATGGTTCAGGCTTTCCTATCTTTCGCAAAGAGTCCGTTGAATTTGTAAGGCAATATTTACCGATAGAAAAAGAACAGATTATTTCAACTCAAAACACAAAACAGCATACTGAACATAGTCAGTGGGATATTCATCCCGAAATTTCTGTTGAGCAAAGGTACGATTTTGATTTTGCGGCACATCCCGTTGAGGTTGTAGGTAAAAAAGAACGCTTTCGCAGGAATATGGAGGCTATCAAGGTTTTAAAAGAATGTGAAGCCGATAATCGTTTTGCAACTCCCGATGAACAAATCGTACTTTCAAAATATGTCGGTTGGGGCGGTATTCCCGAAGCGTTTGATGAAAACAATTCGACTTGGGCAAATGAATACAAGGAGCTCATGTCAGCCTTATCGCCCGAAGAATACAATGCAGCAAGAGAAAGCACATTAACCGCTTTCTATACTCCTCAAGAAGTAGTTAAGGCTTGTTATGATATTGCCGAAAATCTCGGCTTCAAGCAAGGCAATATTCTTGAACCGTCTTGCGGTATCGGTAATTTTATCGGTATGAAGCCAAAAAGTATGGCTGACAATAAGGTGTACGGTATTGAACTTGACTCTGTTTCGGCAACTATTGCACAACAGCTTTATCAAACTGCAAGCGTTGTTAATAACGGATATGAAAAGGTGGATTTACCCGATAACTTCTATGACCTTGTCACTACCAATGTGCCTTTTGGCGATTTCAAAGTATCGGATAAGAAATACGATAAGCATAACCCACTTATTCACGATTACTTCTTTATGAAGTCACTTGATAAAGTCAGAACAGGCGGCATAATGATACTCATTACCTCTAAAGGTACTATGGATAAAGAAAACAGCAATATCAGGAGATATATTGCTCAAAGAGCAGACCTACTTGGAGCTATAAGACTTCCTAACGATACTTTTAAGGGCAATGCAGGCACAGAGGTAGTATCGGATATTCTTGTTCTTCAAAAGCGTGACAGAATGCTTGATATTGAGCCTAATTGGGTACAGCTTGATAATACCGAAGACGGTATCAGAATGAATAAATACTTTGTTGATAATCCTGATATGGTACTCGGTAATATGGAAATGGTTTCAGGTCGTTTCGGTCCTGAATCAACCTGTATTCCATATGAGGATAGAAGTCTTGAAGAACTGCTTGATGTGGCTGTTAAGAATATTCAAGGACAAATTACAGAGGTGCAAATCGGTGATGAATTTGAAGAAGATTTATCTATTCCTGCATTACCTGATGTTCGTAACTTTTCATATACTGTTGTAGACGGAAAGATATACTTTAGAGAAAATTCAAGAATGACGCCTGTTGATGTATCCGCTACTGCCGAGAATCGTATACGAGGTATGATTGCCTTGCGGGATACCGTTCGCAGTCTTATCACTATGCAGGAACAAGATTATTCCGAGGAAGAAATTAAATCAGAACAATTACGCTTAAACAATCTTTATGATAAATTCATAAAAGATTACGGCTTGATTTCAAGCAGAGGTAATAAATCTGCTTTTTCACAAGACAGTTCATATTCGCTTTTATCTGCACTTGAAATACTTGATGAAAACGGTAATCTTGAAAGAAAAGCCGATATGTTCACTAAAAGAACTATTAAACCTCATAAGGAAATCACTTCGGTTGATACATCAAGCGAAGCACTTGCGGTATCAATCGGTGAGAAAGCAAGTGTTGACATCGAATATATGAAATTGCTTACAGGTAAAAGCGAAGATGAAATATATTCAGATTTGCAAGGTGTTATATTTCTCAATCCTATATTTTCTCCAAACAGCAACGAGCCTAAATATCTTCCTGCAGATGAATATCTTTCCGGCAATGTGCGAGAAAAATTGCGCACTGCAAAAGAAAATGCCGAAATTTATCCTGAACTTTATACCGTTAATGTTAAATGTCTTGAAAAGGTGCAACCTAAAGATTTAACAGCAAGTGAAATTTCCGTTCGCCTTGGTGCTACTTGGATACCAAGCAAATATATACAAGAATTTGTGTTTGAATTACTTGAGCCGTCGCAATATACAAGAACTCTTATTAAGGTGCATTATTTTGAATACACGGGTGAATGGAACATAGAGGGTAAAAGTTATGATAAAGGTAATGTTAAAGCGAAAAACACATACGGCTCTGTAAGAGCAAATGCCTATAACATAATTGAAAGCACACTTAATCAGAAAACCGTTAAGGTTTTTGACTATTTTGAAGAAGACGGTAAAAGAAAGGCTGTACTCAACAAAAAGGAAACTTCTGTTGCACAGGCGAAACAGAAGTTAATTGAACAAGCTTTTGAAGAATGGATATGGAAATCACCTGAACGCAGAGAAGAACTTTGTAAGATATATAACGAAAGATTTAATTCTATTCGTCCTCGTGAGTATGACGGTTCACATATCAATTTTTACGGTATGAATCCCGAAATCAAATTAAGACCTCATCAAATAAATGCAATAGCACACATAATGTATGGTGGTAATACACTTCTTGCTCATACTGTAGGTGCAGGCAAAACATTTGAAATGGTTGCAGCTGCACAAGAAAGCAAAAGGCTCGGACTTTGCAACAAATCTCTTTTTGTTGTGCCTAATCATTTAACAGAGCAGTGGGCATCGGAATATCTTCAACTTTATCCGGCGGCCAATATTCTTGTTGCAACAAAGAAAGATTTTGAAACAAAGAACCGTAAAAAGTTTTGCGGCAGAATTGCTACAGGTGATTATGATGCTGTTATCATCGGTCATTCTCAATTTGAAAAAATCCCAATGTCTATTGAAAGACAAAGGGATATTTTACAAAGACAGATAGATGAACTTATTGAAGGTATTGCACAGCTTAAAAGCAAAAACGGCGAACGCTTTTCAATTAAACAGCTTGAAAAATCAAAGAAATCTATTGAAGCAAAGCTAAAAAAACTCAATGACCAAAGCAGAAAAGACGATGTTGTCACCTTTGAAGAATTGGGCGTTGACCGTATATTTATTGATGAAAGCCATTATTACAAAAATTTATATCTTTATACAAAGATGACGAATGTAGGCGGTATAGCACAGACAGAAGCACAAAAATCCTCTGACCTTTTTATGAAAACACAGTATCTTGATGAAATCACAGGAGGTCGAGGTGTAATTTTTGCAACAGGTACACCTATATCCAATTCTATGGTTGAGTTATATACCATTCAAAGATATTTGCAATATGATACGCTTCGTTCAATGAACTTGCAACACTTTGACAGTTGGGCGTCAACATTCGGTCAAACTGTTACAGCAGTTGAATTAACGCCCGAAGGCACAGGATACAGAGCAAAAACTCGTTTCAGTAAGTTCTATAACCTGCCCGAACTAATGTCGATGTTTAAAGAGGTGGCAGATATTCAGACAGCCGATATGCTCAAACTTCCTGTACCTGAAGCAGAATTTCATAATGTGTCGGTTAAACCGTCTGAGCATCAAAAGGAAATGATTAAAAGTTTGTCCGAAAGAGCCGACAAAGTCAGAAACGGAGAGGTTGACAGCACTGTTGATAATATGCTTAAAATAACCAATGACGGTAGAAAGCTTGCACTTGACCAACGCCTATTAAACCCAATGCTGCCTGATTTTGAAAACAGCAAGGTAAATGCTTGCGTTGATAATGTATACAACATTTGGAAAGAAAGTACGCCTAACAAATCAGCACAACTTCTTTTCTGTGATTTATCAACACCCAAAGGCAACAATGAATTTTCTGTTTATACAGACATACGAAACAAGTTGATTGCCAAGGGTATATCCGAAGATGAAATTAAGTTTATACACGAGGCAGACACCGAGGTTAAAAAGCAAGAACTTTTCAAAAAAGTACGCAAAGGTGATGTTAGAGTATTGCTTGGTTCAACATCAAAAATGGGTGCAGGCACAAACTGTCAAACAAAACTCATTGCTTTACACGATTTAGATTGTCCGTGGCGTCCAAGTGATTTGGAGCAAAGACTCGGCAGAATTGTTCGTCAAGGTAATGAAAACCGAAAAGTAGAAATTTACCGTTATGTAACAGAGCAAACTTTTGATGCATATCTTTATCAACTTGTTGAAGGTAAACAAAAATTTGCCTCGCAGATTATGACGAGTAAATCTCCTGCCCGTTCGGCAGATGATATTGACGAAACTGCTCTTTCTTATGCTGAAATAAAAATGCTTGCAACGGGTAATCCACTAATAAAAGAAAAAATGGACTTGGATTTAAAAGTAAATGAACTTAAAGTTTTAAAGAGCGCTTACCTAAGCCAAAAATTCAATTTGGAAGATGCTATATTAAAGACATATCCGGCACAAATTGCTAAATACAATTCACAAATCAGCGGACTTGAAAAAGACATACAAACGGCAAAAGAACACCCAAAGACAGATACCTTTTGCGGTATGACAGTCTTGGGTGT
>ERZ772855.2239-NODE-2239-length-16785-cov-9.710998_pt1 | contig 16785 bp, 19 predicted proteins | sample MGYA00511900_ERZ772855 | MGnify/ENA primary metagenome ERZ772855 (study PRJEB29015, sample SAMEA2737701) | human gut metagenome | biome: human gut; feature: human-associated habitat; material: faeces | place: China | collected 2012 ...
GGGATGTTATAGAGAAGCCTGTATAAACCCCTCTGTACTTCCCCCTTTACACGCCCATCCTACACGCACCGATACACCCCTCACCTGTCCACACCCATACGGGCCTCTCCAATTCGCACAGAGACACACCGAGCCTAGCAGAGCGGGAATAGGGATGCTGACTAAGTGACATACTACGCTGTACTGTTCGTAGCGATACGCACTCTGGGAAGGGTCATATTGCCAGTCGTTAAAAATTGTTTCGTAAAATTTTCTTGAAAAAGTTTTTAGAAAAGTGTTGACAAGTGCTTTATTTTCTGGTACAATAGAACCATAGAAAGGGGAGTTAATAAATGACTAAGTCAACAATGATAACCACCATTCAGGAAAAGGAACTGGACCTCTGGGAAAACCTGAAACTAGTAGAAAGAGTGTTTGGTAAAGATTCCATACAGGCAAAATATAAGCGGGCCGCATGGAATAGCGTTTGGGGTCTAATGAAAGACATGGGTATAAAGACATTAGACAGGGATGTCCGATGAGTAAAGAAAGGAGCTTAATCATGAGAGCCAAAATAGTGATTTACCGTTCCGGGGTTGAGAGACTGATTGACGATGTAAACAAGAAAGACTTGAACGAATACAATCATGGCAGACTTGACCTACTAAAAGCTATGTTATTGCAGTTTGAAAGAGAGGGAACAAACATGAAAACCGAGATTACTTTATATCGTTCCGTTATAGAAAACTTAATGGACGAAATGAGCACGAAAGAAACTAGTGAGTATGCTAATGGCAGACTAGATTTATTAAAAGCCTTATTATTGCTGTTTGATGAGGAGGGTCAATAATGGACGAAAACATGGTAAAGCTATTGCAGGAACGTGAAAGAGAGCTGTATGTACTAGGCATAAAGAGGGGAGATACCTATTTCAAAAACCGATGGGTTGAACTGTGCTATATCATGCGATTGCTAGGGATAGAAAGGAGAGATATCAATGGACTTCAATAAATGGCTCTCAGGAGCCATTAAACATGCAGAGCTGGCATATATCTACACGGAAAGCGTCCGCGGCGTGGTGGATACAGAAACTAGGCTACAACGTGAAAGGCTTCAAATCTTAAAGAGAGTGAGGGAGGTTTACTATGAGTTCAGCCGAGAGATGGAGAGTAGAGAAGCTGATAGACGAAGTGACGGAAGCACGACAGGCTTCCAACGACCTGTATGATGAAATGCTGAAAGTGCTAGAGGAGCTGTTGGAGGATGAGGACTATGTATAATATGTCGGAGCGGTACTACCGTGTCACCTGTACTGATATGAACGGGAAGTTCAGGCAGTACAAAATAAAGGCTCGCAGTAAGCAACAGGCAAGCCGTAAGGCATACGATATCATGCAGGAGCAGAAGCTATATAACATGATTGTTATTGGCATTGTTCAGTGGAATGAGATGTTTAACGGGGTGGGTGTAGATGTGGATTAGTGTGTTGATAGTCGGCTTCTTTCTTGCCCTTATTTTCTACGGTTGTATGATGTATTGTTCAGAGCCACCATGGTGGGTTCTAAAGTACATATTCAGAGGAGTAGGGATGTGCTTTATGTCCTTTGGATTTATAGGTCTGATTTATTCCGTGTTTATAGGGGGTATCCTAAGTTGGTAGCTATTCTTTGCAGTATCGGGCTTTTAGTAGTCGGCCTGACGTTGGTTTATATCAACGAAAATGAGCCGGGTATGTTTTCCCTGACTATGACAGTTATAGGGTACTTGCTCTGTGTACTGTTCGCAATCTCATTCGTGTTGAATCTGGGTCAGTTTCTTTTAGCAAAAAGTTTGTAAAATTTTTCGGAAAAAGTATTGACAAAAAATAAATTTTGTGGTAGAATTAGATATCCTCGAAAGAGGGAATAACAGAAAGGACGGAACAATCATGAAAAACATCACTAGAACCATCACCAGCTACAAGCACACCTTTGTAAAGATGAACGATGACCTGACTATCTCTGATATGAAAGAGGTTATCTGTGCTGAGAAGATGGGGCCGAGAACGTCAGCCGCTTACATGGAATCCAACGGCATGGAGGGGTACGTTATGGCAAAGGTGGCCACGGTAGAGGAGACTTACACCATGCCTTTGGAGACCTTTATCGCTAACGCTACTATTGTTGAGAAGGAGGATAACTAACAATGAAGAAGCAGGAACAGAATTTTGCCGAGATTATGAGCGCAGAGGAAGCTATTGCAATCCGCAAGGATACAGAGCAGTCTATCGTAAACGGTCTGACCGAGGAAGGGGCCGGGGTGTATTGTTCCTTCCTTCCTGAGACACTGGAAGATAAGGCTAAGATGTTCAACGCTATGAACGGCGGGGACAACACGGTAAAGGAAGCTATCAACAAGGAGCTCCATGTCCTAGACGTTATTGTCCAGCCTGTACAGGTACAGAATGAAGATGGCACTCAGAACACCTGTCCCCGTGTGTCTCTTATCTGCGAAGATGGGGTTTACTCCGCTACCTCCTGGGGAGTGTACAACTGCATTAAGAAGCTCAACGCATTGTTTGGGGGTCTGCATTTTGAAACACCTGTGAAACTAATTCCATACGAAGTAAAGACGAAGAACGGCTTTACAATCAATCTGAAAATGGTATAACGAACCGGCCCCCGTTAAGGGGGCCGTACTTATAAGGTGGTGAAAACAATGACAAGATACGGGGTAGAGCATGACCTTAAAAAGTCTCCTTTTACCTACACTGTGCAATATGATAATCTTAATGAAATAGAGTATTGCTTTTCCAGCGACAGCATAAAGACCCGCTTTATTGCCCTGCGAAATGGCTTCTATGAAGAAACAGCGGATAGCCTGTCCAACAGATTTAAGATGGACTTTCGTATCAGTAAGGACCTGACGGACGTTAACTTGTACAGGAAGGTCGAGAGCAGAGGTTTTCTCATTTTCTTTAATGGGGAGGAAATCACATGGCAAAGAGCACTAAAATACGATGGACAAAAGCTCGCAAAAATGAGCTGAGAAAAGAGGTACTGAACTTTAATAGGAGGATACGTTCAGCAGAATCTAGGCTTGGTGACCTCTCCTATATACTTCCTCAAAAGCAGACGGCAAGCGAAGCTATGGAGAAGATTCAGACTTTACAGGAATATCGGGATTACTTAGCGGCGATTAAAAGGGCAACTGCTAAGACGCTCATTCCAGAGACATATGGGAACGACCTGACTACCGCATGGAGACGGAAGGAAATAGAGATACGGGAAAAGAGGATAAACGCAAATAACAGGCAAAGAAGGAAAAAGGTCGATGAGCTTAGGCCCGACGTAAAAACGCAAGAACAGGTGGGAAGGTTAAATCCCTATGGCAGATTTCCCTCTGACAATGACTTCTTTCTTCGGGACCTTGGTTTAAAGACAGGAGACACGGTCAAATATGAAGAACTGTTAAAGAAGATAGAGGAAGGCTATTACAGGGAGAAAGCTGAACTGTGGAGAACGAATTATATCAATGCTCTTATAAATGAGATGCTGGGACCTGCTACCTTTGCCGGGGATGTTGTGAGTATGGGATTGGCTAACCAGATATACGACTTGGTGACTGGTATGGACATATCCACTTTTCTCTTAGGTCAACTATCATCGTATAGCGATGTGTTGCAGATTAATTTTCTGTACGACCAAAAAGGAAGGGAAGCGGCTCTTGAACGCATACTCGATGTGTGGAATGAGCTTATAAGGCGTACATGATGTGCAAAAACCTGTTTATAGTGTTGATTTTGAGACAGTGGTTGACCCCAACGAAACCCGTGTATGGTTATGGGGAAAATGTGACATAGATTGTACTACGTTTGTATACGGGACGGATATTGACAGTTTCATGGAGGAGATATCTACTGTTGACTGTAAGGCGTATTTTCACAACATTAAATTCGATGTTCAATTCATGTTTTATTGGCTGTTTCATAACGGATACAGACATACCAGTGAGAGGAAGCCGAAAGAGGGGTATTTCTCAACGCTGATATCAGACATGGGGATGTTTTATACCTGCACGGTTCACTTTTTCAACGGGACAATAGTTGAGTTTATAGACAGCTACAAGCTTATAACCCTTCCAGTTAGAGACATTCCAAAAGCCTTTGGGTTGGATGTCCATAAACTTGACTTGGACTATGCCGAAAACAGAGATTTCAACCATGTACCGACAGAGGAAGAAATATCATACGTTAAGGCAGACGTGGAGATTGTGGCAAAGGGCATAAAAGCCATGCACGAAAACGGCCTGATTAAGATGACAGCGGCAAGCAACGCACTGTACAACTATAAGAAGGTCCTGTCAAACAAGGAGTTTAAACGAAGATTCCCGCCGATTGAATATGCTGTGGACAAGGATTGCAGGAAATCGTATAAAGGTGGCTGGACATATCTCAACGAAGCATATCAAGGGATGATGGTCGGTGAAGGTCAGGTATATGATGTAAACTCCATGTACCCTTGGGCCATGAAATACTGTATGCTACCGTTTGGTAATCCGTACTACTATGACGGGGAGTATAAACCGGATGAGTTTTATCCTCTTTATATCCAATGCCTTCAATGCTGTTTCAGTCTTAAAAAAGGCCACTATCCCAGCATACAGTTGAAGAACAGTTTCAGGTTTTCCAGTACAGAGTACATTAAGGAAAGCGGGGATGACCCTGTAATACTCCACTTGACAAGTGTTGACTTAAAGCTCTTGTTCGATAACTATGACGTGTGGGATATAACCTACATAGGCGGTTACAAGTTCAGGGGAGAGACAGGGTTGTTTTCTGAGTATATCGACTACTGGTATGACGTGAAGCAGAAGGCAAAGGTGGAAGGAAATAAAGCCATGTACCATATCGCTAAACTGATGCTTAATTCACTGTATGGGAAGTTTGGTTCAAATCCTGAGAAGGCTTCTAAATATCCATATCTGGATGAGACAGACGACATAGTAAAGTACAGAAGGCTAATGCCTGAAATTGGAAGCGGAGGGTATATCCCGGTAGCGGCGTTCATTACCTCTTATGCCAGAGACAAGATAATTAGGGCCGCTAATGCTTGTGGTGACAGGTTCATATATGCGGACACCGACAGCGTTCATGTAGTGGGAAGGGAAAAGGTAGACTTGGACATAGATAATTACAGACTGGGTGCTTTCAAGCTGGAAGGTGAGTTCACAAGAGCAAAGTATCACAGAGCCAAATGTTATATTGAAGAATTTGACGGAGAGCTTGATAAGAAGTGCGCTGGGTTACCTGTTTCAGCACGACACCTGTTCAATTTTGACACGATGGAGCCGGGACAGATATTCGAGGGCAAGCTTGTCCCGAAGAACATAAAGGGCGGCGTGGTTCTGGTGGAACGGCCTTTCCAAATTAAGGCTTGACAAAAGGTGATTTTTATGATACAATACTACAAAGGGATATATGAGACAGGTTATAAATCACTAGCTGGGTGTGACGGCGGAGAGCCGGCCAGAAGTGTTATAAGGTTTTCACAGACTATTTATAATCACTCATACTATCCCTTTTTTGATAGGTGAAGTTATGTGGTATGATGTAAATAAGACCCTTTCCTACAACTGCCTATTCAACTTTGTTGTTGGACCCCGTGGAGTGGGAAAGACGTATTCCTGTAAACGAAGGGTCATAAAAGACTTTATAACTAAGGGACAGCAGTTTATCTATCTGCGCCGATATGAAACGGAAATCAAGTCGTCACAGATTGACCTGTTTTTCGATGATATCCAGCATGAGTTTCAAGACCACGCTCTGGCGGTGAAAAAGAAGTGCTTTTACATTGACGGTAAACTTGCTGGATGGGCACTGCCTTTGTCGAGAGCTTCTCAATTCAAGTCGGTGCCGTTCCCATATGTGACCAAGATTCTGTTTGACGAGTTCATTATAGACCAAGGGCTGATAAGGTATCTGCCCGATGAAGTACAGACCTTTAATGAGATGTACTCAACGATTGCGAGACTAAGGGACGTTACGGTCCTGTTCTTGTCCAACGCAATAACATTCACTAACCCATATTTCCTGTATTACGATTTGTCTTTGCAGAAAGGGCAGAAGATACTACGCAAGAATGATATTCTTCTTGAGCTGGTAGACAGTCCATCTTACACGGAGAAAGCAAAGTCAACCAGATTCGGAAAAATTATAGCCGAAACAGAGTACGGGAAATACGCTATGGAAAACGAGTTCTTGAGGGACACTGCCAGTTTTATTGAAAAGATGCCTTGCCCCGGAACGTGTATAATGACCATCAGAGTATCGGGAAATGAGCTTGGGGTATATACTATATTAGGCTCTGATTTGTGGTACATTACGGAAAGCTATGACCCTACCTGTAATAAGCATATCTCTCTAAGTGTAGATGAGCATGACGAGACAACAGAGCTACGAAACAGTAAAGACGCTCTTATATGGCTCGGAGCTTTGCAACAAAAATACTACCGGGGAGAAGTCAGGTTTACGACTATGAAAGCCAAAAATTTGATATCCAATTCCCTGATGATTTTAAGGAGGTAAATCAGTATGCCATATACAATCGAACAATGGAACGACCATATGCAGAAGGTCATCGGTGCCATGAATGACCAAGCCACCCTAACCTCTTTAGTTACACAAGCCAGTGACGAATACACGGGCCTGTTTGCAACTAATACTACTCTATCTACTGAAAACGAACAACTGAAACAGGAAAATACCAGACTGAAAGAAGCTAATTTAGAGCTATTCCTACGGGTTGGTCAGCAAAACATTGACAAGACAGGTGGAAGTGGTCAATCCACCGAACAAAAAACAAAGGCCGAGACAATCACTGTCGAGGATTTATTCAAGGAGGTAAAGTAAATGTCTACTACTAAGATTCCAAACGCTGTTGATACAGTAAACGCCATTAGAAATGAAGCCAGCCAAGCCTATCGGGACGCTGTACCAGTGGCTACTCCCCGAAACATTCAGGACGTTGGTAACCCCATTCTGGAATACCAGTCCGTACAGAACGAATTTCTGACTGCTCTGGTAAATAAGATTGCCGTTACCATTGTAGACCAGAAGATGTTTGAGAATCCTCTGGCATTTCTACGGAAGGGTTCTATCCCTCTGGGGCTGGATGTTGAAGACATCTATATCAACCCCGCCAAGGGTGCAAACTATGAGCCTGCTAACTTCCAAGGGATTTTGACCCCTGTTGACCCCGACGTAAAGGCGGCCTATTATCGCCGTAACCGTAGGGATAAGTACAAGGTCACTATCCGCAACGAGCAGTTGACCGCCGCCTTTGTAAGCTGGGGTGCTCTGGAAAACCTGATTGCAGGTATCGTAAACAGCCTGTATACTGGCAACACGATTGACGAGTTCAACCTGACCAAGTCCCTGTTGGGCGGTGCCACGGCTGAGGCTAAGATGGTACAGGAAGTGCTTGCCCTGCCTACCACTAGCGCAGAGAACGCTACCGCTTTCCTGACCCGCTTGCGTGGTATCGCTTCCGCTATGTCTTTCCCCAGCTCTGATTACAACGCATATCAGCTTGTTGGTGGAACTAGTCCCGCCACTTCTTGGACTTCCATGGATGACATGGTTATTCTTGTTCGTGCTGACGTTGCCGCAAACGTGGATGTACAGAAGCTAAGTGCGGCCTTTAATCTTAGCTATGCTGATTATGTCGCCCGTCAGGTAATTGTTGACAAGTTTGACGGGGCCGATAATATGTATGCTTGGATTGGCGACCGTGGTGCCTTCCAGATTCGGGACAGTCTCCGTAAGATGACCGAGTTCTATAACTCCGAAGTTATGGCTTGGACTTACTGGTGGCACTGCTGGGACACCTTTGCTCTACGTCCTTGGGCTAATGGCGTGTCCTTTGTAACTGAGAAGTATACGGCCTGATTTAACTGGCCCGGATGGGCTTCCCGTCCGGGCCTTATTTAAGGTGGTGAAAATATGCCTGACTTTCAGCCCAACACTACGATACGTCTATACCAGAGCACAGGAGTAGACCCACAGAATCAGCCTTACTTTGAGAGTGAAGGGGCCAAACTGTCATGGTATGAAGGACGCTCCCCACTGTCCTTTACGGCTCAGAGCTATCAGAGGGAGAACAGGCATTATGCCAGAGTGAACGCAAAGTATAACTCTATCCGTAACTGTGATATGATGAGCTTTGTGAACGACAACGGAAAGACTATCTTCTGCAATATCCTTTCCATTGAGTTTGTCAATCCAAACTGTACAGAAATAGAGTTTCAGACAGATTCCATGCAGACCTTTATAGAGTCCATTATCTGGCGTGACTGCTGGGTAGAGCGGGAGATGCAGGAAGATGACTGGAATGGTGCAGTACCTTCCTTTAATAACCTGTTACCGGAAGGGCTTGAAACTGGCGTCCTGAAAAGACGTGTCATGCTTGACGGGACGGAACATAATTGGTCGGTAGTTGTGCTGTCCGCTTATGATGAAAATGCGGAAGAAAACTACAATATCCAGATAAACGCTGGCATACCCATTGGTGTAAACAAGTTTGTATACGCCGCTAACAGCGAGGGAATGAATTCTCTTGGTGCTACTATAAGAAACCACGCCGAAAAGGGACGGCTTGACGGTATCCTTGGTATGTGGGTATGTCCTACCAGAATAGCTGTATCCAATAACTTTGTAGAGATGTGGACCCATTCCGCTACTGTGGGATACGACAATATTGACGGATACGCCGTAAAGAACGCCAAGTGCTTTAGCAGTGAGTTCTTTAAGGTGGAGCTTACCAACAGGCAGGGAGATTCTGTGGAATTACGCCCTGAGTATTTCCCGAATCCAACTACCATGCAGTTTCAGGCTGGCGGAGCTTTTCTAGCCGGGGCTGGTGGTGTGCTTGTCTATCCCAACAATTACATGGAGGGAGACGAAGCAGTTAACAAGACGCTGGGTGTGGTCATTCCTATCAATGTACAGGGTGCTTGGGTAGGAAACGCCTTTGCTAACTGGGTAAGTCAGAACAGGACCCAGCTTGCTTCCTCTATTATAGGCGGCATTGGAACAGCCGCTGTGGTCGCTGGAAGTATGCTGTTGGCGGCTCCTACTGGTGGAACGTCTCTAGCTGTCGGCGGTAGTGTACTTGCTGGTGGAGGAGCGGCGGTTGCTGGTACTACTATGGGAGTAACTAACGCCCTACACTCCGCACTTGGAACCATCGGTAAAGTAATGGATAAATCTGTTGACCCTGCCCAAGCTATGGGCGGCGTTACCACTGGTGCCCTTGCGATTGCCGCTGATTCCTGGGGGTATCTGGTCAACCTGCTGTTCCCGGATGCCGCCGTGATAGAGAGCATTGATAACTTCTTTTCCGTATTCGGCTATAAAACCTGTCGGATGAAAAAGCCGAACGTGAATACCCGTCCGTATTGGAATTATGTGAAGTGCTCACCCTCTGTTGTAAGCGGCCCATTCAACAGCACAGATAGAGCCAACATACAGGCGGCACTGGATAACGGCGTTACATTCTGGCACGTTGGAAATGGCGTTGAGATAGGTGACTACTCTAAAGACAATAGATAAGAAAGGAGGGGTTATATGCCGTTAGGTCTGTTCGGTATGGAGCTTCTAACGTCAACATACTGCCCAAACAACCCGTTGGGAGATATGTATGTTAAAACCGAAGCGCAGATGGAGAATAGCAAGCTGTTTATGGAGATGTACAACCGCTATTCTAACATTGCTGTCACACGGTATGACTGGAAGAATTTACCCATAGGAGTTAATGAGAGGTTGCTCAACATGAGCCTGTATCTAGTTGGAAAGGCTTGCTTCTTTGAGCATGAAGATTATGGACTTATAGCATTACCCTGTTCTAATGGTTCTGAATACAATCTATTTTATGAGCCTACCAGAATCAACGCTTTTTCCTTTGGATTCACAAGGACCCTTTCCTTTGGTGAGTTTGAGCTTGTAAGGAACAATCCTACGGGCACTCCAACAGCACTTACAGTATACACCTATATAAAGCGCATGATGGACGTACTCCGTTCTATTGACGTAGTATGTGCCAGAATGAAGCGGCCATATCTGATTCTCTGTGAAGAAAAGCAGAAGCTCACTTTTATAAACCTCTTGAAGCGAATAAAGGACAATGAAGATATTGTACTTGCTTTCAAAAACTACGGCATTGATAAGTCTAACTTTGAAGTGGCTCCTCTTCCGTCCATTGGCAACATAGACCAACTGTGGAAAACATACAGGACTTATGAAGATATCCTGTACTCCGCTATTGGGCTTGACAGCAAGGGAGACGACAAGAAAGAGCGGCTTCTTGTAGACGAAGTGAACGCTAACAACATGGTTACGGAGATGGCTAATGAGGTCAACCTGAAACAGCTACGGCTTGACATTGAGAAAGTCAACCGCAGGTATGGGACTAATATAGAGGTTGATATCAAAGAGCTATCCACCTATGATTATGACAGCGGCTTTGGAGGTGGGGCAAGTGAGTAGGTACACAATGGAGCTGGGAAAGCTGGTCGGCTCTGGGTATGAAATATTCGATGATAGCTGGACCACCTTTGTGGAAATGCACAAGAAGGAATTGTGTGATAAAATCATCAGACACTATTTCTTCTATGAGATTGGTCAGGAAACTCCTGACAGATTCAAGCACTATCTCAATGAGCATCTAGCAAGAATAATGCCCTACTACAATCAGCTTTACAAGTCTGAACTGCTGGAAATAATCCCCTTGTATAACCACTTCTTGGAGACAAACTCCAAGGATTTAAGAGAGCTTGGTTTTACTGGTGTCTTTGCCAGCCGGAACGACGTTGATTCCATCCGGAATATGTATAACTCGCTGGCCCAGTTAAATGACCGCAGAATCACTGACGGAAATAAGCGTAATTTTACCGGGCACACGGAGGGAACGTCCAACAAGGAGAGCACGGAAAAGCTGAACGAGACAATCAATATCACCAAGACTACTGACCAGAGTGAGAATGGAAGCAAGACCTCTAACATCGACACCACTGGTCACGTCACGGAAACAACCGATACCACTTCAAAGGTGAATAAAACTGGAAACGTGACGGAAGAAATGTCGGATACCCTGAGCGGCACTAAAGACACAACGTCTAATGCTACGTCCAACGGGACAAAAGAACAGCGGTACTCCGATACTCCCCAAGGTACGGTATCTAGCTCTGGTGTAGAGATAATGAATAATTATCTGACCAACTACACCAAAGATACAACTAATGAAACGACCAATTCGACTAGCAAGGAAGAACTGCAAAACACGGAAGAAAAGAACACTAAAACAGACAGTACAGAAACAGAGAATGGAGAAAGCAACACTAGCAAGACTACTGAAAGCACAGGTAACACGTCAGAGGACACAAACACTACTGGAAAGTTAGACAAGAGCGAAACAGAGGACCACACAAGAGAGCAGACAACTACTTTCAATGAAAACCAAAACACTACCGGAGATTCTACTGAAAAGGAGGATAACAAAGGCTACGAAAACACCAAAGAGGATAATAAGCAATTCTCTAATGGTGCTGACAAGCACAAGGAAACCACTTTAGGTACTTCTTCAAATCAGGAGGATACAAAGGAAACCAAGAACAGCAACGCTACTGTAAAGGGATTTATCAATGTAAGTCAGTCTGAGTTGTTGCTTAAGTTCAGGAGCACGTTCCTGAATATTGACGAGGACATTATAAAAGAGCTTGCCGTTGACTTTATGGGGGTGTTCTAATGAAAGAACATGTATGCGTTGTAGCCGGAATTATAGGAGGAACAGCCGTGAAACTATTGGGAGGTTTTGACTACTCTCTAATGGCGATGTTTACACTGATGCTTATAGATATCATTCTTGGATTTATAAGTGCCGCAGTATTCAAGCTAAGTAAATATGGCAACGGTGTTTCTTCCGAAGCTCTGGCTAAAGGGGCACTGAGAAAGTGTTCTATGCTGTGCATTATCATCATAGGAACAATCATTGATAATCTGTTCGGTATGGACTACGTTAGAAACGCTATTGTATTCTACTTTATAGCCACAGAGGGTATCAGCATCTTAGAGCACCTGATTGACATGGACGTTAGGGTCCCGTACTTTATTGTTAAAATACTGGACAGCATGGAGAAGAAATACGATGATGCAGAGGAGGATAACAATGAGACTGATTAAGCAGATACTGGAAAAGAACGATTGTTATAAAGCTGGGGTGGGGTTCACAGTAAAAGGTCTAATGCTACACTCCACAGGCGCAAACAATCCCAACGTGTCCAGATATGTACCCGGCTCTGATATCCTTGGGTACAACAAGTACAATAACCACTGGAATCAGCCCAGACCGGGAGGTCGCTCTGTATGCGTACACGGGTTTATTGGCCGAGCCGCAGACGAAAATATTTGCACAGTACAGACGTTACCTTGGGACATGAAGGCTTGGCATTGTGGAGGGTACGCCAACAATACCCATATCGGTGTCGAGATGTGTGAGGACAGTATGCTTGATAAACACCATCTCACCTTGTGCCTGAACGAAGCCGCCGACCTGTTTGCCTGTCTATGTATTACGTTCAAGCTTGACCCAACCAAAAATGGGGTTATCATATCCCATAAGGAAGGGCATGACATGGGATGGGCAAGCGGTCACGGCGACCCGGACCATTGGATGAAGGTGTTTGGGCTTACAATGGATGACTTCCGTTCGATGGTAATTGACAGGTGCAATAAACTAAAGGAGGAATTAACAGATATGGACCAAAACAAGTTCAACGAAATGATGGAAGTATATCTCTCCCAGCGGGCCAATTTCGCTGGAAGTGATTACGCCAAAAATGCCATGGAGAGAATGGCCGCAAGAAAGATAATCACAAACGAGAATCCACAGGGATTCGTAACCCGTGAGATGCTGATGTTCATTCTCGACAAGGTCAATGTATAAGGAGGTCGCATTATGGAATACTATCCTACCAGGCCCAATAACCCCTATCAAGACGATTGTAGGCCCAATCCTGACTGTGGATGCACTCCCCCACCGCCTACTGTCTGTCCCCCGCCAAAGCCCCCTGTATGTCAGCCGCCCCAGCCTGTAATGGGACAGATTCCACCTGTGCCCACTGTGATTGAAGGCTCTAGCCTTTACGAAGCTATGGGCAAGGTTATTGAGCGGACCAATATGTGTATCAATCAGTGGAATTGTATTAGCAAGAACTGTTATGAAGCTATGAACGCTTGCGTGGCGGCGGCCCGTTCCAATGACGTGTACTATGACGATTGCGAGGTAAACTACCAAGAGGGCTACGATACCACAGAGGGATGCGCCTACGCAATCGTAGAGAAGAAGGCTGTTGACCGAAAGGGAAAGCCTATCTTTGTAAGTTTGGCCCCTGCCTATGATAACACCACTAACAGCGGCGTGGAACAGGGAATCTTTGACATGTCTTTTATCAAGTCCGCTAACGTCATTATGACCGCTGTTCAGGCTGGCTCTGATAAATGGTTCGGTCCTGCAATGTACCGTGGAGCCGCTATCCCCGGCGAGAGTAACCGTGATGGCTACGTCTATGGATTCAATCGCCATGGTGCCCTGCGCTACTTTAAGGGAGACGTTACCGAAACCACTCTGTGCCAGAATCAGATGGTTGACGTTATCGGGGGTTGCGTGCCTATCCTCTATGACGGCAAGGTTATCGAGGGTGTGGAAGCCATGACCCAGAAGCAGGCCATCTGCGCTATTGGCTTCAACTGTGGGACCGGCTCCGTGTTCTTCTTCTCCTGCTCCGCACAGAATCAGCCGGGAATGGGTATCGCTTCCGTTGCAAGAATCTTACAGGGCTATGGCTGTACAACCGCTGTTGTAACGTCCGCTACTACCAACACTCCCGCCGCCACTGGCGAGGGTATGCTGTACATGGGCCAGATGACCACTGACCCCGTAAACGCCAAAGAGCCTAAGAATCTGGCTTACTGGGTCATCTCTAAATGCCCAAATTTTAATAATGCGTTCCAGAAAGAGGTTGCTGACCTTGTTCAGACCACTGGACGGAACGCATGGGAGACGTACCTGCTGGGAGTGCAGATTCAGTCCTTTGACGACCGCATTACTCAAAACGCAAAGGATATCGCCGCTGAAATCGAACGTGCTACAGCCGCTGAGGAAGCACTTGACCAAAAAATTGAAGCGGAGACAAACCGGGCAGAAGCGGCAGAGGATGCTCTTGACAAGAAAATCGATGCCGAGACTGAACGTGCCACCGCCGCTGAACAGGCTCTGGACAATAAGATTGTTGCGGAGACTAACCGTGCTACCGCCGCCGAGAACAAAATTGCCAGTGACTTACAGGCAGAGGTTACCCGTGCCACTACCAGAGAGAACCAGATTCAGGCCGCTTTGGATGCCGAAATTGCCGCTAGAATCGCCGCTGATAATGACCTTATCAACGCTATTGAGCAGGAAGTTCTTGCGAGAAAGGCCGCTGATACTGCCCTTGGGGTGCAGATTGACGAGGTTGACAAGAAAATCCAAGCTCAAATCAGCGGGTTAGAGGGCGATATTACCCAGATTAGGACCACTATCAACGGTATGACTACTGGACAGACTAACCTTCCCTATCTAAAACTGTCTGGTGGTCAACTTACTGGTAATCTGACTTTTACCTCTGGCTCTACTGTTGTAGCAGGTCGTGCGCCTACCGCAGACAATGAGGTAGCGACCAAGAAATATGTGGATGACGCGGTGCAGACTGGCGGTGGAGGTACTGGCACTGACGTATCTAAGGAGTACGTTGACCAACAGATAGCAAACGTACAGGGACAGGTCAACACGAAAGTGAGCAAAAGCGGCGATACCATGACTGGCTCTCTGAACTTCAATGGGAATACGGCTGTAAATCCTGTGCTTGAATCCAACAGCGGAATCAAGGTTCAGTCCAGCTCTTCCGGTGCCGCCGGTAAGGTTACTAACCTTGCCGCCCCCAGTGCTGACAGTGATGCGGCTAATAAGAAGTATGTCGATGACGGGATTAAGCAGGTAAAACAGGAAATCAGTGGAGAGCTTGGCGGGGAATATCTAGCTCTTACTGGCGGCGACATGACAGGCGATATCAACATGACCGGAAATTCCGTAGTCAAGTTCTATGACCCAATTGCCGCCCGTGCCAGAGCTAAGAATCTCACCGACCAGATGGTTAAGGGTTCTGTATACAATGACGCTGACGCTATGGTTGTAAAGTCCGAAAGCGGACCTGTTTCCCTTATTGGTACAGATGTTGGCTTGTCTAACGGTGAAGGCGGAGAAATTGCTATTTCTGGTGTAACCGAGATTCGCCGCAAGAAGAACGACCCCAACTCTGGTGCGGTCAAACTCAATGACGACCTGATTAACTTGGCCGCTGATACTGTACTGGTGGGACAGAATGGCTCCATGCAGGGTGAAATCAGTGCTGGAACCATTAACCTCTATGATGGCAGCGGGGCGGCTGTACTGAAACGGCACAACAGTCACTTGGATATCAATGTTCCTGATGCTCTTGGCTCCGTTTACATTAACCGGAATCAGACAGAGGGCGGTACAGGTGAGATTCACGTCACCGAAGTTCACGCCCCTAATGAGTTACGGCTAAATCCGGGGACCACCATTAACATGATGAGCAAGCGTGTTGTCGGAATGGCTAATGGTGTTAACGCTAATGACGCTGTCAATGTAGCACAGTTGGGTGCTGTCAGGACTATTGCACAGAACGCACAGAGTGCCGCTGAATCCGCTGACGCTAAGGCTGACCAAGCATTAGAGAAAGCGGAGAGTGTGGGCGCTTTGTTCCAGTCTGGTAAATGTACAGTAGATGGCAATAAACTAAAATTTACTGTTAATAACCCATTTATGGGAAATATTGACATTGAATTATCTATTGACAGAGTAACGCCTAGAAGTACAGATGCTATTTATTTTTACAATGGCATTGGCATTTATGTTATGTTTTTTGTTTCGTCCATCGGTGCACCAAATCCGCCATATACTGTAGCACTAAATTCAAGTGCGTATATTAGAAAGCTAAACATGTGTTTTCAAACGTGCACTTTAGATAGTAGAGCAAATAATTACGAGAAAAGCCAGAGATTTACAGCGTACAATAGAAAATCATATAATTTAAGTGACATTACGGGCCCTCTTAATTCTGGGGAATACATTATGATTGGTCTTACGGACCAGCCTGGCGGTGCTCTAATGTGGTACAATGATTAACAAAATTCCCCTCTCCATTCGGAGAGGGGAATTTAAATTACGGCGCATACATATAAAGCGGCGTTCCCTCTTGGCCTGAAATGACTATCCCTTGGTACACTTTGCCTGTATCAGAAGGAGTCCCAAGAGTAAACTCAACAGTGCCAGCAGTTTTATTTGGGTTATTCGACATTAGTTGGCTATCATTAGGGCCGGCATAGTAATGAATAATAGGAAATTTAAAGGAATGGCCTGAACTATTAGATAATCTAATAATGGTAAAGTCTGTCAACTTTATTCTTCCTAGAATTTGAATAATTCCGTTGACATTGTAAGCGCCGTGAATCTCGCTTTTTGACATATCGACTTTAAGAAAATCTATTTGAATGTTAATTGGCTGTCCAGTTTTCATAGAAAGAAGCTTTGTTGTAATATGAAATGCGTCGCTAAAGGTGGAAATATCACAAGCGAATATACTTCCGCCCACACTCTCCGCTTTCTCTAATGCTTGCTTTCCTGCTCTCTGTGTCGGAGCGGATACGGGTGTATA
>ERZ772855.2266-NODE-2266-length-16619-cov-4.700857_pt1 | contig 16619 bp, 18 predicted proteins | sample MGYA00511900_ERZ772855 | MGnify/ENA primary metagenome ERZ772855 (study PRJEB29015, sample SAMEA2737701) | human gut metagenome | biome: human gut; feature: human-associated habitat; material: faeces | place: China | collected 2012 ...
CGGTGCTGGTAACAACCCTATGGTTGGTATGACAGTTGCTGTAGCTGTTTCTGTACAGGAAGCTGCTGACGCTGGCAAGTTCTAATCTTGTAATTGTTCAATAATAATGTACAATAATAGAAGAGCAGATCAGACAATCGTTGTTTGGTCTGCTTTGCTTTTGGCAAGATAGACAGAAAGGTATGGTGTTTCGAATGAATTATACAAAATTAACGAACAACTTAATTGACCTGGTAAAAGAAGAACAGGCAAAACTCGGCTATCGAAAAGAAGCCATCCGTTTATATTACCCTTTAAGCAGCTTGCAGCATATATTAGGCACAACAGACTCTGCAGAACAATTAATAGAAAAATTGCAAAAAGAAGCAAATTTTGCCAAAGATTCACTAGGTACTTTAGATATATCCTGTCAAAACGAACGATTCTGCATTGGTATTCCTGTCGATGGATCCGAATGGGTACACGATCATATGCAACCGGCAGAATTTATCGTATCTCTTGTTGATCTTGTCAGTCGTCACGGATGTACAATGGAAGATATCTTTGCATTATTTCGTGCACAGGAACAACCTGTTGAAATTAAGCAAATCAAAGGCGGAGAATTTGACTATCGCATCCGTTTTCTAGAAGGCGACGACCCTTATTATTATTGTTTTAAGGACGAGGAGATCCATATTATATATCATCGTTTTCTACCGGAAGACTATGAGGATTTCAACTTTTAAGACCAGATTTCTAAACATGGAAATTCATAGCTTTTGACATCACTATCTAAAAAACGAACATATTTTTCGATATAATTCGAAAATATGTTCGTTTTTTGTTGACAAACATTTGTTCGTATAGTATATTATATACAGAACAAGCGTTCTGTATATACAAAACCTTTATTACTGACATTTACCAGATTGCATCGTAGCGATGCAGAAACGAGGTGTACTATGAGAACATACAATGGAAAAAGAATCCTTATCACATTAACTTTGGCTTGTCTGCTTGTATTTGGACTAGTGCGAGTATGTAATTCTTCTGAGAGTACCGCACAAGCCTCTGTGGATCAATCAAAAATCAGTTATGTCTCTGTATTGATTCATTCTTCTGATACATTGTCAAGCATTGCCAACGAATATTATTGCGATGCGTTTGGCTCTGTTCAGGATTATGCCAAAGTCATTCAAGAATATAACAGTTTAGACAGCGATCTGATCTACGCCGGAAACCATCTTATGGTTCCTGTATATCAAGCCAATTAATCCAAAGAAGATTGTATCATCTGCATAATGAAACGAGCATATTTTTTCTCGCCGTGCGGATTAAGATGTACTCCGTCCTGATAAAACCAATCCGGATGTTTTTCTCCTTCTTTGGACCAATAAATGCGCTGTACATTTTTATTGGCTGCAACAACCCGTTGGATCGTATTATTGACATCTTTTTGAATGTCTAAATGTTTTCCATAAGTATCGATCCAATAAATTGTTCGATCCTTGCCTAAATAATCAATCAATTTTTGACCGCTCTTTGAATTGAAGTTGCTATTGGTTCCCAATGCAATAATGACAATATCCCCTAATTTGTGTTTCTTGTCTAATTGCTTTGCAACATCCAAAGCCTGTACCACTTGTCTGGAAATTTTCGCATCCACAACTGCATTTTCACACTGTTGTTGAAACGCTACAGATGCTCCTAAAAAGACAGAATCTCCAATCACGGTAACAAAATGTTTCTTTATGGTGATATCTTTGCCTGTATCTGCCGGCATATTATTTGCCGGAACCGTAGTATGTAATGCAGATGTTGACTGCGATGGAAGAGTAGATGTACCATCAACTTTTTTCCCCTTCTCCTCATTTATAAGTTGCTGTTTTTTACGAAGATCCGCTTCTAATTTTCTGGTATCGGAAGCCGGAGCTTTTATAATTCCATAAGATGCAACCAGTATACATAAAAGCAACCCCAAAGCCTTTATGTTTATATTTCGTGATGTTCTTCCTGTGTATTTCATTTTTCCTCCAATCTACTTAATGATATTTCTATAATAAAACTAAAATTGGATAATGCCATAAGTACAAGTAAAAGCTGTATTTTCCAACCACCGCCAGACAATTTGCGCAAAAACTATTCGTGACTGCTTTTTTATGATTCTCAATAAAGTTGATCAATAACATATACCACACACTGATCACAAACATCCCACCTTGATATAACAACGGATCTGTCCCATAAACAAAGTGGAAGAGAACCACGATCGTGCACAACGTGATCACACTACAAATCCGACGCCAGAATGCCGGAAATTGTACACGCCAAAAGGAATAGTTCTGTCGCAGGGCGCCAAGCAGTATTCCCAAGAGCACATTAAATGCCATGGTATCCGTACCATAATATACACGCGATGGGTCCTGCCCCGGGACATACCGTAAAATCATCGCAAACACCGATAACAATGCAAGTCCCCCAAAACACACACCTGCAATCCCTCTCCTCTGATCATTCCGTTTTGCATTTTGGTAAACCTCTTTGCCCAGCTTCCTGTACTTTGCGTTACCAACGATATCTCCCTTATATTTACGCTTACTCAATCTGCAGTAACCCCAGAATAACAGTGGCCATATCAAATAAAACTGCATTTCAACCGACAAATACCATAAATGTGTAAATGGCGAACTTGCTGTGTGTTTTTCAAAATAAGATGCATTTTGTGCAATCTGCCACCAATTGTTATATCCCAAAAATATACTCGCTACCTGTTGACGGATTCCGATCATCTGTGGACTGTTACGTATTGTCATATATGCACATACACACATTACCATTACAAAACATGGGAACATAATTTTTTTTATTCTATTTTGGTAATAATCGCATATATGAAAGGAACCGCTACGCCACTTTTGTAGGGTAGTAGTAAACATCAAATAACCTGATAACACAAAGAACAACGGTACTCCCAAAAAACCACCCGGAACATAGCTCGGAAAGGCATGATATAAAACAATCCCCAGAATCGCAATCCCCTTTAATGCATCCAATGGAATACGTGTCTTATCCCACTCCCGTGTCTTATCCTGCTGAAATAAAGATAGGTTATTTTGTTGTAAAGCCATTTGATTTTGCAATGTCTTTCGATTTTGTAATACCATTTGGTTTTGTAATACCATAACGAACCCCCTTTTCTGCTCATAAACCAACAACCAATTTGCCATAGTGCAAGTATTTACTTACGTTCTCAACTATGATCTTGCTGTGGTCAAACATGAATTTTACTTTGTAAACCATACTATACACGATGTGATTTACAATGTCAACCACTTTTTTTTCACTGCGCTCAAACTATCCATGTGATTTCTTATTTTGTTAACTCTCTAATGAATACATACCTGAAAGATTGTCTGAGATGTCTCGTTTTAGCAAAGCATCATCCATTTTGGGACGGGACGCTTTCGGAATCCTTTATACATTGTTATGCATAATAATTTTGGTTGACAACATAAACTAAGTAGTCTAAAATAATAGACATTAACTATAATGTTCATTATAGGAAAGAAAGGTTTGGTTATAGCGTGAACGATAAAATTAAAGTAACAAATAGCGAATGGTATGTCATGAACTGTCTTTGGACAGCCGAACAATCATTGCCTTTAATGCAGATAGTTCCTTTGTTAAAGCAAAGTAATGGTTGGAGCAAAAGTACCAGTGCAACAATGGTTCGTCGTATGAGTGAAAAAGGACTTATCGGATATAACGAGCAAGGTAAAACAAAATATTTTTTCCCAAAGGTAAACAAAGAAGATGTTGTTGTTCAAGAAACCAAAGATTTCTTACAGCGTATTTATGATGGAAGTGTAGGAACAATGATGAGTGCACTTGTACGCCAAAACGATCTGTCTTTGGATGACATTCACGAATTACAACAGATTCTGAAAGACGCAGAATCAAAAGCGAAAAAAAGTAAGGAGTAACTGAAAATGGTAGATTTTATGTTATGGTTTTTAGAATCTTCCTTGTTAATATTATTTGTACTGGGAATACGTAAAATATTCAGTGGAAAAATCAGCTATCGTGCTATTTATGCATTATGGCTTGTTGTTGTATTTCGCTTCATGATCCCGGTAAATATTATCCCAACCCCTTTTGGCTTTGCAGATAACATGAAAAAATCGATTGATCATCTTGAGCTAGAACTTTCTACCGCTGCGAATAACCCCGCAGCGATATCGCAAAAAGCACCAAATTTCACGTTACAAAAATCTGCCAACAAAAACATTGGTGATACAGAAATAACTGCTAACAATACAAAAGACACAACCGTCGAACATAATAATGTTATGACAAACTCTGAAGAAACGCATAGCTTAAATACGCCGCAGAAGCAGGAGAGAAGTCGTGATAACTCACTTTCATTGCTATTACTTGCACTTCCAATAAAGCAAATAGCCATGACCATATGGGGAATTGGAACGGTTCTCTTGTTGTTGTGTTTTGTATTGTCTAATCGACATATGACTAAACAGCTACATAAATATCGCGTTTTTATTTCACGAGTTAGCAATCTCGATATATTTGCTGTTGATACTATTCCAACACCATGCTTATACGGCTTGAGACATCCAGCCATTTACATCCCGTCATTTTTGTTGGATGAGCAGGATCCACGCCATATCTCACCAAACGAACTTCGACATATTATTGCTCACGAATCCGTACATTACCAGCATAAAGATTATATCTGGTCGATTCTACGCATGGCATTATTAACAGTCTACTGGTTCAATCCGCTGGCATGGATTGCAAGCAGTTGTTCTAAAAAAGATGCAGAACTATATTGTGACGAAACGGTATTGCAGCAGATTGGCTCGAAACAGCGTTTTGAATATGGTAATCTATTGATCAAACTTGCTGCAAAACCAATGATTGGCGGTTTTTGTTATTCCGTTGTACCAATGAGTCGCAAAGGGCGGGAGATGGAACGACGAATCAAAGAGCTAAGCTGTCCACAGAAACGCTGCAAATGGTTGATATTTCCAATGTTTCTGTTGCTGCTATTTGGAACAGTCATCACCTGCAGCACGGGCACTGGCTTAGCAGCAAAAAACAAAGCATCAGAAACATCTTCTGCAGCTATAAGCGAGACTTTAGCACAAGTATATGCTCAAAATTTTTATTCGCATAATTTTGTGATGAATTCTTTGTCGGAAAAAAGCTTTGCAGAGCAGGCATTGACTATTAACACCTCGTCCTGCAATCAATCAAATGCCTCCTTCGCAAATGTATTGCTGGCAAGCAACAATGTTTCAAATACAATAACCGTAGAAGATACTATAGATGCCACAGATTATAAACTGTGCGAATCTTTGTTCCGCCGTTATGTTTCCGCATTTACAAATGCTATAAATACCGGTAATACAAAATTTTTAAAAACAGTACTTGCAGCAGATGCATACCATCAACAGAGTTCACTTGCCAAAAACTACTACAAACGCGGTATTCGCGAAAATGCTAAATCTTTGGAAGTAACCTCTGAACAGACAACAGATCAAAAAGTGTACGTACTATCCAACGAAAAAATATATGTACGTTATGCAGATCAAACACAAAAACTAATCAAACAACGTTACCGCTATACCTGCGAAAAGATTGACGGCCAATGGTTTATCACAGAAATGTCTGATATTGAATAACCTAAGCTTCCCATACTGGAAGTTGCTGTTCAAACCACATATTGCTTATTATGTCAGTAAAATAATCGTTATTTTGTAACAGATATTGATTACCGCTGCTTCTTTTGGTGCAATTGTACCGCTGAAGCAGCTTGCCGTTTCTTATCATCATCTAATGCCGCATAATGCTTGCGCGTTGTATTTACGTCATTATGTCCCAAGACCTCTGCAACCAAATAAATGTCGCCTGTTTGGCGATATAACGAAGTACCATAGGTGCTTCGTAATTTATGCGGCGTAATATGCTTAAACGTTGTTACCTGACTCGCATATTCCGTTACCAGATTCTCAACGGCCTGTATACTAATACGGCGTCGCTGGATGGAATAGAAGAGTGCATGTTCATGACCTTCTTTCGGAATAATTTTACTTCTGGAATCTTCAATATAATTCATCAAAGCTTCCCGAACTTCTGCTCCAAAATAAACAAACTCCTCCTTACCACCTTTTCGAATAATGCGAATTCGATTATCTCGAAAATCTAGATCTTCAATATCCAGACCAACACATTCAGAAACACGGATACCTGTTCCTAAAAACAACGTAAATATAGCAATATTTCTTAATCGATTTTTTTCATAGTAGGTTTTCTTGATCCCGGTTAAATTATCGCCACCATGTTCCACCAATTCTAATAGTTCATTTACCTCGGAAGAATCCAATCGAATAATTTCCCGATCATGTAATTTGGGCATATCTATAACAACGGTAGGATTATTTTGAAGTTGTCCACGTTTTTGATAATATAGATAAAAACTACGTAAGGAAGCCATTTTACGATGAATACCTCGTTCATCGTTTGTAAATTCCTGTCCATCGTATGTATATAGCTTCAAATATTCCATATATTCCTCAATATCCACCGGCTCTAATTGATCCAAATACGACAATTCTATATCAGAAATTGGCTTGGATGCAAACATTGGATTCGCACTTTGTAAAAAGCGAAAAAAAGTACGTACATCATAAGCATAACCAATCCGAGTCTTAATTGTTGTTGTCGGTTCAATTCCTCGAAAATAATCTTTACAAAAACTAGGAAGTTCCTGCAAAAGATCACGCAGCCTGCTGATATTCGTTGTTTTTAATTGTTGATGATATGTTTTTGTACGTTTCGTACCCATAAAAATTCACACGTTCCTTTCTAAATTCGCCAAAAAACCTAAGCAAACTAATAGCCAAAGGCTTATCAAGCGTAATGGCATTAAAATATCCTAAAACATACATATATTATACCCTGTCTTTGTTTTTTTGGCAACTTCTTTTTGATAAACTGGGGTTTATCAAAGAGATTTATTTTAGCAAATACTGCTCTTCTCTCTCCATTTTATTATGACAGAAATTTGGAACTCAGACCTTTTGACACCCTAATCTTGTTAAGGAATAAAGAGTCGCTTGCGACTCTTTCGCGCTCGAACGGTGCTGTTTACAGCTAACTTCTTCTCCGCGAGATGCGCATCCTTGCGGAGCGTTTTTTACTTTATAGGAAACTTCTCGTTTCCTATAAAGTAAAAAAAGATGTTGACAGCTTTCATAGCCTTCAACATCTTTTATCATGTATGTATAAAATTATTTCGTCATTCGCCTGCTGATCGCAAATTCTAACGCAGCCAAATCATCAGAACTTAACTTCTGATTGACCAAATATTCTGTAATAAATTGTGAGACCGATCCATTGTACAATTTATTCAACAAAGCTTTCGTTTCGATTTCCTGCACTTTTTTCTTAGATACGTTTGCTCGACATATAAAGCCAGGATCTTCTCTGGTGATCGCACCTTTTTCGATCAAACGTTTGATTACTGTATAAGTTGTATTTTTCTCCCAGCCAATATATTCTTTGATGATCTTGGAGATATCTTTTGCAGCCAGCGCCTTATTAGACCACAATAACTCCATAACATTTAATTCTCCCTCATGCAAACGTAAATCTTTCATAATCGCTACCTCGTTTCCTGTCGATTTCATCCGACAACAAATTAATTCTACATATTAAGAATAAAATCGTCAATGGCAAAACTGCACAATTAAAGCAGTCTACAATTGTGTAACTTTTAATACTACAATTGTAGACCACAATATCTTTGATTCTACCGATGTAGAAACCACTAATTATAGGCCTTGCCTGACTTAATAAATTACAATTTTTTAGTCTTCTTTTAGTTTTTTCAGTAATTTTTGAAAATAATCCGGCAATGGAGCGTCAAATTCCACATATTTCTTAGTGGTTGGATGGATAAAACCCAGTGTTTTTGCATGAAGTGTCTGTCCTGTTAATGCGTAGGGACTCTTCTGTGGTCCGTACACGGTATCTCCTAAAATCGGGTGTCCGATACTGGACATATGAACACGGATCTGATGAGTACGGCCTGTTTCCAAATTGCAGGCTATATAATTAAATTTTCGATTTAGATGATCTAATACCTGATAATGTGTAACTGCCGGCTTTCCGTTTTTTTCGTTGATCGCCATTTTTTTGCGATCAATTGGATTCCGTCCTATTGCACCTGTTATTGTGCCTTGTTCTTCTGATAAATTATTCCATACGATGGCATGATAGGTGCGTGTAATAGAATGGACCGCCAATTGTTCTGCAATAAATTGATGTGCCTTGTCATTTTTGCAGACTACAAGCACTCCTGTAGTATCTTGATCGATACGATGAACAATTCCCGGTCGCATCACACCGTTGATCCCGGAGAGCGAATCTTTACAATGGTACAAGAGTGCATTAACCAACGTCCCCTCATAATGTCCCGGTGCAGGATGTACCACCATTTGTTTTGGCTTATTTACAACAATAATATCCTGATCTTCATATAAAATATCAATCGGAATATTTTGTGCTATAATGTCCGGTTCACGAAGTTCTTCAGGCTCAAAGTAAACCTCATCATGTTCCATCACTTTATAACTGCTTTTTACTGCCTTACCATTTATCAATACTCTTCCATTTTGAATTGCTTTTTGAAGTGCTGCTCGCGAATAATCCGATAGCATTTTTGACAAATATTTATCTAGCCGAAGTCCTATCACATCTTGATCCGTTACTCGAAAGCAAATGTTTTCATTCCTGCCTGGCATAGCTCACCTCGCAAAATCTTCTTCTTTGTAATAAAATAACAATAATAGTAATGCGATCACGGCTCCGACCACAACATAACAATCTGCAACATTAAATACAGGAAAATGAATCAATGAAAAGTAAAAAAAATCGACAACATATCCCCGTGCAAAGCGATCGATCATATTACCAATTGCCCCAGCTGCGATCAAAACAATGGCACTCTGCAGCGGTCTCCATTTCCTGCCACTGCCCATCTTGCAATAAAAATAACACAGCCCACCAAATATGATAAGAGTGACGATCAATAATAAAACTCTTTGATTTTGCAAAATTCCAAACGCAGCGCCTCTATTTTCTAAATATTCCAATTGAAACACTCCGGGAATAAGCATAACATCCGGATGTCCCTGCAAAAAATGCACAGCAAGATATTTGCTTCCCTGATCAATTGCCAGCAAAAGAAACAGGGCAATCACTCCTAAAACATGTTGTCTTTTCATTCTTGTTCCTCATTTCCATCTATACAAAATCAGTTGATTATGTTGTAATTACTGCGTCTACCACCTACATAAACTCTTATATATGATTATGCCGCAAATTACCACAGCCAACACTCATGACTATTTCTTCAATTGATTACGCTCATGATTACGCTCACGTTATTTCTTTCGCTGGGTCACGCCGTAATCACAGCATCAAGTGCCTGAGATAGCTCTTCATCGGTGACATCATCTGTCATTACTGCATTTCCAAGGTCATCCAACAAAATAAAACGAATCTGCCCTGCATTCATTTTTTTATCATTCTTTGACACACGAATAATATCTTCTTTTGTTAAGCCTTCAACTGTTGTTGGCAACTGCATCTGCTGGATCATCTCACAAATAGTTCGATACTGTGCTTCTGTAATCATATTTCTCAAATAAGATAAATACGATGCTGCAACCATACCGATGGCAACACATTCTCCATGAAGAAGTTCAAAATTCTTTAATTTTTCAATGGCATGACCAAGGGTATGACCAAAATTCAGCAGAGCACGCTCTCCCTGTTCCTTCGGATCATTTTCGACAACTTGCCGCTTGATATCACAACTTCCGTAAATAATCTCCGCTAATGCGGATAAGTCTCTATCATTCAATGCCATAATATTCTTTTGAATGGTATCAAAATAATTCATATCCTTGATCAATCCATGTTTAATAATTTCACCAAACCCCGAAAAATATTGTTCTTTTGTCAATGTCTTCAATGTAGAAACATTCATATAAACTGCCGATGGCTGATGAAATGCACCTACCATATTCTTATATCCACGGAAATCAACGCCGGTTTTTCCGCCAATACTGCTATCTACCATAGCAAGTAGAGAAGTCGGCAACTGGATAACACGAATCCCTCGCAAATAAGTTGCAGCAGCATATCCGGTCATATCACCTACAACACCACCACCAAGCGCAAGCAAAATGTCTTTGCGATCAAAATGTGCCTTGATCAATACTTCATATAAATCTTCAATGACATCCAACGTTTTCGAAGATTCCCCAGCCGGAAATGAAAATACGCAAACATATGCAGCTGCCTTTTGGGCAATAGTCTTCACTTTTTCTGCATAATGAGCTCCCACTGTATCATCGGTTACAATACATATTTTATGCGACTGAAGTGCAAAGTTCTGTAATACCTCTTCTAATCCATCATAATTGTCTGCCAAAGTAATATCATACAAGGGTTTGCCATCATAATGTACTGTCATTTTTTGTTTTGTCATAGTAAAGAACCTCCATGTTTGCATTCTCTATTCCACAAAATGAAAGAGGGCTTATTCGGCCCCCTCTCGCATTCATATAAGAATCATTGTGATTATAATTCCGGATCAATAAAACTGAATGGATTGGCATCCATTGCAGGAGCCTGAGGCTGCGCTGTCGGTGCCGGTGTAACACCCGGTGTCTCAAACATTCCACCAAGATCCATTAACGGATCATCAATAATGCCATTACTTGCTCCGTCTGCTGCTGGTGCCGGTTCAGCCGCTGCAGGTGTCTCCGCAACAGTTTCCATTCCACCGATCAGATCGTTTGTATTGAACATATCTGCTCCACCGAGAAGATCATTCGCTGCCGGTTCTGTTCCACCAATCAGATCATTGGCTGTCGTTTCGCTGCCACCGATCAGATCGTTTGTAGCAAACATATCCGTTCCACCACCAATCAAGTTATCGGCTGCCGGCTCACTACCACCGATCAGATCGTTACCACCAAGAATGTCATTCGGTACCGGCTCACTCGCTACAGGCTCTGTTCCACCGATCAAGTCATTGCCACCAAACATATCTACTCCACCGAGCAAATCGTTTGCTACCGGTTCACTTGCTACAGGCTCTGTTCCGCCAATCAGATCGTTATTAGCGAACATATCTGCCCCACCGAGAAGATCATTCGATGCAGACTCACCGCCACCAATCAATCCATTATCCACTGGAACTGCTGGTTCTTCAGCAGGCGTTGTGATCCCAGGAATATCCATCAGCATCGGATCTGCCGCCGGCGTTGATGGTGCAGTTGCCTCTACAGTCGGAATATCTAAGCCCAAATCTAGGGAAACTGAACTTCCAGCCTCTGTTTGTGCAGGTGAATCCGATGAAATGTCTAACGATATATCACCTACCGGTGACATATCTACGGATGAAACATCCAAACTAACTCCATTATCCTCCGCTGCAGGTGCTGTATCCGATGTAATATCTGAAGATACATTCAGAGTGATTCCCTCATTCAAGGTACCAGCTACCTCCTGCTCTGCATTAACTCCGGCAACATCAGCGATCGAACCTGTTGCGCTTTCTGTATTGTCTGACGGAAGATCGCTAAAAGATCCCTCTGATGAAACCGGAACTGTAAAGGATACCGGTTCAACAGGCACTTCCTCAACCTTAGGTGCATCAGCATTATCATCTGGCAATTCAACAAATGGAGCCGGAGAACCAATATTGATCGGAATGATTCCAGGATCATCCATTACCATATCAGCACTTGGCGCCTCATTCATCAATTCCTCTAATTCAGGAACAAAAATAGAAAAGCTCTCGCTGTCCAGCATCTCAATCTGTGCCTCTGCAAGTTTCTTAAACTGTAATCTATAATTTTCATAGCTCTGTACCAGTTTACGCACATGATTTCGTGTTTCTTCCAACTCACGATTAGCTTTTGCTTTTGTAATCTCCGTTTGTGCCTGTGCCTCTCTGCGCAGTGATTCAATCTCTGCTTTAGCCTCTCTTGTCATTGCTTCTGCCTTTGCAGTTGCTTCAGACATAACAGAGTCGGCCTGTGTCTTAGCAGCCTCCTGTGTTTCTGTCGATGTCTTCTCAGCAAGCACCAGAGCCTTCTGGAGTGTGGATTCCATTTTCTTGTAATACTGGATTCCCTCACTCAAAGAACTGATCTTCTCTTTTAAGCTTTGATTTTCTTTGTACAACTCCTCATAACTGCCACGAATTTCCTCCAAAAAGTCATCTACATCCTTTTTGTCGTATCCTCCCATCTTCGATTTAATTTCTCGATTCTGGATATCAATTGGTGTAAGCATACTCATACCTCCCTAAATGTATTGTTGTACCATGATGTGATATCTTCCCTTTTTTGATCGTACACCTGTCTGACGAAATCGGTATTTTCCATATCCTCTGACAGATATAATATCTCCTTCTCTCAGAAGTTTTGCATTCTCAGTACAACACTTTCCGTTAATATATATATTGCCATCCCGGATCAGTTGCAACCCCTGTGTACGCGAAGTGCGAATTGCAACTGACAACACTGCATCTAACCGCGGCGTTGTTACGCTTCCCGAAATGTCTTTATATTTTTGTTCCCAGTGGAGTTGGTTTAATGGGATACATTCTGTCTTCACGGTAGTATGACGGATTCGATCTAATTCCAAGATCAAACTCTCCATATTGGATTTACAAAAAACATATCCAACGGCCGCCGAAGCACCTTCCGGTCCCTCCATCCGTACAAGAATGTCTCCTATCTGATCTCGTTCCAATCCCATCCCCATAACCGTCCCCAAGTAGTCACGATGTGTCAATGCTTCGCCAAACTTCCGGTTTACCGGTGCGATCCTGATACATGATATAGGAAACTGTGTATCAGATATTCGATTCATATATTCCGGTGGCATAAACATAAGAACTCGACGATCAGCCTCTTCATATCCTCCATAAGAATATAATGGCAGTTGTTCCGCATGTGTATCCGGATATAATTCTGCCAATGCCTGACAGGCTAACTCCTGCTGTGTGATCGTTACGAAATCACTATAAACACAAATTCCACGTTGATATGCCATATTGCCCAAATCACGAAAACGCTTGTATAATATTTGGTCTTCTTTTGAACGTGGCATTCTTAAAATTCCTTATTCAGCGTCGGGATATTAAATCCATCTCCCTCAGCCATATTTTTAATATAATCGCCTGATATATCAATATTTTTAGGTGAAAACACAAATATGTAACGGGAAACCTGACGCATATTTCCGGAGATTGAAAAAATACAGCCGGAAATAAAGTCCATAATACGCTGTGCTTCCATAATATCAATGCCCTCGAGATTAACAACGACAGGCTGTCCATCCATCAAAACTTCGCACACCTGCTGTGACTCTCCGAAATTACTTGGCTTGATAATACATACTTCCAAACCATTTGGTGCCGTACGAATAGGAACGACCTTATTGGTCGATGTCCGAAAACTGGTTCGTTTCGGCTGTGGTGCCGGCTCATCATAATCATCAAAAGATGGTGCTTCCTGTTTAGCAGCTCGCTTCTCCTCTCGATAGCGCGGTCTTACTTCTTCTTCCTCAACATAATCATCCGCAAAATCGTCATCATAATCTTCATCTTCCGGTGCAAGTTTGAACCAATTTAAAATTGAATCAATTCCCATGTTATAACCTCATTTCTGTATGAAGAACTTCATACATATATTTTGTGCTCAAACAATCTCTGTGATCATAAAATATCTATCATACGCTGATTGCTTAAACAGCATAATTTCTTTCTCCGAAAATCCCGGTACCAACGCGCACATGAGTTGCACCTTCTTCAACAGCAATCTCGTAGTCGTTGGTCATTCCCATAGAAAGAACATTCATATCAATATTATCAATGTTTTTCGCACTAATGTCAACTAACAATTTGTGTAATTTATGAAAAATCGGACGATTTTCTTCTGGTTTTTCGACAAATGGCGCTATCGTCATTAAGCCTCGCACATGAACACGTGGCAATTTGGCAATCTGTCGGATCAAACTCTCGGTTTCTTCAGGCTTGATTCCAAATTTACTATCCTCACCAGCAACATTAACTTCTACTAGAATATTTGCATGAACGTCCTTTTTCTCACATTCTTTTTCGATTGCCTCAGCCAAATGGAGCGAATCCACGGAATGGATCAAACCGGCTCGTCCAACCACATATTTCACTTTATTCGTCTGTAAATGTCCGATGAAATGCCATTCCAGATTTTTAGGAAGCGCCTCATATTTTTCTTTCATTTCCTGTGCTTTATTTTCACCAAACTGTGTTTTACCGGCATCTATCGCTTCCTCGATCATCTCGATCGGCTTTGTCTTGCTCACAGCGATCAGCGTAACCTCTTTCGGATCACGACCACTGCGTTCACAAGCTTCATCAATCTTTTGCTGTACCTTGATCAAATTTTCACGTACCATAGTCTTTCATTCCTTTCTAATATATGATCTGATTTTCTTTCATCAGCTTTGGATTCAAAATAATATGGTCATATGTTGACAATCCATATACCGTATTATTTTTTGCAATTGTATATTCTTCATTTTCATACAATTTGTCAATCAATTGAAAGCGGCAATACCCTTGATTACAATTATATACGCCGTTTAACGTGTCTGTCTTTGACAGCGTCGTTTCTTTCGACGAATCAGTAGCCTTACGGATCACCGTGCCTGCCTCAAAGGAATCCTTGTCAATATACGCCATATCGTTATCATCGATGTAATAAACATCAATTGCCACAAGCTTATTATCGGTAACCGAGTTTAAATAATAAGTGCCGTTATCATCGTTTGGTCCATTTGATAAATACTCCTTCGGGAATACATAGCATTCCTTTTTTATAATGGAGGAATTCGGTATTTTCAAGCCTTGCGCATGATTGAATTCAATATGAACATCAATATAACGATTTTCCAAATATTGGATCATATATTGATTAAGATCTAATTTGGCATATTGCCCGCCGTTGCTTGTATACGTCATTACCGGAACACTCATCGACAGATCATCTTTTTGCATGGTGATCTTAACCTGCTTCTGTCCGCTAAGCTTTTGAAACTGTTTGCTTGTAAGTGGCAATATGATCGACCAATTTTCACTTTTTACAAGCTTATATACGTTCGTCCCACTCGCTGCCTTAGAAGAAGGACGAAGCTGTTTCCAATGATCTGTCGTATCCTTAAAATAATCTTCCTTAACATCCTGATAGGAAACATTTTCCATTCCATCCGTTACAAACGACACAACACCTGTCTGCTTTGCCTTGACAACTTCAAAGCCAACCGCCTGATCGGTATTATCCTTGATCAGCTTCTGCAATCGAGATTCGAAATTAACGGTTGAAAGCTGCAACACGGTATTATCAATATCATAGCGAAAATTTGATATTTTGTTATAGGAAGACAACGTAAAATCTTCACGAAAATTAGAAATGCTGTCGCGTATCTCTCTAGTATCCTGCGCACTAAGCTCCACACTTCCAGTATCCATCTCCGACAATTTCTGTGCAATGTCTCCTGTTCCATCTACTGAATATACATTTGTACGCAGACCAACACGATCACCTTCGCCCACATAGTAATTAATGTATCCGGCCTTTTGCGTATTCACCAATACTTCGTCTCGTAAGATCAATCCACGGATCGTTTCATCATCTGCAATCTGCGTTTCGTTCACTTCATAGATAGATAGATGATCTTTTGTCATGGACATAATAAACATAACTAAAAGATACAGTGAAAATAAGCAGAGAATAACTCCAAGGGTTTTAGATCTGCGTCGTTTCATCGATACGATATTACCTGTTTTTTTTCTATTTGCCATGGAGTTGTCACCTCTCTTCACATTCTCACTTTATTTTTACAAATTACTCTTTATTATAATCTTTTTTGTAGATTTTGTCCATATTTTGACGCTTATGTATATTTTTCCAATAAAGATTAAAGCAACAATGAGTGCAAAGTTTGAGTGTATAATTTGAATCTCTCTGGTAATACTTAGAATAACCATAATAAAAAGGAGGTTACTACATTGAAGACATTGGATTATATTTTATTAACGTTAGTGATCATCGGTGCGATCAACTGGGGACTGATCGGCTTCTTACAGTTCGATCTGGTCCGTGTATTATTTGGCGATATGAGTTTGTTGTCACGTATCATCTATGCGGCAGTGGGCATTGGCGGACTATATGCGATCAGCTATTATGGTAGGATCCGTTCCCAGTCATAATTTGGGGCAAAGCAATTCTATTTACCCAAAAAATCAGAACACATTTCCAATTTCTGAAAACGTGTTCTGTACATAATCCCATTCCAATAGTTTCTTTGAGAAACTACTCTAACTTATTCTACTCATACTCTGCACATCAAAATTATCATATTGTCACATATTGCTTATTATGTCAAAGAATACTAAGCGTTTTGCAACCACAACATAGTGATTTCTGCCAGCAGAGAACTATAGTAATTGCCTTGCCGCATTTTCGTTTTTAGTGATTTCTAGATTTTGT
>ERZ772855.2274-NODE-2274-length-16580-cov-2.911225_pt1 | contig 16580 bp, 13 predicted proteins | sample MGYA00511900_ERZ772855 | MGnify/ENA primary metagenome ERZ772855 (study PRJEB29015, sample SAMEA2737701) | human gut metagenome | biome: human gut; feature: human-associated habitat; material: faeces | place: China | collected 2012 ...
TGGGCAAGCTCCGCAAGCCTATCCTCCTCAAGCGTGGCCTTGCCAACACCCTGAAGGAACTGCTGATGAGTGCCGAGTACATCATGGCCAGCGGCAATGAACAGGTCATCCTCTGCGAGCGGGGCATCCGCACCTTTGACGATTACACCCGCAATACCCTGGACCTGGCGGCGGTCCCCATGCTCCACGAGCTGACCCACCTGCCGGTCATCGTGGACCCCAGCCACGCCACCGGCATCAACCGGCTGGTGGCCCCCATGGCTATGTCCGCCACCGCCTGCAATGCCGACGGCCTCATCATTGAGGTCCACAACGATCCCATCCACGCCCTGTGCGACGGTGCGCAGTCTCTGCGGCCTGAGCAGTTTGACGTTCTGATGGGCAAGATCCGCGAGATCCGGAAGGTCGTGACGGCATGACCGTCGGGATCGTGGGCCTGGGGCTGATCGGCGGCTCCTTTGCCAAGGCCTACCACGAGGCAGGCCATAGGGTCCTGGCCTTTGATACGGATCAGTCCGTTTTCGACTTTGCCGTTCTTTCCGGCGCGGTGGACGGTCTTTTATCGGAGGAAAGTCTTTCCTCCTGCGACCTGATCCTGATCGCCGTCTATCCCTCCGCCGCTGTAGACTATCTGCGGCAGCACGGCGCGCATATCGGCCCGAAGCCGGTGGTCATCGACTGCTGCGGCACAAAGCGGCTGGTCTGCGACGCCTGCTTCCCGCTGGCGAAGGAATACGGCTTCACATATCTGGGTGGGCACCCCATGGCGGGCACCCACAATTCCGGCTTCAAGTATGCCACGCCCACCATGTTCCACAACGCTCCTATGGTGCTGGTCCCGGCGGATCACAATGACATCGACCTGCTGAGTCGGGTCAAGGAACTGCTGGCTCCTACGGGCTTTGGCCGGTTTTCCATTACCACGGCGGAACAGCATGACGAGATGATCGCCTTTACCTCCCAGCTGGCCCATGTGGTGTCCAACGCCTATATCAAAAGCCCCACGGCGGGACTGCACAAGGGCTTCTCCGCCGGCAGCTACAAGGATATGACCCGTGTAGCGTGGCTGGCCCCGGAAATGTGGGCGGAACTGTTTCTGGAAAACAAGGACTTTCTCATGGCGGAGCTGGATACCCTGATGGCAAACCTGCGCCAGTATCAGGACGCCATGGTACATAACGATCTCCCCGGCCTTGTCCGTCTGCTGGACGAGGGCCGGAAACGAAAAGAGGAGGTGGATGGCCGTTGACCACCATCCATATCGCGGCCTCCCGCGAGTATGACGTTGTCATTGAGCCGGGTCTGCTGACCCGGCTGGGGACCATGGCAGCGGAACTGGGCCTTGGCCGCCGGGCCGCCGTGATCTCTGACGACGCGGTGTTCGCCCTTTACGGCGCTGCCGCCGAAAAAGCTCTGACAGACGCCGGATTTCAAGTGGATCATTTCCTGTTCCCGCACGGGGAACAGCAGAAAAATCTTTCCACCTACGGACAGGTTTTGAATTTCCTCTGCGACCGCCGCTTCACCCGCAGCGATTTCCTCGTGGCATTAGGCGGCGGCGTGGTGGGGGATCTGGCAGGCTTCGCCGCCGCCACCTATCAGCGGGGAATTCCCTATATTCAGGTACCCACCACGCTGCTGTCCATGGTGGATTCCTCCGTGGGCGGTAAGACCGCCGTGGATCTGGAGCACGGCAAAAATCAGGCGGGCTGCTTCTATCAGCCCTCTCTGGTGCTGTGCGACCCATCCCTGCTGAATACGCTGCCGGAGCGGGAATACCGGGCCGGGTGCGCCGAGATCATCAAATACGCCATGCTTTACAGTGAGGACTTTCTCCGGGAGCTGGAGGAAACCCCGGTGCGGGAGCAGTTCGAGCGGGTGATCTCCGTGTGTGTTGGCATGAAGCGGGACGTGGTCCGTGGTGATGAATTTGACCGGGGCCAGCGGGCACTGCTGAATCTGGGCCACACCGTAGGCCACGCCGTAGAATCTTGCAGCGGCTTCACCCTGCTCCACGGGGAGGGGGTCGCCATCGGTATGGCCATCATCACCCGGGCCGCCGTGGAAAAGGGACTTTGCACCCCGGAGACGCTGCCCCGGCTGCTGGCCGCTTTGGAGCGGTATGGCCTCCCCACAGAGACCGACTATCCCCTGACTGATATTCTGGCGGCGGCAGAGGCCGACAAAAAGCGCACGGACGATGTGACCAAGTTCATCGTACCGGAGCGGGTGGGCCATTGCCGTGTGGAGCCGGTCCCGGCCGACGAGGTGGCCGGGTGGCTGAAGGCGGGAGGTCTGCGATGATCGAAATTCTTCAGCCCGGTTTCCGTACCGGAGCCGTTCACATCCCCGCCTCCAAATCTCAGGCCCACCGGCTGCTGATCTGCGCCGCTCTGAGCCAAAATGAGACGGTGATCCGCTGTCGGGGCATTTCCAGAGACATTGCCGCCACTGCGGACTGTCTCAACGCCCTGGGCGCTGAGATCTGGCTTCGGGGTGAGGACCTGACGGTGCGGCCCATCACCCAGAAGCCCCAGGGGACCCGTCATCTGCACTGTCAGGAAAGCGGTTCCACCCTACGGTTTCTTCTGCCGCTGACCGGCGTTTTGGAAGCAGACGCCGTGTTCCACATGGAAGGGCGGCTGCCGCAGCGCCCCTTGCATCCGCTGGATCAGGTCCTGACGGATCACGGCATGACCATCCGGCAGAACCATGACCTGCTCTACTGCGGGGGACGGCTCCGCCCCGGCGAGTTTTCTCTGCCGGGGGATGTGTCCTCCCAATACATTTCCGGTTTACTGATGGCTCTGCCACTGTTGAATGAGGGCAGCGCCCTCACCGTTACCGGCGGACTGGAATCCGCCGCTTATGTCACTATGACGGAGGACACCCTCCGCCGGGGCGGCGTCTCTCTGCGGAAAACCGGGGGGACGTGGCACATTCCCGGCGGACAGCGCCTTCGTTTCCCGGACCGTCTCACCGCCGAAGGAGACTGGTCCAATGCCGCCTTCTTCCTGTGTATGGGCGCCTTATCCCCGGAGGGCGTCACTGTTCACGGACTGAATCTGGCCTCCTCTCAGGGGGACCGGGCCGTTTTGAACATTCTGGCCGCCATGGGTGCGCGTGTTTCCACGGAGAACGGCTCCGTGACGGTTCGTCGGGGAGAATTGAAGGGCGTGGCCATCGACGCCGGCCCCATCCCCGACCTGATCCCGGTGCTGTGCGTCACTGCTGCCGGGGCGGAGGGGGATACCCAGATCTTCAACGCTGGACGGCTCCGTTTGAAGGAATCCGACCGGCTCCGCACCACGGCTCAATTGCTGACAGCTCTGGGCGGCAGTGTGGAGGAACAGCCCAACGGCCTTTTGATCCACGGCACGGGCCGTCTGCGGGGCGGCATTGCCGATTCCTGCGGCGATCATCGGATCGCCATGTCCGCCGCCGTGGCAGCCTGTCTGTGCGAAAGCCCGGTCACTGTGCAGGGCATGGCCTGCGTTTCCAAGTCCTACCCCCATTTCTGGGAAGATTTTGACGCGTTGAAAGGAGGGGGCCTGTGAGCCGGTACGGAGAATTTCTGCATCTGACCATCTTTGGCCAGTCCCATGCCCCGGCTATCGGCATGACCTTGGAAGGACTGCCTGCCGGAGAGTCTATCGACATGGAGGCCCTTCAGACGTTTTTGGACCGCCGTGCCCCCGGCCGCAACGATTGGTCCACCCCTCGGAAGGAGGCGGACCAGCCGGAATTTCTTTCCGGTCTGGTGGGGAACGTCACCTGCGGCGCGCCGCTTACCGCCATCATCCGCAACACCAACACCCGCTCCGGGGACTATGACGGCCTTTCCGTGGTGCCCCGCCCCGGCCACGCGGACTATACCGCCGGAGTGAAGTACGGCGGTCACGCAGATTTCGCCGGGGGCGGCGCGTTTTCCGGGCGGCTGACAGCCCCCCTGTGCATCGCCGGTGGCATCTGCCTGCAATTGCTGAAAAAGCAGGGCATTGAAGTCATCAGCCGCATCGCCTCCATCGGCTCGGTGGAAGATGTCACTCCTCTGACCGTTTCCACGGCAGACAAGCCATTCCCGGTGGTAGATGACGCCGTAGGGGAGACCATGCGGGCAGAGATCGCCGCCGCCAAGGCGGCGGATGACTCCGTTGGCGGCATCGTGGAATGTGCTGTGCTGGGTCTGCCCGCGGGACTGGGCGGACCGCTGTTTGACGGCATGGAGGGCCGTATTTCCTCCATCGTCTTCGGCATCCCCGCTGTGAAGGGCATCGAGTTCGGCATCGGCTTCGGAGCCGTCCGGCTCCGGGGCAGCGAGAATAACGACCCCTTTGTGGTGGAAAACGGCACGGTCAGAACCACAACCAATCACTGCGGCGGCATTTTGGGCGGCATCACCAACGGGATGCCCCTGACCTTCCGGGCAGCGTTCAAGCCTACGCCGTCCATTGCCAAGGAGCAGCAAAGCGTGAATTTGAACACCCTGACCCCGGAAATTCTCCGGGTCCGGGGCCGTCATGACCCTTGCATCGTGCCAAGGGCCGTTCCCTGTATCGAAGCCGCGGCGGCCATCGCCGTATATGACGCCCTGTTGGGCCAGTCTTAAAAGGGAGGAATCTCTATGGAACTCAGTGATTATCGTGCCCGGATCGACCAGATCGACCGCCAACTGGTAGAGTTGTTTGCCCAGCGGATGAACACCGCCGCCGGCATCGCCGCCTACAAGAAGGAGCACGGCCTGCCGGTGCTGGACCCTGTCCGGGAGCGGGAAAAGCTGCTGGATGTAGCGGCACAGGCCCCGGAGGATATGCGGGATTACACCGCCTCTCTCTACACCATGCTGTTTGAACTGAGCCGCTGCTATCAGGGACGGCTGCTGGGGAGCACATCCCCGCTGACCACGGAAATTCAGACCGCCATTGACCAGACGCCAAACCTGTTTCCCTCCAACGTGTCCGTTGCCTGTCAGGGTGTGGCGGGGGCCTATTCCCAGCTGGCCTGCGACAAGCTGTTCAAGCTGCCTCACATCATGTACTTTGCCTCCTTTGAGGCGGTGTTTGCCGCTATCGAAAGGGGATTGTGCCGCTACGGTGTGCTGCCGCTGGAAAACAGCACCGCCGGCAGCGTCAATGCCATTTACGATCTGATGATGAAGCACGATTTCCGCATCGTCCGCAGTGTGCGGCTGAAGGTGGACCACAATCTGCTGGTGAAGCCCGGCACCAAGCGGAGCGACATCACGGAGATCTACTCCCACCAGCAGGCCTTGAGCCAGTGCGAGCAGTATCTGCAGGCCTTCCCCGGTGTGAAGATCATCCCCTGTGAAAATACCGCCGTAGCCGCCCAGAAGGTGGCGGAGGGGGACGGCCACGCCGCCGCCCTGTCCTCCCGCTCCTGCATGAAGCTGTACGGGCTGGAATGCTTAGAGGCCGGGGTGCAGGATCAGGGCAGCAACTTCACCCGGTTCATCTGCATCTCCAAGAATCTGGAGATCTACCCCGGTGCGGACCGCACCAGCCTCATGGCGGTGCTGCCTCACGAGCCCGGCTCCCTGTGCCGGGTGCTCTCCCGGTTCTACGCCCTGGGCCTGAACCTGAACAAGCTGGAAAGCCGCCCCATGCCGGAGCGGAATTTTGAATTCATGTTCTACTTTGATCTGGAAACGCCGGTATACGCCCCGGAATTTTTGCAGCTCATGGGCGAGTTGCCCTCTCTGTGCGAGGAATTTTCCTATCTGGGCAGTTACAGCGAGGTGGTCTGATGCTGCGGTGCGGACTGCTGGGGGAAACGCTGGGCCACAGCTATTCCCCCATGATCCATCACGAGTTAGGGGAGTATGACTACCGGCTCTTTGAGGTCTCCAAGGAGGACTTGGATGCCTTTCTGTGCTCCGACCGCTGGGACGGCCTGAACGTCACCATCCCCTACAAGAAGGCGGTGGTGTCCTACTGTGCAGAGCTGTCCGAGGCGGCGGAAAGACTGCAAAGCGTCAACACCCTCATCCACCGTCCTGACGGCACGCTGTACGGCGACAACACGGACCTGTTCGGCTTTCTTTATATGGTCCGCCGCAGCGGCATCGACCCCGCCGGGAAAAAGGCGCTGGTGCTGGGCAGCGGCGGGGCCTCCGTCACGGTGAAGGCCGCGCTGGAGCAGCTGGGCGCTGACGTTACCGTCATTTCCCGCAGCGGTCCGGACGATTATGACCATCTGGATCGACACGCCGACGCCCAGATCATCGCCAACACCACCCCGGTGGGAATGTATCCCCATAACGGCGCGGCGGCGGTGGATCTGCGGCTGTTCCCTCAATGTGAAGGCGTGCTGGACATCGTTTATAACCCGGCACGGACCGCTCTGCTATTACAGGCAGAAGAGTTGGGGATTCCCCATGCAGGCGGGCTTTCCATGCTGGTGGCTCAGGCCAAGCGCTCCAGCGAGCAGTTCACCGGCACGGTGATCGGCGATGAAGCCTTGGAGCGGGTGGAGCGCACCGTGAACCACCGACTGCGGAACATCATTCTCATCGGAATGCCCGGCAGCGGCAAATCCGCCGTGGCCGCCGCTCTGGGCAAAGCGCTGGGCCGGGAGGTGGTGGAAGCTGACGAATTGATCTCCCAAAGGGCCGGAATGTCCATCCCGGAGATCTTCGCCCGGTCCGGGGAGGAAACATTCCGGAAACTGGAAACAGAGGTTCTGGCGGAGCAGGGCAAGCGTTCCGGCATCATCCTCTCCACCGGCGGCGGCTGCGTCACCCGGCCGGAAAACTACCCGCTGCTGCATCAAAACGGCACCATTTTCCGCCTGACCCGCGACCTCGCCAAGCTGCCAACGGAGGGCCGTCCCATTTCCCAAACCACAGACCTCGCTCAGCTTTGCGCCCGCCGGGAGCCGCTGTACCGCCGCTTTGCCGACGTGACGGTGTCCAACGACGGGGCGCTGGAGGTCACGGTACAAACCATTAAGGAGGCGCTGCTATGAAGCTTCTGGTCATCAACGGGCCCAATCTGAATCTGCTGGGCCTGCGGGAGCCTGCCATCTACGGCAGCCAGAATTATGAGTCCCTGCTGGCCCTCATCCGCGCCGCCTGCGATGCCGAGGGCATCGAGGTGGGCTTCGTCCAGTCCAACCACGAGGGTGCCATCGTGGACGCCATCCAGGCGGCCTACGGCGTCTATGACGGCATCGTCATCAACCCCGCCGCCTACACTCACACCAGCATAGCCATTCTGGATGCACTGAAGGCCGTGGCCATCCCTGCCGTGGAGGTCCACATCTCCGATGTGGACAGCCGGGAGCCGTTTCGGCAGGTCTCCTACGCTGGCATGGCCTGCGTCAAGACCTATAAAGGCTTGGGGTTTCAAGGTTATGTGGAGGCTGTGAAATTTTTGAAAGACTACCTCAGCAAGTGAGCAAGCGCGCCTTCCGAAAGGAGGCGCGCTTTTCCGTTTTCCGGACGCTTTACAACCCGTTGGAAATCCAGTATGATAAGGAAAAGCCGTAAATCACCAAGGGAGGTTCTCATGGATACACTGCTGCGTCAAATTCCAAAGGTAGACGACCTGCTCCGCCTGCCCGCCCTGAACACACTGGCGGCGGAGGTGGGTGCCGCCGCCGTGACGGAGGCGGTTCGCCGGACGCTGGACCGGCTCCGCGCCGATATTCTGGTGGGAACCGTCACAGAGCTGCCCTCCACGGAGGCCCTCTGCGCTCAAATCAGCGCGTCGTGCCGGGCATCCCGCCTGCCCTCCCTCCGGGGCGTTATCAATGCCACCGGGATCGTTCTGCACACCAATCTGGGCCGGGCCTGCCTGAGTGATCGCGCGTTAGCGGCAGCGAGAGGGGTCTCTCAGGGCTACTCCACCTTGGAATATGACCTGACAGCGGGGGAGCGGGGGCAGCGGTACGCCCATGTAGAGCCGCTTTTGTGCCGCCTTACCGGGGCGGAGGCCGCCATGGTGGTAAACAACAACGCAGCGGCGGTGCTGCTGATCCTCTCCGCCCTCACCGCCGGAGGAGAAGTCATTACCTCCCGTGGAGAGCTGGTGGAGATCGGCGGCTCCTTCCGGATGCCGGATGTGATGGCCGCCTGCGGCGCGGTGCTCCGGGAGGTTGGTTCCACCAACAAGACCCGCCTTTCCGACTACGCCAACGCCATCAGCGAGCAGACCCGCGCCCTTTTGAAAGTCCACACCAGCAATTACCGCATCGTGGGCTTTACGGAGAGCGTGTCCCCCGCCGCCTTAGCGGAGCTTGGCCGCTCCCGCAGCATTCCGGTCATTGAGGACTTGGGCAGCGGCTGTCTTGTAGATCTGGCACCCTTGGGCCTCCGGGATGAGCCGACGGTTCAAGCGTCCGTAAAGGCCGGAGTGGATGTATTATCCTTCTCCGGGGACAAGCTGCTGGGTGGTCCTCAAGCGGGGATCATCGTGGGCAAGCGGCACTATATCGACCTTTTGAAGCGTCACCCTCTGGCCCGCGCCCTGCGGGTGGACAAGCTGACGTTGGCCGCCTTGGAAGCAACTCTGCAAGCATATGCGGACGGCACCGCCCTTCAGGAGATCCCGGTGCTCTCCATGCTGGCCCAAACACCGGAGGAACTGCACCAGCAGGCAGAGTCGCTCTGCCGCCGCATGGGAGGGATTGGCGTGACCGCCGAGGTGGTTTCCACGGAAAACCCGGTGGGAGGCGGGGCAGTCCCCACCCAGACGCTGCCCTCCTTCGCCGTGGCTGTCGTCCCAAGGGACAGCGCCGCCGCACTGGAAGCGCAGCTGCGGCAGCGGCCAGTCCCCATCATCGTCCGTATCGCCCATGACCGGTGTCTGCTGGATATGCGGACTTTGTTCCCAGCGGATCTTGACGAGATCCTTCAGGCTTTTCGGGAGACCGCTTCATGAAACACGTCATCATCGGCACGGCGGGCCATGTAGATCACGGCAAAACCGTTCTGGTCAAGGCGCTCACCGGTACCGATACGGACCGTCTGGCGGAGGAAAAGCGCCGGGGCATTACCATCGAGCCGGGGTTTGCCAGACTGGACTGGCCGGACGGCACGCAAGCAGGGATCGTGGATGTGCCGGGCCACGAAAAATTCATCAAAAATATGCTGGCCGGGGCGGGGGGCATTGACCTTGCCATGCTGGTCATCGCCGCGGACGAAGGTGTTATGCCCCAGACCGTAGAGCATCTGGATATTCTGTCTCTCTTGGGTGTCCAAGGCGGCTTGGTGGTGTTGACCAAGGCGGAATTGGTAGATGATGACTGGTTGGAATTTGTTCGGAGACAGGCGTTGGAGCTGACCGAGGGCACCTTTTTAGAGGGCACGCCCATTCTGGCAGTCTCCGCCGTCACCGGTCAGGGAATCCCGGAACTGCGGGACGCCCTGTACCGCTTGGTACAGGAGGCGCGGGAAAAAAGCGCGCTGGCACCCTTCCGGCTTCCCATTGACCGGGTCTTTTCCGTGGACGGCTTCGGCACCGTAGTCACCGGCACCCTTACTGAAGGGGCTGTCCGGGTGGGGGACGCTGTGGAATTGGTCCCCTCCGGGCTGCAAAGCCGGGTGCGGACCTTGCAGGTCCACAGCGAAAGCGTGGACGCCGCCTACGCCGGTCAGCGGGCGGCCCTCAACTTGACAAATCTGCAAAAAACAGAGGTCCACCGGGGGGACGCGGCGGTAAGACCCGGCAGCGCCCGGCCTTCCCGGATGCTGGATGTGCGGCTCCGGTGTCTGGAAAGCGCCAAACGCACGGTTTTGGACGGCTCCCAGGTCCATCTGTACCACGGGACCTCCGTTCATTTGGCAAAGGCGGTGTTGCTGGACCGGGACGAGCTGCGCCCCGGAGAAAGCTGCCTTGCCCAGCTGCGGCTGACGGAGCCAATGGCCGTCAAGCAGGGGGACCGGTTTGTCATTCGATTTTACTCTCCGGTGGAGACCATTGGCGGCGGCAAGGTGCTGGACCCCCGGCCCCTTCGCCACAAACGGCATGACCCGGTGGTGCTGGACAACCTAATTCTCCGGGAACAGGGCTCCGGCAGTCAACGGCTGCTGCAAGCTGCGGAGGAATTCGGTGTTTCACTGCCGGATAGCAGCCAGTTAGCGGAGCGTTCCGGTCTGGACACTGGTGCTGCTGTATCCTTGCTGGCAGACCTGCTGAATCAGGGAAAGCTGGCGGAGCCGCTGTCAGGCCGCTACGCGGCGGCCTCGGCATTGGACACCCTCTGGGACCGCTGCCGGGAATTGCTGTCCGCCTACCACCAAAAGCACCCCCTTCACGCCGGGATGCCCGCCGCTGAGCTGCGGCAAAAGCTGTTCCGGCAGATCACTCCCGCTGAGGGCGATGCGCTTTTGGAGGTTTTTCGGGCGGAGGGGCGGATGAAACGCGCCGAAAACCATTGGGCGCTGGCAGAGTTTTCCATTCGGCTCACCAAGCGGCAGACCGCCCTCCGGGACGCGCTGTTGGAGCGTTTCCTCCGGGGTGGCCCGGAGCCGGACACCGTCGAAGCGGTGCTGGACAGTATTCCTCCGGAGCGCCGGGAGGAGGCTCGTCAGGTGCTGGAAAGCCTGCTCACCGGCGGAGAGCTGGTACGGCTGTCACCGGAGCTGTGCTGGCACCGGGAGGTGTTCCAAAAGGGGCTGGATATCTTGCGGACGCTGTGTGCTGACCACGGCACTGTCACGCTGGCAGAGGTCCGGGACGCCTTGGGCACCACCCGGAAATACGCTTTGCTGTTTTTAGAAGCCTGCGACCGACGGCAGATCACGGTTCGAGAGGGCGACTGCCGCCGCCTGAAGCTCAAATTTCATGACTGACATACCGCCGGAGCGTTGCTCCGCTTCGGCGGTGGTCAGCATCAAAGAAAACATGGGAGCAGATAGGTGCTGGTGTGCCTCCCGGTCTTCAAAACCGGTGCGGACGGCGAACAGCCGCCTGGATGAGTTCGATCCTCATATGCCCCCGCCAAAAGCAACCCGCCGTATGGAATCCATACGGCGGGTTGCTTTATTGTTTACGCCGTTTCCGGCCGAATCAGTTAAAAAAGCGGTGGGCTGAGCCCACCGCTTTTTAATAAGCTTTTTAATCCTGGACCTTGTCGAATACATCCGTAATGCTCTTGTCAGGCGCGGGGGTAGCCAGAGAGACCACCACCAGCACGATGCAGTTGACGATGAAAGCAGGCATCAGCTCATAGATGTCCCAGATGCCGCCCAGAGGCCGGACGCAGAACTTCCATGCGAAGATCATCAGACCGCCGGCCACCAGACCTGCCAGCACACCCTGACGGTTGCTGCGTCTCCAGAAAAGGGCGAACAGCACAGCGGGGCCAAAGGTTGCGCCGAAGCCGGCCCATGCGAAGGAGACGATCTTGAACACGTTGCTGTTGGGGTCCGCCGCCAGGAAGATGGCGATAAACGCGATCATCACCACCGTCAGACGGGCGGCCAGCATATTCTGCTTGGAAGTCAGCTTGACGCCGAACACATCCTGCAATACGTTTTCAGAAAACGCGGAGGCCGCCGCCAAAAGCTGAGAGTCCGCCGTGGACATGGTAGCCGCCAGAATACCTGCCAGAATACAGCCGGCCACAATGGCAGGCAGCAGACCGTAAGAGGAAAGCAGGTCAGACAGCCGGACAATGACCGTCTCCGTGGCGCTGCCCTCCAGCATGGGGATGCGGCCCACACTGGACACGGCATGGCCCACGATGCCAATAAACACGGCCACGGCCATGGAGATCACCACCCAGATGGAGGCGATCCGGCGGGAGATTTTCAGCTCATCCTCGTGGCGGATGGCCATAAAGCGCACCAGAATGTGGGGCATGCCGAAGTAGCCAAGGCCCCAGGCCAGCATGGAAACAATGCGGATCAGCCCGTAAGGCTCCGCCTGGCCGGAGGCGGCGTTATAGGTCTGACCAAAGCTCAGAAAACCGGGAAGGCTGCTGGCATGAGCCAGAACAGCATCCATACCGCCGGCCTGCACAATGCCGAACACCACGATGACGCACAGGGCGACGGTCATAATCACAGACTGGATCAGGTCCATAGTGGCGACAGCACTGAAGCCGCCCACGGAGGTATAGCTGATGATGACAATGGCGCCCACGATCACAGAAAGCATGTAATTCCAGCCGAACAGGCTGTTGAACAGCTTGCCGATCGCCGCCAGACCGGAGGCCACATAGGGCACGAAGAACACCAGGATGATGAGAGAGGCGATACCCATAATGATGGGCTTTTTCTCCCCGTAGCGCTTGGAGATAAAGCTGGGGATGGTGATGGCGTCCAACTCCACGCTGTAACGCCGCAGGCGGCGGGCCACCAGCAGGAAATTCAGATAGGTGCCGATAGCGAGGCCGATGGCGGTCCAGCTGGCGTCCGCCACGCCGCTGAGATAGGCGAGGCCGGGGATACCCATGAGCAGGTAGCTGCTCATATCGCTGGCCTCCGCGCTCATGGCCGTGACCAGGGGGCCCATGCCCCGGCCGCCGAGGTAAAAGCCTTCAGCGCTCTTCTTGCTTCGTTTACCGATCATCACGCCGGTGAAAATCACCAGACAGAGATACAAAATGATCGTTGTCATGATCGCGATCTGTGCGGATGTCATACAATACTCTCTCCTTTAACACTTCAATGCTTGGTATCATACCACAACGCAAACAAGAATGAAATACAGAACGCCGTATAGAATCAATTCTATACGGCGTTTCTTATAATATCAGATTTTTCTTTATATTTCAACAGTTTTATACTGTACAGAAAGATGGAATACTTGAAAAACAAAAAATAAGATTTATTCTCCGACTCGGAAACTCTCCAAAAACAGGGGCGTCATCTTCTCCGCGTAGGCCACCAGAGAGTAGTCCCCGCCGCACAGGCACCAGTCGTAAAGCTGTGCCCGTTCCCACATGGCGAAGGCCCGGACGATCTCCTCCTGAGCCAGACCGGGGCGGAATTCGCCCCGCTCCGCACCCTGACGGACGATCTTTTTCAGCAAGCGGAAGTAGACCCGGCTCCGGTCCAGCAGGTGCTTTTCTCCCCGCGCCAGCAATTGGGTGGACAGCAGACGGGTCAGCAGGTCGATGGACACGCTGGACTCGATCATCACATACAGCTCATGGTTGATATAGGCCAGCGTCTCGATGGCACCCTTCTCCGGGTCCAGCGTGGGCATCAGGTCCTCGTATTTTTCGTCGAACACATAGGCCAAGGTGCCCATCAGGGCGTCCTTGCCGTCAAAATAATGGTAGAAGGAGCCTTTGGAGGTGCCGGATTCAAAAACGATATCCTCTACTGTGGTGCCGTCATATCCCTGCTCATAAAAGAGCTTCCAAGCGGCGGAGATGATCCGTCCCCGGGTATTGCGGCTGTTTCGTTTTGCCATGGCGTTGTCCTCCCTGCAATGTAGCTGTGAAAATTTTACAATGAAACCCGGCAAAAAGCAAGGGCCGGGGCCGGAACGGTCCGCTTTTGGGCAGATGTTTACACTTTACCCATTGAACCCGGCGGTTCCACACCGTATAATGGAGAAAAACGAACGATCACCGGGAGAACCCTCCCGCAGCCATATTTGAAAGGAGAATTCTATGGAAACCATGCTGAACGTCACCGTGAACGGCACGATACACCAGTATCCCTACGGAACCACTTACCGCGCCATCGCCGCGGAATTTCAGGAGAACTATCCCCACCAGATCCTGCTGGTGAACCGGGACGGCAAGCTCCGTGAGCTGCAAAAGACCGTGAAGCGGGACTGCTCCCTCTCCATGGTCACCGCCGCCGACAAGCCGGGCCGCCAGACCTATGAGCGCAGCGCCATTCTCCTGATGCTCAAGGCATTTTATGACGTGGTAGGCCGGGAGCAGATGGAACACGTCCGGGTGGAATTTTCCCTGAGCAATGCTCTGTTCTGCCGGGCCAGAGGCAGCTTCACGTTGGATAACACCCTGCTGCACCGGATCGAGGACCGGATGCGGGAGCTGGTCCGTCAGGTCCTGCCCATTGAAAAGCAGTCTGTGGATATCGAAGACGCCGCGGCCTTTTTGACAGAAAACGGCATGGAGGATAAGGCCCGGCTCCTGAAATACCGCATCAGCTCCCGGGTCAATCTTTACACGTTGGACGGCTTCACTGACTATTTCTACGGCTACATGGTACCGGACACCGGTTATCTTCAGTGGTTTGCTCTGGAGCTGTTTGAGGATGGCTTCATCCTCCGCCTGCCGTCGCTGGAGGAACCGGAGCAGGTGGGTAAGTTCACGCCCTCTATGAAGGTGTTTCAGGCCATGCATGACGCCGAGGATCGCTCCGCCGCCATGTATATCTCCAACGTAGGGGAGATGGATGACATGATTGCTGAAGGCAACGCCACCCAGTTGATTTTGGCCCACGAAGCCCTGATGGAAAAGCGAGTGGGTGACATTGCCGAGGAGATCGCACGGCGGAAGGACGTCCGCTTCGTGATGATCGCCGGTCCCTCCTCCTCTGGCAAAACCACCTTCTCTCACCGGCTATCCACCCAGCTGATGGCCTGCGGCCTGCAGCCCCATCCCATCGCCACAGACAACTACTTCCGCAACCGGGAGGACACCCCCAGAGATGCCAACGGCCAGTACGATTTTGAGGGACTGGGCGCTATGGACGTGGAGCAGTTCAACAGCGATATGAGCCGTCTGCTGAAGGGCGAAACGGTGGATATGCCCACCTTCAACTTCAAAAAGGGCGTCCGGGAATACAACGGTGAAAAGCTGACGCTGGGAGACGGCGACGTACTGGTGATCGAGGGCATCCACTGCCTGAACGACGAATTTTCCCACTCTCTGCCTAAGGAGAGCAAGTACAAAATTTACATCAGCTGCCTGACCACCCTGAATATCGACGATCACAACCGTATTCCCACCACCGATGCCCGGCTCCTCCGCCGCATCGAGCGGGACGCCCGGACCCGGGGCTACGGTGCTCAGGCCACCATCAAAATGTGGCCCTCCGTCCGCCGGGGCGAGGAACAGAACATCTTCCCCTATCAGGACAGCGCCGATACGGTGTTCAACTCCTCCCTCATTTACGAAACCGCCCTGCTGAAGCCCTATGTGCAGCCGCTGCTGTTCGGTGTGCCCCGGGGCAGCGACGAATATCTGGAAGCCAAACGTCTCTTGAAGTTCTTGGACTATTTCCTGCCAGTCCCGGCAGATGACGTACCCCAGACCTCCCTGATGCGGGAATTTGTAGGCGGCGGCATTTACAAGACGTGATCTCCATTTGCAGACAATTTCATCCGATCTATCTGATCCCCGGCGGACACACTCTGTGTCCGCCGGGTTTTTCTGCTGGAAACCCGGATTTTTTTAAATTTCCTCTTGACAATGGAAATGCGCCGCCGTATAATCCCACTAACCTACTTGATTGGTTATATTTATTCGCTCAGAAAAGAGGATTTCCATGAACCGTATGACACCAGGCTTCCGATGTTGTCAGGAATGATCCGTTTTCCATTTCTCAATAAATCATTCTACAACATAAAAAGGAGATCATCTTATGTCTCGTATCTATACCGCCGCCGATCAGTTGATCGGCCATACCCCCTTGCTGGAGCTGACCCATCTGGAACAGGAATTTGGTCTGAAGGCCAGAATCGTGGCCAAGCTGGAATATTTCAATCCCGCCGGCAGCGTGAAAGACCGCATAGCGTTGGCCATGATCGACGACGCAGAGAAAAAAGGCCTGCTCAAACCGGGCAGCGTCATCATCGAGCCGACCAGCGGCAACACCGGAGTCGGCCTGGCGCTCGTCTCCGCCGTTCGCAAATACCGATTGATCCTGACGATGCCCGACACGATGAGCGTCGAACGCAGAAACCTGCTGAAAGCCCTTGGCGCGGAGATCGTCCTGACGCCAGGGGCCGAAGGCATGAAAGGAGCCATCGCAAAAGCCGAAGCGCTGAAAGCGGAGCATCCGGGGGCGATCATCCTGCAACAATTCGAAAACCCGGCCAATCCGGCTGTCCACGTCGCCACGACCGGCAAAGAGATCTGGCGCGACACGGACGGAAAGGTAGACCTGTTCGTCGCCGGAGTCGGAACGGGCGGAACCGTCAGCGGTGTCGGGAAAGCGTTGAAGAAGCACAATCCGGCCGTCCGGATCGTGGCGGTCGAACCGCAGGACTCACCGGTACTCTCCGGCGGAAAGCCCGGCCCGCACAAAATACAGGGCATCGGGGCCGGATTCGTCCCCAAAATTTACGATGCTGGCGTAGTGGATGAAATAATCCCCGTAAGCAACGACGATGCGATCCGCACCAGCCGCGAGCTGGCCGCCGAAGAAGGACTGCTCGTCGGCATATCGGCCGGAGCGGCGGCGGCGGCGGCGACGCAACTCGCTCTGCGGCCCGAAAACAAAGGGAAAAACATCGTCGTCCTGCTGCCGGACACCGGCGAACGCTACCTGTCGACCCTACTCTACGCATTCGACGAATATCCGCTGTAAAACACGGCTGACGCCGGCTCTGGCCAGGAGTTCGAAAAAAGATTCCGCCGCCTTTCCGGAACGCCTTAAAATTGATGTAACAGCCTAATAAATAGGG
>ERZ772855.2290-NODE-2290-length-16467-cov-5.146295_pt1 | contig 16467 bp, 13 predicted proteins | sample MGYA00511900_ERZ772855 | MGnify/ENA primary metagenome ERZ772855 (study PRJEB29015, sample SAMEA2737701) | human gut metagenome | biome: human gut; feature: human-associated habitat; material: faeces | place: China | collected 2012 ...
AAACAGTGCGGGCTGTCTTTTTTTGTGTGAACCTGCGTGCGACGTTTTTTCCCCGTTGGCGGAGGTATACTCAGCCTTGAAATCAGCGGACGGCTTGTCCCACAGGCCGCCCGGATCAAACGGGGGAGGAACCGCCATGAACAAACGTCTGTTGGCAGGGCTTATGGCCTTTTGCCTTGCGGCTGGGGCCGCCAATGCCGCTTTTGCTGAGGACCCGCCATTATCGGGACCGCTACATACCGAGATCGCCACCAGCGAGACCGCCGCCCCGGCAGAGCCGACACCTGTGCCGCCCGGCCCGGCCGAGGAGGACCCGGCAGGGGAGAACGCGACCGGGGACGAGCTGTACACACCCACGCCAAGCACGACACCGGCAACCACCGCCACGCCTGAAAGCGCCGACCCGCCGGATGACGAGGATGAACCGGCAGTGCAGGCGGTGACGCTGCGCAGTGTGAAGATACAGGATAACATCAAATCTACGGGCGAGCTGGTAGCGGTCGTCAACGGACAAAGTGACCCGGTGGACGGCGTGACCTACACCTGGTATCGCAGCAAGACCGGCGCGGATGGCAGCTGGCAGCAGGTCACGGGCCAGGCCGTCAATGGTTCAGACAAGAACCTGACCGCCGAACACCCCCACGCGCTGAACGCCGCGCTGGATACGCTGCTGGCCCGCCAAAGCGACCCCAGCGCCGCCGACACCGACCGCTACCATTATAAGGTGGATGTCGCCTCCGGCAGCAGTACCCTGCAGGCCGAGGCTCAGGTAAACTATTATGTGCAGCTGCAAAACGGCAGCTTTGAGTACCCGGTGGTCAGCGACGGTAATTTTGCAAGTGACCGTTTTTGTTACCCGAACGACCATCAGCGCGCCCACTTTTTGCAGACGCGGGATGCGGAAACGACCAGCAGCATTTACTGGTATACAACTACCGAGTGCAATCGCTGGGGCGATGGTGTCAAGGGAAAATTTATCGAGATTGCCGACGCGACCACGACCGTTTATACGGACACTGTTATTACAGGATGGGACCGCAAGGGTAATGCGATAAAAGAAACTTACACAGACCCCAACGACGTGACTCAGGCCTACGCCATCGGCAAGGCCTACGATGGCGGCCAGTTTGCCGAACTGAACTGCCAGGCTTACGGCGCCCTGTACCAGGACGTGCTGACCGTGCCCGGCGCAACCTTAAACTGGAGTCTGGCCCACGCGGGTCGCGACGGCACTGACACGATGGCCCTGCTGATCGCTCCGATGGATGTGGCCCAGGACATCACCGACGCGCTGAAAAATAAGACCACCCGCGCCGCCATCCAGGAAGCTCTGAACGGCAGCATCACGGTGAACGGCGTGAATGTGCCCATCCGCAACTACATTGTGGACGGCAATATCTCGGATGGCTGCACCGCATGGGGCGTACACAACGGTACCTACACGGTCCCGGCGGGGCAGTACGTCAGCCGGTTCTTCTTTGTGGCGGTGGCCAGCGCCAGCGGCGACAGCGAGGAGGGCCTCAAGCGCGGCAACCTCATCGACCGCGTCTGGTTCAGCACCGACCCTGTGCCCCCGGCTGTGGGCAGCGGCATCCTGCGCGTTACCAAAACGCTGCTGAAAACCGACGGTACTGCCCTGACCGATGCCGAGCTGATACAGGCTAAAGAAAATCTGCACTTTACCGTGGTCAACTCGGACCGCCAGATCGTGGGGGACTTCAGCGGCAGCACGATGCAAGCGGATAGCATCAACCCCAACGTGCTGCAATACACGCTGGAGCTGCCCCTGACGGACAGCAGCGGCAACACCTACAACTACGCTGTGACCGAGACCGCCCGTGGTGAACCCACAGGTTACGATTGCACGCTGGTACGCACCGTAAAAGACGGCGGCGTGTGGACAGACGTGACTGATACACCGATACACAGCGGCATTGCACTGACCGCCCAGGCGGCAACAAATATCCGGTTTGAAAACACCTACGCCCGCGCCACCGGCAGCCTGACCATCACCAAGCAATTGCCCGACGATGCCGACGATGCCCTGCAAGCCGACTTCGCCGAAACAGTCAACACCTTTACGATTGCATCCGTTGCCGCAGGCAGCTACACGCCGCAGTATAGCGCGGGCGCCCGCCCGGCGGATGCTTCGGCTGCCGTCAGCCCGGACGCGAGCGGCCGCCTGACGCTCTCCATCAAAGGCGCAGGCAGCGTGACCCTGCCGGGCCTGGCTCCCGCCAGCTACACCGTGACCGAATCCGCCGCGCCGAACCTGACCAACTACTACCTGACCACTCCCACCGCCGACCGAACCCAATCGCTGGATGTCACAGCAGGCGGCACGGTCGAGGCGCACTTCACCAACACCTACGAACCCTACCTGTCCGTCACGATCACCAAAAAAGTGGTGGGCAATATGGGCGATACTACGAAAAACTTCTCCTTCGCCGCCACGCTGGACACCACCCAGATCCGCCAGGGCAGCGCGTACACCACGGCGGGTGACGGCGCGGCGCTGACCGACACCGGCTTCACCCTGCGCAGCGGCGGCAGCGTCACCCTCACCCACCTGCGCGCGGACCAGACCCTTACCCTGACCGAGACCGACCCCGGCGACCACACGGTCAGCTGGCAGCTCAACGGCGACGACGGCCCCACCGGCGTAACCTGCACGCTGCAAGTGCCCCGGGCCCAGCCCGCCGAGATCACCTGCATCAATACCCGCAACGTGGGCATCCCCACCGGCCTGCACACCGGCGCGGCGCCCTACCTGGCACTGATCGGCCTGTGCTGGCTGGGCTGGCGGCTGCTGCGCTGCAGGGAGGTGTGACCCATGCCGCGGGAGGACTTTCTGACCACTGACAAAGAAAAAACACGTGCCAAAGCGGAAATTTACCGCTTCCTCACCCGCCTGGCAGTGTTCGCCGCGCTGTGCTGGGTGCTGTTTGGGGTCGTGTTCGGGCTGGCGGTGGTGCCGGGCGGCGCTATGGCGCCCCGCCTGTGCGGCGGCGACCTCGTCCTGTTCAGCCGGTTCGAGCGCGGCACCGCGGCCGGGCAGGTCGTGCTCTACCGGCAGGACGGCACGCTCCGCCTTGGGCGCATCGCGGCGCGTGGCGGCGATACCGTCACTGTGACCGACACCGGTGCGCTCATCATCAACGGCAGTACGGTGGCCGAGCCGGACATCACCACCCCCACCCAGCCGGTCGAGGGCGGCCCGGACTACCCCGTCACCCTCGCGGAGGGCGAGCTTTTTCTGCTGTGCGATGCCCGCACCACGGGGGCGGACAGCCGCCTCTACGGCCCCATCCCACAGCGGCAAGTGCTGGGCACGGCCCTGGCCGCCTTGCGCCGCAGCGGGCTGTAAACCCTGCTGCAACCCCAACGAAAGCAACATAAATCCATGTTGGAAGAGAGGAACCACCTATGAAGACCACCTACATTTCCCGCGCCAAATTCGGCAAATTTACCGCTGCCATCGCTGCGGCTGCCCTGCTGGCAGGTACCGCAGCGCCCGGCGTGCTGGCCGCGGATTACACCGCCCAGCTGACCAAAACCATCGACATGACCGCCGCCCCCGGCGCAGGCGTGCCCCACGGCAGCATCACCTTCACGGTCGGCACGGTCGCGAACCTGCCCTCCTGGGCGGCCGGCACTGCCGTCAAAGGCACGGCCGCGCAGATCAAATCCACCGAGCTTACCGCCGCCTTTACGGGCGGCACGGTCAACACCGTCACAGTCCCTTTTACCTTTGACAGTGACGACTTCACCGCCCCGGGCGACTACATCTTCTCCCTCACAGAGACCGCTGCCGGCATCACCGGCCTGACGCAGGACACCGCCGCCCGCTACATCGTGGTGCGGGTGGTCAACACAGACCCCGCCGCGCCCACCGGCGCCCTGCGCATCTCGGACATCAACATCGTCAACGCGGACGGCACGGCCAAGGCGGACGAGGTCACCAACACCTACACCGCCTACGGCCTCTCGGTGGTCAAGCACCTCAGCGGCAACTTTGCCAATGCCGGCGACGAGTTCACCTTTACCATCGCGCTGGACGACCCGGACGAAACGCCCCACGCCAGCTCGGTCACGGTAAAAACCGGCGGCGAATCGGCAGATTTCTCCACCATCACCGGCGACACCGTAGCCTTCAACGCAGACGGCACCGCTGAAGTCAAAGTCGGCATCACCGGCGGCGAAAAGATCGAGGTCACCGGCCTGCCCGCTAACACGGGCTACACCATCACGGAATCCGGCGATACAGCGTCAAGTTACACCACCACCTGGGACGGCATCACCAAAACCGGCAGCGACGACAAAACCTCGGACGCCCAGACGATGGCCGCTGCGGACAAGACCATCACGGTCACCAACAGCCGCACCGCACCCACGCCCACGGGCCTGCTGCTGGACGCTGCGCCCTACGGCGCTATGCTGCTGGCGGCGGGCACGGGCAGCGTGTTGCTGCTGCGTAAACGCCATAACAGCGTCGAATAATGCTGCTGGCGGCAAAACTGGCGCGGTGGGGTGACCGGCTGCTTACGCTGGCGGCGGCGCTGCTGCTGGGGGCGCTGGCGCTGTTTGGGGCGTGGTCGCTGTGGGACATCGCCGCCACACGCCGCGCGGCCCTGCCGGAGCAGACGCTGCGGTTCAAGCCGCTGGCCGCCGCGCCCGCGGACAGCCCCGGCTTTGCCGAGCTGCGCGCCCTCAACCCGGACGTCTGCGGCTGGCTCACGCTGGACGGCACCCACATCGACTTTCCCGTCGTGCAGGGGGCGGACAACATGGTCTACGTCAACACCGACGTGTACGGAGATTTTTCGCTTTCTGGCGCGATATTTTTGGACTCGCGCTGCCCGGCGGACTTCACCGCGCCCTACAGCATCGTCTACGGTCACCATATCGAGGACGGCGGCATGTTCGGTGACATCGTGCAGTTCACCCAAAGCGATTACTTTGCCGCGCACACCACGGGTACACTTATAACAGACGATACAGCGTATAATGTCGCGCTGTTCGCCTGCGTGCGGGCCGACGCCTACGACCCCGTGCTCTACGACCCCGCCCAAAGCCCGGACGCACTGCTGGCTTACATCAAGGCGCACGCGGTGCAGTACCGCACGCCGGGCAGCGGGCCGGTGGTGGCCTTTTCCACCTGCACCGAGGCCGCCACCAACGGCCGGGTGCTGCTGTTCGGCCAGCTGCTGCCCCAAACGTAAAAGGAGGAAATAAGGATGAATAACGCCCAAAAACGCACATTGCGCCGCATAATAATAGAGGCCGCACTGCTACTTTTGCTGCTGCCGCTGCAAGCCCGCGCGGCGGAGTACAAATGCACAGCCGAGCTGCCCGTCGAGGTCCGCACCTCGGGCGCGGCCACGGCCGAGCGGTTCACCATCACCCTTACGCCCGAGGACGGCGCCCCCGCCCCCGCGGCGGACACGGTGCAGGTCAAAGGCAGCGGCACGGCCAGCTTTACGGGGCTGACCTATACCGCCCCCGGCGACTACCGCTACACGGTGCGCCAGTGCGCGGGCGGCACGGCGCACATGACCTACGATGCCACGGTATACACGGTGACGGTGCGGGTGACCAACCAGCCGAACGGCGGCCTGGGGGCCGAGATCTGGGCCACGGGCGGCAGCAGCGAAAAGACCGGCCTGCTGCTGTTCCAGAACCGGTACGACCCGCCCGCCGCGCCGACGCCCACGCCTGCCCCGGCCAAAACCACCCCGGTCCCCGCGCACCCCGCGCCCAAGCCCGCCCTGCCCCAAACCGCCGACCCCATGCCGGTGACCCTGCTGGCCGCGCTGGCCGTGCTCTCTGCCGGTGGGCTAATGGGTCTATATTATAATAAGTACGGGAGAAAGGAGAGAAAATAATAATTTAGGCAAAAGGCTCCCCTCAAGGGGAGCCTTATCCCCGCCCCCGGCCCTCGACCGGGGGCCTTTTTGTGTATCCCACTAAAATTTTACTAAACCCTACAAATTGTGGTGCGATGCGCTAAGCTCTACTATTACCACAAGTCATTCACAAATTGCCGCAAAGTTGGCGGAATAATTGTGCATTTTTACGGCGAACAAAATGTGCGCAACTCTTGAAAAAATTTTTAATTTGGTGTACTATTATAGAAACTATCGTAGCAAAATGTTCGCTGGGATAGATTTTACTAGTGGAGATACGGGAATTTTGAGTAAAAAGGCATTTAAATTTAACAAAAAATTACTTTATGTACTGATTTTGGCGACGGCCCTGTTGTTGGCTGGCTGCGGCGGGGCAAAGTCTACCCGTGCAAAAGCGGACGAGACCGTGCACACCGCGCTGTTTGATTTCACCTGCGGCCAGGCTGAAGTGATTGATTCGTACAACGGAATCGACATCCCCGAGGGAGACAAGCTGGTACAATTTCACATCTCTGTGACCAATACCAGCGATGAACCATATACGATTTTTAAAGACGATTTTCAACTCCAATGGGGCAAGGGCGACAGCGATTTTGGCGTTGGCTTGGCCCCTGTTGATGATAGTATGTTACCGAAGGGAACGGCGCTGAAAGCCGGAGATTCTGTTGAAGGGCTGATTCTGGTGGCTGTGCCCCAGGACACCACGACCCTGACGGTTGCTTACCAGGAAATCCTGGAAAGCGGCAACGATGGCAACAACTTCTTTGTGGATCTTAGTTTATGAAACAACGCACCAAAGCACTTTTAGCGGCGGTCATCTCCGGCGCGGCCTTTGCAGGGCTGGTCGGCGGGCTGATCTTCTGGCTTCCCTCTTATAAAGAGAAAAAAGAGATGGAAGCCATCAAGCCCCAAGAAACGCAGAACGCCGCACCCCCCACGGACGAACCCGAAGCGACCCCTGACCCGGCCGCCGAGGAAGCCGCCCAGCGGGCCAAATACGCCGATCTCATTGCCCGCAACCCCGAATTCGCAGGCTGGATCGAGATCCCCGGCGTGGACATTGACCTGCCCATCCTGCAAACCACCGATAACTACTTTTACTTATATCACGACCTGGACCGCGCCGATGATAAGCGCGGCATGCCCTTTGCGGATTATGAGTGCGACATGAAAAACGGCCGCCACCTTATCATCTACGGGCATAACATGGGCGTTAATAATACCGACCGCTTTTCTAACCTGCAAAAGTACCGCGATGCCGATTACTACACCGCGCACCCCTACTTGCAGCTGGACACGCTATATAAAAGCGAGATTTACAAAATCGTAGCGGTCTACGCTGTCACCTCCCGTGAGAGTGACGGTGATGTCTTCCACTTCAACGAGTATATCGACCTGGACGATGCCGCCGAGCAGACGTTCTTGGACGAAGTGGCCAAGCGCGCGTTTTACACCACCGGCGATTACGCCTACCCCACCGAGCGGCTGCTGACCTTAAGCACCTGCACCTACCAGATGGACGATGCCCGGCTGGTCATTCTGGCCCGCCCCCTGCGGGACGGCGAGACCACCGAGGCCGACACGGTGCATGTCAACAGCGACCCGCTCCTCCCCGCCCGCTGGCCTGCGGGTAAATGATTTTCGTAATAACCGAAAAGCCCTAGGGCTTTTGTTATTCCTTGCTTGCACAAGGAATAATGGGTTCTATTGGTAAGTTCTCTCCCTCAGTCAGCTTCGCTGACAGCTCCCTCTCAGAGGGAGCCATTAGGCGCTGCGCGCCAGAAAGGCCCCCTCTGCGAGGGGGCTCCCGCGAAGCGGGTGGGGGAGAGAGCCTAAGACCAGCAACCCTCTTAAAAGGCCCCCTTGTGTAAAGGGAACCTTTACCCATCCTTGGTTCACCACCTCCATCCCAAGTGGGGGTGTTGGATATATGTCCGTATCTACTGCGCAAGCAGTCGGGTGCGCTTGGGGCATCCACCTGCAAAACGCTTTAGATAAATATTTAAAGAATAGGAGAAATTAACATGCAGAAAACGAACTTCAAAACTCGTCTGCTGGCTCTGCTGACTGCCGCTTTCATGCTCGTCATGTGCGTCCCGTTTGCAGCGTTTGCAGAAGACGTTAAGTCCGTCACCATCTATTGGAATGCTGCAGATGGCACGCCTCTGTATACCACTACTACGAATGGTAACATTGAGGCACCTGACGCGGGTGACGGCTATCGCTGGAAAGATAACATGAAAAACGGCGAGCCCGTATATGTTAATACTCGCGATATTGTTAACTGGGCTGACCTGGCAGCTAATGCGGGTAGCGTAGACAAGGATGGCAACGGCTTCTACTCCTTCACTAAGGTTGAGGCTCCGAAGCGTGACCTGAAGGTTACCTTCACTGTCGACAAGAATCTGGGTACCATCACCGATCCTGCCGGTGCAGAAAAGGTTGATTTTACCATTGCTGAGGATTCTCAGGAGCAGTTCAACATTCCTACTGTCGAGGCTGTCGATGGCTACAAGTTTGTTGGCTGGACCAGCGATGATGCAGATGTCGCCTGGGATGACAATGCCAAGACCTTTGGTGTTTCTTCCAACTGGCCTGACAAAGTTGAAATCAAGGCTGTCTTCGAGAAGAAAGAGTCTAAGAAGCTGAACATTAAGTTCACTGTTGATGCTGCTCTGGGCACCATCACCAATCCTGCTGGCGCTAAAGAAGTGACCTTCAATGATATTGAGGCTGACACTGACCAGCAGTTCGTCGTTCCTACCGTTGAGGGCAAGAACGGCTACAAGTTCGTTGGCTGGGCTAGCGAAGATGGCACCGTGAAGTGGGATGCCAACACCAAGACCTTTGGTGTTTCTGCTAACTGGCCTGAGAACCTGGAGATCAAGGCTGTTTTCGAGAAGGAAGCAACCAAGACTATCAACGTTAAGTTCACTGTTGATGCCAACAAGGGCACCATCACCGATCCTGCTGGTGCTAAGGAAGTAACTTACGACAATCTGGATGCTAACACCGACCAGCAGTTCCTGGTTCCGAAGGTTGAGGCTAAGAGCGGTTACAAGTTCGTTGGCTGGTTCAGCAAGGAAGCTGGTATTTCTTGGCAGGCAGATGCCAAGACCTTTGGTATCTCCAACAACTGGCCCGAGAACACTGTTATCGAGGCTGTCTTCGAGCCCGAGAACAAGGACGAGAAGACCCTGAACATCAAGTTCACTGTTGACGAGGACAAGGGTGTTATCACTGTTCCCGCTGGTGCTAAGTTCGTCACCTTCGAGAACATCGATGCCAACACCGATCAGCAGTTTGAGGTTCCTACCGTTAAGGCTAAGGCCGGCTACAAGTTCGTTGGCTGGGCTAGCGAGGATGGCACTGTGAAGTGGGATGCTAATGCTAAGACTTTCGGTGTTTCCAGCAACTGGCCTGCTAACCTCGAAATCAAGGCTGTCTTTGAGGCTGAGGGTGCTGAGAAGGTTCTGAACATCAAGTTTACTGTTGATGCGAAGAAGGGCACTATCACCGATCCTGCCGAGGCTAAGTTCGTTACCTATGAGAACATTGATCCTAATACTGATCAGCAGTTCTTGGTTCCGAAGGTTGAGGCTAAGAGCGGCTACAAGTTCGTTGGTTGGGCTAGCGAGGACGGCACTGTGAAGTGGGATGCTAATGCTTCCACCTTCGGTGTTGCCAACAACTGGCCTGAGAACCTGGAGATCAAGGCTGTTTTTGAAGAAGTTAAGTCTGACAACAACGGTTCTTCCTCCAGCACCAGCAGCTCTTCCTCTTCCAGCAACAAGACCACCACTGCTTCTAACCAGAAGCAGGTCGTCAAGGCTGCCGCTGCCCCGGCTAACACCACCAAGGTTCTGCCCAAGACCGGTGCTTCTAATGTTGCTCCGCTGCTCGGCGGCAGCCTGGCAGTTGTTGCCCTGCTGATGGGCTACGGCGTTTACGGCCTCGTTCTGCGCAAGAAGGACTAAGATAAACCTTTGACCCCCCGCGCCCTTTGGGCGTAACGGATATTGGTTTACCTAAAATTGTGTGGTTTCCCCATAGGGTAGCGGTACCCAATGCTGCCGCTCCTGGGTGGGCGCGCTAGCATCCACCAAACCCGATGCGATTCAACACAAAAACACCCCCGCACGGATTCATACCGTGCGGGGGTGTTGTCGTTATAAAGGCTCCCCTCAAGGGGAGCCATTTGCATCATCCAAAATTCAGCCCCAAACTTGCCCTAATATCCCGGCTGGTGTGGCCCAGGCGGAGGAGATAGCGGCCGGGGGCGGTGTGCCAGGCGCGGCGGGTGGGGTCGTAGTGGGCCAGGTCCCGCGCCGTCAGCACAAATTCCACGTCCCGCTCCTCGCCGGGGTCCAGCCAAACCTTGCTGAAACCCCGCAAAACCTGCGGCACCCGCCCGCCCGCAATGGGGGCGCCGGTCTCGTCACTAATATAAAGCTGCACCACCTCGGCCCCGCGCACGGCGCCGCTGTTTTTCACGGTGACACATACTTTTACCTCGCCGCCCTCGGCCAGCGTGTTAGCGCTTAACCGGGCATTGCGATACACAAACCCGGTGTAGCCCATGCCGTGGCCAAAGGGCCAACGCACCGGCATACGGCGGGCGTCGTACCAGCGGTAGCCCACGTACACGCCCTCGCGGTAGTCGGCCGTGCGGCCGTCGCCGGGGTAGTCCAGGTAGCAGGGCGTGTCCTCCAGCCGCAGGGGCCAGGTCTCGGGCAGGCGGCCGCTGGGGTTGGCGTCCCCCCAAAGCAGGGCGTCGGTGGCTTCGCCCACGCCCTCGCCCGCCAAATACATACATAGCACCGCCGAAACATCCCCCGCCCACGGGCACTCCACAGGTGCGCCGGCGTGCAGCACCACCACGGTGTTTTTCTGCACCGCCGCAATGCGGGCGATCAGGTTGTTCTGGCAGTCCGGCAGGCGCAGGGTGCGGCGGTCGGCATCGGGGCTGACGAAACTTTCCGGCAGGCCCGCAAACACTACGGCTACATCGGCGTGCACCGCCGCCGATACTGCCCGCAGGAATTCGCCCTCGTCCCGCTCGTCCCTGTTGGCGGGAAAGCCCTTCACATACCCCACGCGGCGGCCTTTCAGCAGCGCGGCGTCCAGCGCACCGATGGCCGCGGGGCTGGGCTGACCCTCGCCATAATAGCGCGGGGTCTCGGCAAACGCGCCGATGTACGCCACCCGCTGCCCGGCCCTGAGCGGCAGTGCGCCCAAATTCTGCACCAGCACGCCGCACTGTGCGGCCAGCTGCACCGCCAGCGCGTGGGTGGGTGCGGTGGACGGTGTATCGTTGGTTTTTGCGGCGGGCTGCGGCAAAAGCGCGGCGGCGGCCTCGGCCAGGGGTACGCCGTTCAGCGTGCCGCTGCCGTACCGCACCCCCTGCGGCCCAGCCTGCAGGGACGCTGCGGCGGGCGGCAGGTAGATCTCCTGCAGTGTGCGCTCATCCACGCGGCGGTCCGGGGCGTCGGTGACCTGGCTGCAGCACAGCAGCGGCCCCACCACGGCATTTTGCGCGCCGCCCACAACCGCTGCCGCCAGCGCGGCGGTCAGGTGCGGGTCCTCACTGAACATGGCAAAATTGCGGCCGCACAGCGGGCTGCGCTTGATGTTGGGGTCGACCTCCGCCTGCCCCTGCGCCGCGCCCACGCTGCGCGCCAGGGCAGGGTCAAAGCTGGCCGCCACGGCACACGCCGCCGGCAGCACCACACCCGCGTTTTGCTGAACGGACATAGAAATAACGCTCCTTTTTTTGGAATATTGTTCATTATAGCACACAAAACATGGTAAAATAAAGGGAAAAAGCCGAATTGTAACAAGTCGTACACAACTGCCCGCTACACTGGGGGTGGAAAGGGGATAAACATGACAAAAGTGCTGATCGCTGAGGACGAGCGGCCCATCGCCCGCCTGCTGGAAATGAACCTGACCCGCGCCGGGTACGTATGCACCCTGGCGCCCGACGGCCTGACCGCCGCTGATCTGATCGAGAAAAACGACTACGACCTGGCCCTGCTGGACATCATGCTGCCTGGCCTGGACGGCTACGCCCTGCTGGATTACCTGCGCCCCCAGGGTGTGCCCGTGATATTTTTGACCGCCAAGGCCGCCGTGAAGGACCGCGTGCTGGGCCTGCGGCTGGGTGCGGATGATTACATTGTAAAACCCTTTGCCATGGACGAGCTGATGGCCCGCATGGAGATGGTGCTGCGCCGCGCCGGCAAGGGCGGCCACCAGCTGCAGGCCTTTGATGTGACGCTGGACAGCGCCGCCCACATGGTTTTGCAGCGCGGCCAGCCCGTGGAGCTGACCCCGCGGGAGTTTGCCCTGCTGGAGCAGCTGATGCGCAACCGCGGGGCGGCCATTTACCGCGATACCCTGATGGAGCGTGCCTGGGGCGGCGACGCCGAGACCACCCGCGCGGTGGATACCTATATTACCAGATTGCGCAAAAAGCTGAACTGGGGCGATAAGATCGAGACCGTTTACCAGATCGGCTACCGGTTAAAGCAAGAATGAGGCCCAACGACCGCCCCACTGCGGGGCCGGGAGGTACATGATGAAATTTGCCCACAAGATGATCTGCCTGCTGGTGCTGGTGCTTAGTGCATCCTTTGGGCTGGGCGGGTGCTGGCTGCTGTACAGCGATTTTGCCGTGCAGCGCCGTACCGTTCTGACCGCTGACGCCGCCCTGCACAGCCAGATCTGCACCGACGTGCAGACCGACCTGCTGGACCGCCAGCGCCGCGGGCTGGAGATGGGCGGCGCCGTGGCGGCCGCGCGGCTGGCCCTGCACCAACAACCCGCCGCCCTGTGGCAGGGGGAGGAGCTGGTCAGCAGCAACATCCCGGTAGACGTAAACGCCCCGCTGGCGGACGGCACCATGACGACGGTGCGGTCCGGCGGGGGTACCTACGCCCTGTTTGCCAGCGAGCTGCAGGGCGGCTACCGCATTGTGACGGCCTACGACCTGACCGCGCTGTATACATCCCGCAACGCGGCGGTGCGGCGCTTTTTGGGGCTGGAGGCTGTGGTGCTGGCGGCGGCTGCCCTGGTCACAGCACTGCTGGCCCGCCAGATGACCCGCCCGCTGCAAATTTTGCGGGCCGCCAGCGCGGAGATCGCAGGCGGCGACTACGACCGCCGCACCGCCCTGCATACCGGCGACGAGCTGGAAAACGTCAGCCAGAGCTTTGACAAAATGGCCGATGCTGTGCAGGAAAAGATCGCGGATCTGCAGGTGGATGTCCAGCGGCGGGAGGACTTTATGGGCGCGTTCGCCCACGAGCTGAAGACGCCGATGACCTCGATCATCGGCTACGCCGATATGCTGCGCACCTTGCAGATCGACCCCGCCGAGCAGCACGAGGCCGCCGGGGCCATCTACCACGAGAGCCGCCGCCTGGAGGCGCTGAGCTACAAGCTGCTGTCGCTGCTTTCATTGAGCGATGAACGGCTGGAGCTTGCCCCTGTGGACCTGACCGACCTGTGGCCGCGGCTGCGGATGGCCTGCCCCCAGGTGCCGCTGCTGACGCCCCAGGGCGGGGCTGTGGTGCACGGCGATGCGGACTTGCTGCTGGACCTGCTGTGCAACCTGGTGCAAAATGCCGCCAAGGCCAGCCCGGCAGGAATGCCCGTCACGGTGCTGCTGGCCGATGCGGGGGACACCGTGGCGCTGACCGTGCAGGACCACGGCTGCGGCATCCCGGCGGATAAGCTGGCCCGCGTGACCGAGCCGTTTTACATGGTGGATAAATCCCGCGCCCGCAAGCAGGGCGGCAGCGGCATGGGCCTGGCCCTTTGCCAGCGCATTGCCGCCGTGCATGGCGGGACGCTGCAAATCAGCAGCCAGGTGGGCGTGGGCACCGCCGTTACCGTTACCCTGCCCAAGGAGGTGCAGCCATGAAACTGTGGAAGAAACCCCGCCTTGCGGCGGCCCTCTGCGCGGTGGTGGTGCTGGTCTGCGCCGCCGCCCCGGCGGTGTTCCTCTCGGTAGTGGATGCCGCCAGCCTGGGGCACAGCCAGGCCGTGGCCGACCCCTACACGGCACCCACCCCCACGGCGGACGACTACTACCTGCTGCGGCAGCTCAGCGCCCGGCAGCTGACCCAAAGCAAATACACCTTCCAGCCCGGCGATACCGGGCAGGAGCGCAAGCCGCTGATCTACTACAACAATCAGGCCAACGACCTGACCGATATGACAAACGGCTGGGACTATGTGGATACCGTGAACACCGCCCTGCAAAGCCTGGCCGATGCCGGGGCGATCTCTCAGGCGTGGGCCGACTATGCCGCCGATTGGTACAGCACCGAGGAGACCACCCTGACGACCTACGATGAGAGGCAATACAGCCTGACCGTGCCCTATTACAGCGTCGACAGCCTGGGCCTTGTGACCTTTAAGCGGTTTGCTGTGCAAAACGGCGTGCCCACCACCCTGATGGCCCTGAAAATGGACAGCCGCACCGGGCAGGTGTATTCTTTTTGGCTGTCCACCCCGGCGGATTCTGCCGCCGCCCACGACCCGGAGTCTCTGCCCAAGGAAGCCGCCTTGCGCGCCTTTGCCGACCAGGCCGGGCTGACCAGCCTGGGGGATTGGACCTGGCGGGAGGACCTGACCTACCCCCGGGCCATCTACAGCCTGAACGGACAGGCGCTGGTGGCCGCTGCGTCGGGCGCCTACACCGTCAATGATTACTTTACCTACAGCGGCGCTACGTCGGACCGCTGGTATGTCAGCATTGAACTTTCGCTGTGCGCCGAGGCGAACCTGCCGCTGCGCATGCAGGATGACACAACGAACTTGGAAAAGGAGGCAAACCCCGATGCGTAAAATGTGGAGCTTTTTGCTGGCCGCCCTGGCCCTGACCGGCTGTGCCGCCGCCCCGGCGGATGCACTGCCTGCCGCCGAGACCGCCGAGATGACTGCGACGGAGACCGAAGAAACTGCTGCCCAGCCGGTCGGATTTACTGTGGGCAACCTGAGCGAGGTCCCCAACACCTGCGGCGGCTACTGGGGCTGGAACACCGGCGACGCCTATTATGAGATTGCACGGCTGGATGATGAAAATGACCAGGAAAGCATGCACGCCCTGCTGCTGAAGACCGACTACGCCACCGCCCAGCAAACCGTGCTGTGCAATGTGCCCGGCTGCACCCATGACAATGCCGCCTGTCCCGCCTGGCTGGAGGATTGGGCACGCACCGACGTGCTGGTGATGCCAAGCGGCATCTACCTGTCTTACGCGGGGCTGGATGATACTTCCCCCTGGGAGCAGGTGGAAAAAGCGTGCCGGGATGATTTCGAGCAGGGCAATGTGAAAAATTTTGCCGATGAGGAAGCCTACATCGACTACTGCCGCCATAACTATGAGCTGAGCAGCCGCCCCTCCAGCATCGAAAAGCTGAACGACGATCTGACCGCCCGCGAAACGGTGCTGACCTTTGACCCGTCCCTGCTGGGCAGCGGTTACTTTGCTTACTGTGATGAGAATGCGCTGTACGCAAAAGAATATTCTGACGCAAACAACAGCCGCATCCTCCGGCTGGACCTGACCACCGGCGAATGGAGCACCCTCCCACTGAATCTGGGTGAACAGGTGCGGGGCGTGAACGGACACCGCTTTTTGACCTCGCGCCTGCTGACAGATGCCCCGCTGCCGGACTATAACGACCGCGAAGCCTATAATGCCGCCCTGCAGAACGCTCGGAGCGAGCTTGTCTGGCTGGACCCCGCGACCATGCAGCGGGAAAAGATCTGCGAGACGGAACGCCTTGACGGTAGTACGATCTATGTAAAAATATACAACGACCGCGTCTATGTGCAGGATAACCCCCAGGAACGCAGCGAGTACGGCACCAGCTACAGCCTGAGCTACTACAGCAAAGACCACCAGCACACGGTGCTGATCGATACGCTGCCCATGAACCTGTATCTGCCCTCCACAGACAATGGCTTTATGCCGATGTTTGGCAGCGAGGAGCGCGGCTGGATCTGGGCCCAGGATTATACCGGCAATGGCGAGATCAATTATTTAATTGACCTGGATACCGGCGAAATGCACACCATGACCCAGACCCAGTACCGGGACGGCATGTACATGGGCGTAAGCCTGATGGCCCAGACCAACGACGGCCGTTGGATGGTAGGGTATAAACCCCACAGCAATACGCATAACGACCGCTGCGATTACGGCTTCATCGACCCGCAGGAATTTTGGAACGGCGGCGAAAATTATACTCCTGTGCAGATGTGGGATTAAGAAAATAAAGTCTGTCGTTCTGTGGTAAACACACGGGCACCTGCTGCAAACAAAATTTTTAAAAATCCTGCAAAAACCTTGCAAAATTATGCACATGGTGCTACTATAAACTCGGTGAAAGAATTATATAAAGGAGTGTTACCACTATGGCATTTACCAATCCGTATCTCCAGCGCGTCTATGACGACCTGGCTAAGCGTAACCCCGAACAGAAAGAATTCCTGCAGGCTGTTGAGGAAGTCCTCGAGAGCCTGGAGCCCGTTGTGGCTGCCCACC
>ERZ772855.2292-NODE-2292-length-16463-cov-3.825512_pt1 | contig 16463 bp, 10 predicted proteins | sample MGYA00511900_ERZ772855 | MGnify/ENA primary metagenome ERZ772855 (study PRJEB29015, sample SAMEA2737701) | human gut metagenome | biome: human gut; feature: human-associated habitat; material: faeces | place: China | collected 2012 ...
ATAGGCTTCGTCTTATTCGTAAAAAATGTCCTAACACAAAGCTTCAAATGCTTTTCAGAGGTCAGAATATGCTCGGCTACCGCCATTATTCTGATGAACTCGTTGATTATTTTGTAAAAAAGAGTATTGATAACGGTATTGATATTTTAAGAATATTTGATGCTCTTAACGATGTTCGTAACCTTCAAACAGCTATTGATGCAGCCAAGAAATACGGCGGTCATGTTCAAGCTGCTATTTCATATACCACCGGCCCTGTTTTTGATATTGATTATTATTGCAATTATGCAAAGCAACTTGAAAACGCCGGTGCAGATTCAATCTGTATTAAAGATATGGCAGGTCTTTTAACTCCTTACGGAACTTATGACCTTGTTAAAGCACTTAAAAGTACAGTTGATATTCCTGTTCAGCTTCACTCTCACTATACTTCAGGCCTTGCTTCTATGGTTCACCTTAAGGGTATTGAAGCAGGTGTTGATGTAATTGACACTGCTATGAGTCCGCTTGCTATGGGTACTTCTCACCCGGCTACCGAATCAATGGTTGCCGCACTTAAAGGTACAGAGTATGATACGGGTCTTGATATTAAGGCTCTTTCAGAAATCAGAGATTTCTTCACACCGCTTCGTGAAAAGTATCTTAAATCAGGTCTTCTTGACCCTAAAATGCTTGGTGTTGATGCTAATACTCTTCTTTATCAGGTTCCTGGCGGTATGCTTTCTAACCTTGTATCACAGCTTAAGCAGGCAGGCAAGGCAGATAAGCTTGATGAAGTTCTTGCCGAAGTTCCGAGAGTAAGGGAAGATTCAGGTTACCCACCGCTTGTTACTCCTACATCTCAAATCGTTGGTACACAGGCTGTTTTCAATGTTATTATGGGTGAAAGATATAAGATGGTAACCAAGGAATTTAAGGATATGGTTGCCGGTAAGTATGGTAAAACACCTTGTGATATTGACCCTGAATTCCAGAAGAAGATTGTAGGCGATGATGAAATTATTACCTGCCGCCCTGCTGACCTTATTCATGATAAAATTGATGATTTCAAGGATGAAATTAAAGAATATTATGAGCAGGAAGAAGATGTTCTTTCATATGCTCAGTTTGGTCAGGTTGCAATTAAGTTCTTCCAAAAGAGAAGAGATAAAAAATACAATCTTGACGGTAAGCATGAAGACTTTGAATCAAAAGTTCATCCTGTTTAATTAACAAATTTATAAAAAGTGCCACTTTTGTGGCACTTTTTGTTTATGTTCTGCCGTTTTTATACATTGTAAAAGTAATGTATAAAATATTGCGTAAAAATACAGTATGATATTAAAAAATATGTACAAAATATTGCAAAAAATGATTTCTTATGTTAATATAAAAACAATACTAAAACTATATTATATATGTGGGAGGAATAATCTATGCTTACATTCAAAAAAACCATTGCATGCCTTATGTCGCTTATAATGATAATGACTGTAACTCCGTTTACAGCTGTTACTGCATCTGCGGCTACGGCAAAGAGCGTAAGCTCAAACATTGACGAAACAAACAAAAAGTACCATGCAGCTCCGTCAAAAACCTTTACAGCAAAGACAGGTATGAGTGAAGTTTCTTGGCGTAACAGTGCCGAGGTTAATGAAGTAAGCTCATCAGACGGTGAATTTCATAAGCAGTCATATGCTCCGTCTTCAAATGTACTTTATTGGCCGAGCGCTTATGTCGGTACAACTGATTGCTTGCAATTTCAAAAGAATCATTTAGATTTCAGAGCATATTATCCGTCAGCTGTACTTATGTGGGATGGCACGACTGATGCTTATATGCCGATTATGTGTATAGCACAAAACACAAGTAAAATTGACGGAAGAAGAGTTATTTATTATGCTGCACCTTATGACAGTGAGCGTATATCTAATGCCACTTCGCCGGCTCACAGCGCGAATTTCTATGCTGATACTTGGCGCGGAACTAAAGTTGAACAAAACGAAAATTTCAACGGTAATATGTACGGTAATAATACACCATTTGGTTTTGAAGCAAAGGTTTTAACTGAATTTATCAGTACAGGGGAAAATACAAATAAATGTTATTCATTCGGTACGGATATTGGCAGCAGAGATTTGGCAAGTTTTCTTCATATTGATTCAAATATTGATAATGACGCTTCTTTTATCGCAGACGGTTTTTTGGCTAAAAAACTTTATTGGACAACAAATTCAAGTAATGTAGATTTTACAACTGCTTATGATAATAATTCAAAAGAGTCAAGTTCAACAATTTATGTTGTAAACTATAAGCCGATTGTTACAGCTGCAAATGAAGCTGCAAAAGATTTGGAAAGTTTTGACCAGACATTGTATACTCCTGATGCAGTTAATGAGTATTACAAAGCAATACAGGATTTGTATGATTGTGACCCGAATTCATTTTTTAACCAAAATGACGGTAAGGATGTAACCGATATATCAGACACTGCAGTTAGAGTCTCAAATTGTACAAACGATATTAAAAATCGTATTAGTGCTTATGAAAAAGCAAAACTTAAGCTTGAAAACAGTAAGCAATATCGTATTAAGTTTACAAATTCAAATACAGATCTTCTTTCAGATAACTATTATAAAGCAGGAGATACAATAGTTGCACCTGTTCTCAGTGATAGTTATGAAGATCGCGATGAAACAGGCCATTGCACTGTAACATTTGAATGGCAGCCTGCTTTTGAAAAAACTGCAAGTAAAAATGTTGCCTATGTTGAAAATAAAATAATACCGGCAAAAACGCCGCATAATTATGGCGCATACTCACAAGTTACACAAGATGGTAAAAACGGTCACATCCGCACCTGTTCAGAATGCGGATATAAAGATTGGGCTTTGTGTGATGACTCTTATGTAAAGAAATCTTCGACACCTGCAACATGTACACAGGACGAACAGATTGTATACGAATGTTCGTTTTGCCACAGAACAAAAACTGAAGTAGGCGAAAAGAAAAAAGGCCATGATTATGAAGTTGTTTCGCCAAAGGTTGATGCCACTTGCGAAACTCCAGGTAAAACTGAAGAAAAGAGATGTAAAAACTGCGGTGATACAATAGGCGGCGATGTAATTCCTGCTCTTAAGCACGATTATTCAATTTTAGTATCGAAAAAACAAGAAGCTACCTGTACAGCAGACGGTAAAGAAGCTGAATATGAATGCTCAAAGTGCGGAAAGCATACCGGCGGTGAAGTAATTAAGGCAACAGGCCATAAATTTACAGTTCTTGTTTCAAAAGAGCAAGAAGCTACTTGCACAACAGACGGTAAAAAAGCAGTTTATAAATGCGAAAACTGTGACGAAACAAATGGTGGTGCAGTTATTCCTGCTTTAGGCCATAACTATCAGTATGTTGAAGCTGAAAATAAACTCGTTTGCAGCAGATGCGGCGACGAAAGAAAAGTAGGAACATCATATGCAGTACCTGAAGGATATACTTCTGTTGAAACAGTTAAACCTAAATGTACTGAACCTGGTTATACAATTTACCATTACAGTGACGGTAAAGAAATCTATAACGATGTTAAATCTCCAACAGGTCACCAATACGGAGATACGACAGTACATCCGGCTACTTGTACAGAAGATGAATATAGCGAAAGAATTTGTACTGTATGTAACTATAAGGATGTTGTTACAAAAGAAGGTACAAAGCTTGGGCATTCATATATTAAAAATGTTGTAGCACCGACCTGTACCGAACAGGGATATACAATTTATAAATGTAAAAATTGCGATGACACATATAAAGATGATTATGTAAAAGCATTAGGTCATACAGAAGTAATTGATAAAGCGGTAGCACCGACTTGCACTCAATCAGGTTTAACAGAGGGTAAACATTGCTCGGTTTGCAATGCTGTTCTTGTTAAGCAAGAAAAAATTGATGCAAAAGGTCACAAATTTCCAAACAACGCACAATTTTGTTTGAACGGTTGCGGTACTGCTAATCCTAATTATGTTGCACCAAGTCAACCGTCAACACCTTCAACACCATCAACTCCGTCAACACCATCAACTCCGTCGACACCATCAACTCCGGCAACTCCGACACCGTCAACACCTCCGCTTACTCCGGGTGAAAACAAAATTGCCAATAGTTACGGTGTAGATTCTGCAACAGCCAAGTTAATTTATATTTATCTTACCCAAAATAATATTTCAAGTGAGACTTCATCATTAACCGAAAAGGTAATGACAGGTACACCTGTTAAGGGTGACGGTGATTATAAAGGTTCAAACTTTGGTCTTTTAAAAGCAAAAACCACTAAGATTACTAAAAATAGCGTGACTGTAAAGTGGAATAAGGTTAAGAATGCAGACGGTTACATTGTTTACGGCGCAAAGTGCGGTGCTAAGAGTAAGTACAAAGTGCTTAAAGTCGTTTCAGGTAAAACAACATCTTATACTCAAAAGAAGCTTAAGAAAGGTACTTATTACAAGTACAATATCGTAGCATTTAAAAATATTAACGGTGCTAAAGTTACTACCGCTGTGTCAAAGAAAATTCACGCAACTACTCTTGGCGGAAAATACGGTGTAGCAAAGGCTGTTAAGGTAAATAAAACAAAGGCTACAATTAAGAAAGGTAAGACTTTCAAAATCAAAGCTTCTGAAATCAAGAAGGATAAAAAAATCAGAAGACACAGAGCTATTTGCTATGAATCATCAAATACCGCTGTTGCAACTGTTAATGCAAAAGGTAAAGTTAAGGGCGTTAAAAAAGGTAAATGCACAATTTATGTTTACGCTCAAAACGGTGTTTATAAAACAGTTAACATTAAAGTAAAATAATAATATTTAAAGGGAATGGCTTTTGCCATTCCCTTTGTTTTATCTGACCACAAAGTATATGTATGTTCCGTAAATTATAAGCAGTAATATTCCTTGCCACCTTTGAAATTTTTGGCTGATGATAGTAGGCAAAACAGCTATTAAAATTACGCCTAAACACATTACACAATCAAAATTAACGCAGGAAAGTGAAACCGCAAGTTCGCCGCTTCCTTTTGTAATTGATATTAGTGAGCAAATCGGAAGAATTAAAGTTAAATCAATTATATTTGCACCAAGTATATTTCCGGCTGAAAGTGAGCCGGATTTTTTCTTTAGTGCTGTAAGAGCTGTTACAAGCTCCGGCAGGGAAGTGCCGATAGCAACTGCGATAACGCTTATTACTCTTTGCGAAATATTTAGGCTTATGGCAATTTGTGTGGCATATTTAACAAGAAGTTTTGCACCGAATATTATGCCCACAGCACCTAAAATAAAAAGAATTATGCAACTCACTTTTTCTTTTGTGCAGTATGATATTTTGCTTTCATCACTTTTTGTTTCGCTTTTTATGCATTTATGTTTTCAAAAATAAATATTGCAAATACTGTAAATAAGAGTGTTACACCCAAAGCCGAAAGAAAATAATATTCTCCGACTTCACCTTTAAAGCTTAGCTCTTTCTTTTGCGTTACTATGCAGCCTATTATTATAAAAACAACAGCAAATATCATAGCGATACTTTTAAATGAAATATCTTTTCTTTTTATTTCAAATGGCATAAATGTAATAAAAAGTCCTAAAATCAAAGCTGTATTTGCCGTGACGGAACCTATCGCATTGCCGACCGCCATATCAACATTTTTGCTTAATGTTGCCTGAATACTTACTATAATTTCTGGTAGTGTGGTTGCGATTGATACTATTGTAGCGCCAATGATAAATTTAGGAACACCAAGCATATTTGCAACTTTTGTTGCACTGTCAACGAAAATATCACCGCCCTTAATTATTAAAATTAAGCCGATAATAAAGAACACATAAGTTAATGCTGTTGCCATTTTCTCACCTTAAAAATTTGTTGTTTTGCAAATTGATATATGATATAATATTTAAGCTAATACTGATATGAGGTGACATTATGTCTAAAAATAAAAAATTCAGTCCTATAATACTTATTCCTATTTTTGTTGCAATATTCGTTTTGATTGTTCTTGCAGTGAGTGGGCATTTAACAAGAACAGAAGATATAAAAGAACCGACTGCCAAAACTTCCGTTTCTGCAGTTAATGAGCAAAACAGTGAGCCTGTAAGCGAAAATTCAGATGGAAAGGTTACACTTTGCGCTGTCGGCGATAATCTTATTCATAATACATTGATTGACGCAGGCAAGCAGGAAGACGGAAGTTATGATTATACTTCGCTTTACCAAAACATTGCCCCTGTAATTCAAAAATATGATGTTTCCGTAATCGACCAGGAAACTGTACTTGGCGGCTCTGATTTTGAATATACGGGCTATCCTGTGTTTAATTCTCCTCAGGAAATCGGTGATGCCGCAATAAATGCCGGATTCGATGTATTTAACTGTGCCAATAATCATATAATGGATAAAGGCTCACAAGGCATTATGAATGAAATTGAATATTTTAAAAAGCATAAGAATGTTGTTTATCTCGGTATTAACGAAGATGAAAAGAGTTATAACACTATAAAGTATTATGTAAAAAATAATATTACATTTGCATTGCTTAATTACACTTATGGTACTAACGGTATTGACCTTCCGAGCGATAAACCTTGGATTGTTAATATGATGGACAAGGATAAAGTAACTAAAGATATTAAGGAAGCAAGGGCAAATGCCGATGTGGTAATTGTATTTCCGCATTGGGGGACTGAAAACAGCTTCAGTATTTCGGATTATCAAAAGGAATACACCGATTTGTTTAGTAAATTGGGTGTTGACCTTGTTATCGGTTGTCACCCGCATGTAATTGAGCCGGTTAAGGAAGTTACTAATAAAAGCGGCCACAAAATGCTTGTTTACTATTCGCTTGGTAATTTTATTTCACATCAAATTGAAATTGACCAGCTTTGCGGCGGTATTGCAAGTGTTGATATTGAAAAGAAAAACGGAAAAATAACTGTTAACGGTAAGTTTATTCCGATTGTTACTCATTATAACAGAACAGACGGTGATAAATTTAGATTTGATGTTTATAAACTTTCCGATTATACAGATGAACTTGCAAAGTCACATTCACAAAACGGCGGAACACCTGAATACTATAATAAACTCGTGAAAAAAGTAATTGATGAAAAGTATCTTGATTTATCATAGTATCTTATTTTTGGCATATCATACAAAAAGTTTCAACATGAATTGATGCTCACGCAGTAATTTAACAAAATTGAATAAAATCGTTGACAAATTTATACCTGCCGGCTATAATGAAAGTGTAGTAAGAACAAAGGCGTTCCGAGTTGATTCGGAGCGCCTATTTTTTTGCTTTAATTTACAAAATTACTCAAGAGAGGAGTATTTACTATGAGTAAGTACACAAAAGAAGACATCCTTAAAAGTGCACAGGAAAACGGAGTTGAATTTATCAGACTTCAGTTTACAGATGTTTTCGGCATTATGAAAAATGTCGCTATCACAAGCTCACAGCTTGAAAAAGCACTTGACAATGAATGTATGTTTGACGGTTCATCAATTGATGGATTTGTAAGAATTAACGAAAGTGATATGTATCTTCATCCTGATTATGATACATGGACTATTTTCCCTTGGAGAAAGCACCAGAACGCACAGACAGCTCGTCTTATCTGCTCGGTATATTGTGCCGATAATAAAACACCGTTCCTCGGTGACCCAAGAAATGTTCTTCAAAAGGTTATGGATGAAGCTGCTGAAATGGGTTACAGCTTTAATGTAGGCCCTGAATGTGAATTCTTCCTTTTCAAACTTGATGAAGACGGCAACCCAACTACAACAACAGGCGATGAAGGTGGTTACTTTGACCTTAACCCTATTGATCATGGTGAAAATTGCCGCCGTGATATTTGCCTCGCTCTTGAGGAAATGGGATATACAATTGAAGCATCACACCACGAAGTAGCTGAAGGCCAGCACGAAATCGACTTTAAGTTTGATGAAGTAATGACAACAGCAGACCGTGTAATGACTTTCAAGCATGTTGTTAAAACTTATGCTACAAAGCATGGTCTTCATGCAACATTTATGCCAAAGCCGATTTATGGTATCAACGGTTCAGGTATGCACACAAATATGTCACTTATGACTAAAGATGCTAACGGTAAGGTAGTTAATGCTTTCTATGACCCTGAAAGCGAAGACGGCTTGAGCGAAGTTGCACATTATTTCATCGGCGGTCTTTTAAAGCATGTTAAGAGTATTGCAGTATATTCAAACCCAACCGTAAACTCATATAAAAGACTTGTACCTGGTTATGAAGCTCCTACCTATATTGTTTGGTCAGCATCTAACCGTTCATGTCTTGTTCGTATTCCTGCAGCAAGAGGAATGGGTACTCGTGTAGAGCTTCGTTGCCCAGACCCAACTTGTAACCCATATCTTGAAATGGCACTTTGCCTTGCAGCAGGTCTTGACGGAATTAAGAATAAAATCACTCCTGCTCCTGCAGTTGATTATAATGTATTTGACCTTTCAGATGAAGAACTTGCAGCAAAAGGTATTGATTGCCTTCCTGGTTCACTTAAAGAAGCAATTGAAGCTTCAGAAGCTGACCCATTTGTTAAAGAAACAGTAGGCGACCATGTATTCAATGCTTATACCGAAGGCAAGAAAGCTGAATGGGATGAATACAGAACAAAGGTTTCACAGTGGGAAATCGACAGATATATGGTTAATTACTAATCTGTATCTTTTACTTAACCCTCTCTTATGGCAATTATGCCATTTGTTAGGCCGGCATCGCTTTCCGGTGTCGGCTTGACATATATTTTTAGCACAATGAGGTGCGACAATGTTATGTGTTGTCGTGCCTCTTTTTTATTTTCTTTTTATCATTACAAACTATTTAATTTTAGGAGGAAGAATATATGGATATAACATCTATTCTTGAAAAAGTCGACAGTGAAGTGTTCGGCATTTGGTTTTTAATCGGTGCGGCTCTTGTTTTCTTTATGCAATGCGGTTTTGCTATGGTGGAAACAGGTTTTACCAGGGCTAAAAATGCCGGCAATATTATTATGAAAAACCTTATGGATTTTTGTATCGGTACTCCGATGTTTATATTGCTTGGTTTCGGTCTTATGATGGGTGAAGAAGTTTTAGGTGGCTTTTGCGGTATGCCAACCTTGGGCGTTTTCACAAATTATCAAAATTTTGATTGGTCTAATTTTGTATTTAATCTTGTATTTTGCGCAACAGCGGCAACAATCGTTTCAGGTTCAATGGCTGAGCGTACAAAGTTTTCAAGCTATTGTATTTATTCAGCTGTAATTTCTGCCGTTGTTTATCCTATTGAAGCAGGTTGGATTTGGAATCCAAACGGTTGGCTTGCAAATCTCGGTTTCCACGATTTTGCGGGTTCTTGTGCAATTCATATGGTTGGCGGTATCACAGCATTTATCGGCGCAATTATGGTTGGCCCTCGTATCGGCAAGTATGTTGAAGATAAGAAAACAGGCAAAAAAGTTGCTAAAGCTATTCCGGGACACTCTTTAACTCTCGGCGCACTCGGTGTGTTCATTCTCTGGTTTGGTTGGTATGGTTTCAACGGTGCTGCTGCAAAAAGCGGACCACAGCTTGCTTCAATATTTGTAACCACAACTTGTGCTCCTGCTGTTGCTACTTGTGTAACTATGATTTTCACTTGGATTAAAAACGGTAAGCCTGATGTTTCAATGTCACTTAACGCTTCACTTGCAGGTCTTGTTGCAGTAACTGCCGGTTGTGATGTTGTTGATGCACTTGGCTCTTGCATTATAGGCGTTGTATCAGGTATTCTTGTAGTTGTTGCAGTAGAATTTATTGATATTAAGCTTAAAGTTGATGACCCTGTCGGTGCTGTTGCAGTTCACTGCGTAAATGGTATGTGGGGTACTGTTGCAGTCGGTCTTTTCGCCACTACAACCGTACCGGGTAATGATTCATTCCAAGGCCTTTTCTACGGCGGCGGCTTTTCACTTCTCGGCAAGCAGTTATTAGGTCTTGTTTGTGTTGCCGCTTGGACAATTGTTACTATGACAATAGTATTTTTCATTATTAAGAAAACTAACGGACTTCGCGTATCTGAAGAGGAAGAAATCAAAGGTCTTGATGCTACCGAACATAATCTTCCGTCTGCTTACGCAGATTTTATGCCGGCTATGGCTTTTGCAACATCTTCTTCTATCAAAGCTTCAGCTCCAAAAGCAAGTGTACCTGCAACTCCGCTTGCTCCGGTTGAAAAGGCAGTTGAAGTTGAAACTTATACGACTAAAAAATCACCGGCTTTATCAAAAGTTGTTATGATATTTAATCCTGCTAAGTTTGAAGAAATTAAATCTGCTATGAATGGAATCGGCATTACCGGTATGACTGTTACAAATGTAATGGGATGCGGCACACAAAAAGGCCACATCAGAAAATACCGTGGTGTTGAAATCGAAGAAATGAATCTTAACCCTAAAATGAAACTTGAAATGGTTGTTTCTGCTGTTCCGGTTGAAACAGTTATTGAAACTGCAAGGGATGTGCTTTATACAGGTAATATCGGCGACGGTAAAATCTTCATCTATGATGTTGAAGATGCGGTTAAAGTTCGTACCGGCGAAAGAGGATATGATGCTTTGCAGGGTGAGGATGATGTGTAAAACAGATTTGTAAAATCTCTTTTATATAATTGTTTTTGCTATTTTCTACCAAAGAAAAGGGACTGTTAATTCAGTCCTTTTTCTTTTATGCGATATGTATAAAAATACAACTGTATACATTAAAAACTGAATAACTATACTAAAAGTTGTATTGATACTGTGATATTATACATAAAATAACTTAAAAATAGCGCTAATTTTGTAATTTGTATAATTGACTAATAAGTGCTATTTATTGTAAAATTAAGAAAACACGATATTTATTGAACATTATGTTCATAAAATATATTGTTATTTACACATAACTTAAGGAGAGGATACTATGTTGAAAGAGGGAGAAATCAGAATTCCGTCAGGCTGTGCCATTGCCGCTATTATTGACAGAAAAGGCAACCGCATAAACGGTTCTCAAATCATTAAATCTATTGCACTTATGCACGATAGGTCAAATGGTCTTGGCGGTGGTTTTGCTGCTTATGGTATTTATCCTGAACATAAGGATGAATATGCTATTCATGTTTTCTATGATTCAAGCGAGGCAAGAAAGCAGTGCGAAGATTTTCTTTTTAGGCATTTTAATATTGATGTTGCTGAAAGAATACCTACCCGCCAAGTTCCAAGCATTGAAAAAGGCCCTGATATTTGGCGTTATTTCGGCAAGGCAAACCGTGTGCGAATGAAAGACGCAAGGCTTGATGAACTTGAATATGTTGCACAGTGTGTAACTAAAGTTAATAATGCAATTGAGGGTGCTTATATCTTTTCGAGTGGTAAAAATATGGGCTGCTTTAAAGCAGTAGGTTATCCTGAAGATGTAGGCGAATTTTATATGCTTGACCAATATGAAGCTTATATTTGGACAGCGCACGGCAGATTCCCGACTAACACACCCGGCTGGTGGGGAGGCGCTCATCCGTTTAATATTCTTGATTGGTCAATTGTGCATAACGGCGAAATATCATCATATGATGCCAACCGCAGATATATTGAGCAGTTTGGATATATTTGCACGATGCAAACAGATACAGAAGTTATCACTTATCTTTTTGACCATCTTTTGCGCCATCATAATCTTCCTATTGAAGTTGCCGCAGATGTACTTACAGCACCTGAATGGGATGAAATTGACAGAATGGACGATGATAAAAAGAAATATTTTACTGATCTTCGTTCTATTTATAACGGCGCACTTGTTAATGGCCCGTTTTCTGTAATTCTCGGTTCTAATAAGGGACTTCTTGCTATTAACGATAGGCTGAAGCTTCGTTCACTTACTGCCGCAACTAAAGGAAACCGTGCTTATTTTGCTTCTGAAGAATCGGCAATCAGAATTATTTGCCCTGATCCTGATGAAGTATGGTCTGTTTCAGGTGCAGAGCCTGTATTTATTCCGCTTGAAATTGATGAAGAGGAGGATGAGAACTGATGATAAATTATATTCCACGCAGATTTACTGTTATTCGTGATAAAGAACTTTGCATAAATTGTGGATGCTGTGTTCGTCAGTGTTCAAATGAATGCCACTTTTTTGATGAAGACGGAAAAACAGTATTAGTAAATTCAAAAAATTGTGTTGCCTGCCACAGATGTGTTGACCTCTGCCCGACAGGAGCATTGCGTATAGAAAAATATGTTTGTGATTATCGTGATAATGCGAATTGGACACCTTCTTATCAGCAGGAAATCTGCCGTCAGGCAGAAACGGGTTCGGTTCTTCTTTCCGCTATGGGCAATCCAAAGCCTTATCCTATTTATTGGGATAAAATCTTGCTTAATGCATCACAGGTTACCAATCCATCTATCGACCCTCTTCGTGAACCGATGGAAATTCGTACTATATTAGGTCGCAAGCCTGATAAAATTGAGGTTGAAAAGAAAGGTAAGTCTATCACTGAAATGCCGCCGCAGGTTATGCTTGAAACACCTATTATGTTTTCGGCTATGAGCTTTGGTTCTATTTCACTTAATGCTCAAAAGTCACTTGCTATGGCAGCCGTTGAACTCGGAACATTGTTTAATACAGGTGAGGGCGGTCTTCATCCCGACTTGCGTTCTTTCGGCGATTATGCTGTTGTTCAGGTAGCGTCAGGCCGTTTCGGGGTGCATAAAGATTATCTTAATAATTCAAAGTTCGTTGAAATTAAAATAGGTCAGGGTGCAAAGCCGGGTATCGGCGGTCACCTTCCGGGTGAAAAAGTAAATGTTGAAGTATCAAATGCCCGTATGATTCCGGAGGGTTCAGATGCTATTTCACCTGCACCGCACCACGATATTTATTCTATTGAAGATTTGCGCCAGCTTATTTGGTCGCTTAAGCAGGCTACACATAATAAAAAGCCTGTTTCTGTTAAAATCGCGGCTGTACATAATATTGCAGCTATTGCTTCCGGTGTTGCAAGAGCCGGTGCCGATATTGTGGTTATTGACGGATTTAGAGGCGGTACAGGTGCCGCACCTACAAGAATTCGTGATAATGTAGGTATTCCTATTGAACTTGCACTTGCTTCTGCCGACCAAAGACTTCGTGATGAGGGTATCCGCTCAACAGTATCACTTGTTGCCGCAGGTTCGTTTCGCTGTTCGGCAGATATTGTTAAGGCAATAGCTCTAGGCGCAGATGCCTGCTATGTTGCTTCTGCTCCTCTTATTGCTATGGGCTGCCATATGTGCCAAACTTGTAATACAGGTAAATGCAATTGGGGTATCGCTACTCAAAGGCCTGAGTTAACACGCCGCCTTAACCCTGAAATTGCACATCAAAGAGTAATTAACTTAATCAATGCTTGGAACCACGAAATTAAAGAAATAATGGGTGGTATGGGTATTAACTCTATCGACTCGCTTCGCGGTAACAGACTTATGCTTCGTGGTATAGGTTTGAGCGATAAAGAACTTGAAATACTCGGCATTAAACACGCAGGTGAATAAGGGGGATATGCAAATATGAAAAAAGTTTTCGCAAGAGAAGAACTTTGCATAAACTGCCGTCTTTGTGAGGTTTATTGCAAAACAGCTCATTCAAAATCAAAAGATATAGTTAAAGCTTATAAGTCGGAGAAGCCTGAACCGGTAAGCAGAATTTCTGTTTTTGGTGATAAGGTTGCTTCGGTAGCAGTTAATTGCCGCCATTGTGATGACCCGGCTTGTGTAAAAGCTTGCATTACAGGTGCAATGACTAAAGATAAAAAAACAGGTATAGTTTCTGTTAATGAGGATAAATGCATTGGCTGTATGACCTGCCTTGCTGTTTGTCCGATAGGTTGTATTAAGCAGGGAAACATTGCTTATAAATGTGACCTTTGCCAAGGCGAAGAACCTGCCTGTGTTAAAAATTGCCCTAACCACGCTTTGTTATGGCTTGAAGTGGGAGGTGCTAAATAATGAATTATGTTATTATCGGTGCTTGCGCGGCAGGCCTTTCAACAGCGGAAGCTATCAGAAAAGCTGACGCTAAAGGCAATATTACAATGCTTACAGAGGAAGCGTATCTTCCTTATTCACGCCCGTCAATCAGCTATTTTCTTAAAGGTAAAGTTAAAGAAAGTGATATGGCACTGCGCAAGCCTGCATTTTATAAAGCTAATAATATAAATGTTGTTACAGATGCCAAAGTAACTTCTATTGACAGAAAAAATAAAACCGTTAAAGTCGGCAAAAAATCATACCCTTATGATAAACTTTGCCTTGCAACAGGTTCAAAGCCTTTTGTTCCGCCAATGGAAAATGTTGACGGTAAGGATAATGCAGTAACTTTCCTTGATTTAGCATCTGCAAAAGAGCTGAAAAAGCTTGCAAATGAAAATACAAAGGCGGTAGTTATCGGTGCGGGTCTTATCGGTATGAAAGCTGCCGAAGGACTTGTAAAAATATGCAAGAGTGTTGATGTTGTTGAACTTGCGCCAAGAGTTCTTCCGTCAATTCTTGATAAAACATCTGCCCGCCAGGTAAAAAAACATTTAGAAAATAACGCAATTAAATTTCATCTTGAAAATACCGTTGTTAAAGCGCAGTCAAAGGGTAAGCACATTACGGGTGTGACTCTTAAAGACGGAAAAGTGTTAAAATGCGATTTGCTTGTACTTGCAGTCGGTGTAAGACCTCAAACCGAACTTGCCGAAAAAGCCGGACTTGAAGTAAACAGAGGTATTATTACAGATATTCATACAATGCAAACAAGTGATAAAGATATTTATGCGGCAGGTGATTGCACTGTTTCGGTTGATATGCTTGACGGTTCAAAGAAAATTATTGCTCTTTGGCCTAATGCTGTGCAGCAGGGTAGAGTTGCCGGCAATCAAATGGCTTGCGAAAGCGAAGTTGTAAACGGTACTTATTCAGTCAATGCAATTGACTTTTTTGGACTTCGCATTTGCACCTGCGGTCTTATAAATGCACAGGGCGAGCAGTATAGTGATAAAATCAAATCTGACGGTGATGTTTATAAAAGGCTTGTTTTTGAGGGTAATAAACTCGTAGGCTTTGTGCTTATCAATTCAAGCGAAAATGCCGGTATTTATACAAATCTTATTTCAAATAAAGTTGACCTTAATTCACTTGAGGGTGATATTATGGATACACCGTCAATATTTATGTTTGATAAAGATACAAGAATTCAAAAATTGAGAGGGGGCATTTTATTATGATTATCGAAGCAGGGCTTACTCGATACGAAGCAGTAAATGAAGAAATTGAAAAGCAACTTAAAAAGCAAAACAAAGTTACTGTTAAAGATGTTAACGGCCAGCGATATATCGGTTGCGCTCTTGATGAGGGTAAAACCGTTGAAGTTTACGGTACACCGGGCAATGATATGGCTTGCTATTTAAATGGCGGCAGAGTTGTTGTTTACGGTAATTGCCAAGATGCAGTCGGCAATACAATGGGCGGCGGCGAAATCGTAGTTCACGGCCATTCGGGTGACGCTATGGGTTATGGTATGCGTGATGGTCAAATTTACATTCGTGATAATGTGGCTTGCCGCGGCGGTATTCATATGAAAGAATTTAGGCAAATGCGTCCGGTTCTTGTTATCGGCAAAAATGCAGGTTCATTCCTCGGCGAATATATGGCGGGTGGTACTATTGTTCTTCTCGGCCTTGATATGAAAAGGGGAGAAAAGCTTTTCGGTACTCACTGTGCTTCGGGTATGCACGGTGGCAAAATTTTTGTTCGCGGCTCTTTTCCAAAGGAAAATATCAGCGATAATATTAAGGTTCAAAATCTTGATGAAACTGATAAAAAAGAACTTGATATGTATATTAAAAAGTATTGCAAATTCTTTAATGCCGATTATGACGCCATTATGGCAAAGCCTTTTAAAAAGCTTGTTCCGGCATCATCCCGCCCGTATGCAAATCTTTATACACCTAACTAAATAAAAATAATCAAAAGCACCGAGATTCATAATTGCAAACTCGGTGCTTTTTGCAGTGTTGCAAATTTTGACTTTAAATGATACAATATAAAAGTAAATATTTTGTTTTTACAGGAGGTTAATTATGAAAAAAATTATTAGTTTATTTATATCTTTAGTTATGCTTTTAAGTATAACTGCCGGTCTTAATTTAACAGTAAATGCTGAAACTTTAACAGGCAAATGCGGTGTTAATGTTACATATTCGTTTGATACCTCAACAGGTGTACTTACAATCAGCGGTACAGGTGATATGGCTGATTATTCATTGGATAATGATAGTCCATTTTGTGATAATTCTAATATTAAATCGGTAATTATTGAAAATGGTGTAACAAGTATTGGTGAATCTGCATTTAACTCTTGCACAAGTTTAACAAGTGTAACAATACCCG